>JADMIO011116422.1_pt1 | contig 99498 bp, 80 predicted proteins | sample 8958161 | NCBI WGS metagenome assembly JADMIO01 (sample SAMN16585339, study PRJNA669376) | soil metagenome | isolation source: Crop rotation soil | place: USA: Cullars Rotation, Alabama | collected 2011
CATGCATAAGTCCGAACAGCACAGACGAAAGCAGAACGGAGCAGACCGTAACCGCATGGGTGCTGGCGACTGGAAGAAGCGTGCGGAACAGAAAACCCCGAAAAGCCAATTCTTCAGCAAACGGCACTGTCACAACTGCGGCAAGAACTCGAACCGTAAGCCAGAGGCCTCTTGCAACGGGAGAGAGTGTCCGTAGACCGGAAGCTAAGCTATTACCCGAGTCGTTACCCGGTGAAACGTCTAATGCCAACCAAAGCGCGAATACGACAATCCCTGTCGCGGGCGCAAGCCAGCCAACTCCCCAGGCCATCTTGCGAAACTGATCCCTGAAGCAATAGATAACGACCGCTGCGGCAATGAAGCGCAGCGGATACAAAAAATCGAAGCCCGTCATCAGGATCCGGGAAAGAATCCCAGCAGCGAGAATCGCCATGAACGGCAACAAGTATGGCGCGGCCGGATTCCCTGCAAGTTTCGGCACTGTGCGGACGCGGCAGGCCGGTTGTAGAAACGATATCCGGCCAGCAGACCACGAAAATGCTAATGCAACAGCGTTAAACCCCACCCAGCCCGCTTGCGAATGGAACCCTCCCATGGCAATAGCCGCGTGACCGCTGCTCCCGATGAGGATGATGAGCGCGATACGCAGTGCGTTCAACATCCACACCAGAGCCATACTCACCGGTATAAGAAGTAGAACATGCGGAAAGCGGAATTCACGGCGAAAAAACCACACCCAAGCGGCGGTGAAGACAAGCATGAGTCCAACGCCCTCGAGGCCGGAGCAACTCGGCGCGATGCTTACGCGAAAGGCGCTGCTACCGATAACGAGGCGCTCGGGATCTATAAGTAGTCCTGGAATCAGGGGCCGGAGCAACTGGCGGACACTCCAGAACGTGATTGACGCAGACTGCCGCCACAAAAGATGTCCGAGATCGCCGACAAAACACGAGAGGATGCCTCCAGCTACTGCGAGTAAGGAAACGCTACCGGAAGCACGGGCCAGTGCGGAGAGGAGCGCATATGGAATTAGCGCAAAAACGGCAGAGATTCCAGCGATTAGACCACAGAGCAGCCATAGGACAGCAGTGAAGTCGGGCGGCAGCATGACTTGCGCCTGAGAAAACACGAGCACTGATAGCCATGCACATATGCTCGCGGCACAAACGTGAAGAATCGCAAGACGCCGCGAGACGGGAATAGCTGCAAGGTCTCGAAACTGGTGTGCCACGCGGGCGAAGGTCCGGTATCCAAAGCCCGCGACTATCGCCGCGATTGTGACAAACGCGCGGAGAAGCTCTGGTCCCCAATCGCCCACAAACCGTAGCAATCGCGTGCCGGGCAGACTCGCGGTGTCGAATGCCATGGTCAACGCGACCAACTCTAACGACAAGAGTGCCCCCAGAGTAAATAAGCGGAGGCCTAAAGATGGACGGGATAGTCGGAAGAGGGCAGTGTTAGTGATCGTGCTCACAGCAAAGGGTCTCGACGGCCATTATTCAGATCGAACCATGGACGTCCGCTCGAAAAGGAGGAGCGAACGCCCACGTTCTACGGAGTAGTGTTAACTCCTGCTGCGACGGCTGCGCACCATCAACAGTGCCCCTGAAAGCAGAGCCAGTGCGCTAGTCCCCGAACTCGCATCGATTTCGGGCGCACTAGGTAGATCGATTGCCATTGCGATTCCCGCCACTCCGACGAGTAGCAACAACATTCCGGCAAGTTTTTGCACGTATCCTCCTTGTAGTCAAGACAGCCTTGCGGTGGTCATTGCGCCTGTTGGCAATCCTACAGCCAAACGGTAACTTGCTCAAACATATAGCGTTAGATCCATGCGCTCTTTCCAACTGATTTGGGATTTATGCTCGAAAACGGGAGCAGCCGCCCGTGAAAGCGATTTTCCAACACATCGGGCTAGGCTGGCTATGCGTATTAGTCGAGGATTCTGATTGGCCCCGAAAGAGACGTATTTGCCCTGGCAAATCACGTCTGCCCGACTGTAGGTGACACCGTGAAAGGAGGCATTGGAACAATCTGCGGTATCACCGCGTAACCCAGGGCGAAACCAGATGTGGGTGATTCTCAGCAGTGCTGTCATCGCATCACGCCCCCGCTGTCGAGACAAATCGAACCGCGAAACTCCACCTTATTCGAATCTCCGTCGTTGCCGCCGTACGCGTAACGAAATGCCAAACATCTGATGAAATGCGATCGAAGCCGGTCCATCTAACCGTCGAAAGGCGAGCACCGCTGATGCCGCAACTGCACCACTGCTTCGACTAACGGCTTCGATCATAGAAGCCCGCTTTTCTGCAAGAATTTCAAGAACGAAGGATTTTGCCTTTGCAGCCGAGCGCTTCCAAAGTCGTTAATTATATGAAAGGATGCTCAGCGTTGCTTTTAGAAGATCCGCAGGCTGCAGCGGAACGCCAGCAGGCCGGCCGATTTGCGGCTGTAGCCGAGGATCAGCACGAAGAGTCGCGTGCGCCGGTACTTGCCGCTCGGCGGATGGCGCACCATGGGGCCGGGTGCCGCAATCGAGCTGGCTGTCCTCGCCGGGCGCCGCCTCGATCACCACGCTTGCTTCCGGCGATTGCTTGCCGCGCAGCTTGCGTACGAAGCGCCTGACGCTGCTGATAGCCGCCGCCGCCATAGACATCGACCAGGTCCTACTAGATCGCCATCGCATTGTCGGCCGCGGGAGAGACCCGCCTCGATGCCGTCTCGATGGACCTCACAGACATTGAACGATGCGCTGCGACCAGGCTGCGGCGGGAGCGGTGCTTCCTCAACTCAGCGCCTGAGTCGGTGGTTGCCTCATTGGCCGGTTTGCCGAGAACCAGGTCGGCGCCGACCTCATTGTCCGGTTTTGCCGGCGCGGCCCGTCCCCACGCGCCCGGCGGTCGTAGCGCGGCCGCAGCCTTTCATCAGATACCCGGCGGAGGCCCGTGCTTTTCTGAATGCGCCGCGGCGACCATCCCAGTCGGCCGAGCGCGAAGACTTGCTGTTTATTTCTCTTCGTTCCAGACGTTACTCACGCCGACGGAGGGTAGCCCTCGCGTCCGAGTTAATTAACGCCTTGGATCGCGATTTATCGTTGGCCGGTTTTGATCCTCTATCGCCGGTATTGGTGACCTCCGAGGATGAAGCCGCATCTTCTGGAGAGCTTGAAGATCAGCAAGGCCAAGTCTTTCGCCGAGACACTGGAAGACATCGTGGGATGCTACTGAATCCACCCGAGCACGCGATCGTCATGCGTGTCGACGAGAAGAGTCAGATCCAAGCCCTGGACCGCACCCAACCTGGCCTGCCGCTGAAGAAGGCCGCTGCGGGACAATGACTCATGAATCTGTAGTCTGCCGCGACTGGCACGCGCACAATAATTTTAACGATTCCGGCAACCGATTCTACTCGCACCAAGCCAACATGGGGCGCACCCGCTTCTCGTCCGAGACGGCGGCACAGCGTTGAGCCGTCTTTCTCGGCAATGCCCTCGGCGGCGTGCTTTCGAAGGCACACAATCCAATATTCCGGCATTTTGGACGAACCTTCGGGACTGCCGCCCCGGTAACACAGTACAAATAGACACTTTGCAAATGGAACCGGAAGTGCACCCGCGGTACTACCGGAGGTGAAATGTATGGTCCAGCGGGCGACGGATGCGGCGGTTCTGGGCGTGTTTTCAATGCTGTATTCGTGCGCAGTGTTGCTTCTAAGCCGCCGGACCAGACGCTTGGGCGGGGCGACTGCGTCGCAAGCGCAGAGCACCTTCCTGCGAGCGCACAGCCTCGACATCGCGGCGTCAGAGTAAGAACGCAACGGCTCACGGTGCCGGCTCAGGGATCGCCAAGCCTCTGACCTATGGATACGGCTCTATCTAATATCCTAACGATTGATGTGGAGGAGTATTTCCATCCCAGCGAAGTTCAGGCTTCAGTTGAGCAAAGTCAGTGGGATGCGCTGCCGTCTCGCATTGAACGAGAGACCGAAAACGTTCTGATGCTCCTCGAAGAGAACGGAGTAAAGGCGACGTTCTTTATTTTGGGGTGGGTGGCCAGGCGTCGACCGAACCTGGTGCGCGCCATTGCCAAAGCGGGCCACGAGATCGGGTGCCACAGCTACCTGCATCAACTCGTGTATAACCTCTCTCCTGCCGGTTTTCGCGAGGACACACGGCGCGCCGTGGCTGTAATTGAAGATGCCTGCGGAGTGACGGCGCGGGTGTACCGCGCGCCGAGCTACTCGATTACGCGCAAATCGATGTGGGCACTCGAGATCCTCGTGGAATGCGGCTTCACGCATGATTCGAGCATTTATCCAATCGCTCACGACCGGTATGGAATCGAGGGATTCGAACGGCACGCGCACACCATTGAAACCCCTTCAGGGCCGATAGTGGAAGTCCCAATCGCGACCGTCAGGCTGGCGAACGGCCATGTCGCTCCCGTCGGAGGAGGAGGGTATTTGCGCCTCCTGCCGTATCGCTACACGGCCGCGGGAATTCGGCGGGTAAACCGTGTCGAGCAAAAGCCGGCATGTATCTATTTTCATCCCTGGGAACTCGACTCGGAACAACCACGGCTGGCGTCCGGCTTCATCGCCCCACTGCGAACATACACGGGAATGAAAGGCATGCACCGGAAGCTTGAGCGGCTGCTCTCCGACTTCCGCTTTATCCCCCTGTGCTCCGCCTACGCAAAGCAAGCGGCCGCAGTCGCCTAATAGCGACGCGGCGCGCCGAAGAAGCTTGCGCGAGACCACGCCGACTGGTCGATGTCACCGGCCTTCTTGCAAAGCTAAGAGAGTTCAATTCTCCAGCGGTCTTGCAAACTCCATGTGCGTCGGAACTGCGAGTCCCGGGCGGTTCAACGAGCGCAGATGATTGAACCCGTCTATGCGCTTCGGCCGGCGATTTTCATTGCGCCAAGGTTGCAACCGCCGACTCCGTTCTGCACGAATTGGAGTGCTCGCGGCATTCAACAAGGGTGACTTTTGTCCTAGGCGTTGCCAACGAGGCGATAGTTTTCGATCCGGCACGCAATACCGAAACTCCCGTCCGGCGTGGCTTCTGCGCGGATAACGAAAGCCCTGCATTCGAGGTGAATCGTGCGGTCTTCGCCTTTAGGATCATACGCCGGGACTTTGAGCGTGGAGAGCAACGCCTGTCCGGGTGTGAGAGGTGTAGGGGAGAGGCAGTAAAAACCAATGCTGCTGAGGTTCTGAGTTACGCTCTCGATTTGCTCGGTGGCCCCTTCGGTGAGCAGGAGCAGGGGCCAATGAACCCGGGTGCGGGTTCGTTTCCGACGATCCGGCCGGAAAGCGCTATCGGCAGGCACTGTTTCTCTTCCGGCGTGACGCGCTGTTAAAACGTCGATGACGTTTAGGGGCATAGAGACCAGTGATCGGGAAGCAGCACGTTACTTACCAGTGTTGCCGTCGCCGGCTTGGACTTTATTCCAACGCTTTTCGAACTCTTCCCAAAGTTTCGATATGGAGAAAAGCCTAGCCGGCGCCGTGTAAAACGCTAGAAAAACACGTTCTGAACGTTCCAGCGGTTCTGAACCCCTCCCGCTCACGATACAGGCAGGAAATCATAGGGGGACAACTGGCCGGATGCATTTGCAGCAGCGGTTGCGCCGGAATGGCCGACAGAATGCGATTGGGCCTTTACGGCAATGACGATACATGTAGTCGCGAAGGATCCGGAGCTTTACACACTCTGTCGCGACATTCTGGCGGACATACCGGAATCAGGCCACTCGTGGACCCTCGTCGCGGTGTCTCCCGAGGACGCGCGGCGCGAGGCGGATCTATATATTTGGGATTTTCATCCAAATCTTCCGATTCCAGAGGATTTCAACTGGAGCTCGGTCCGGCATATTTTCCTGGTCGACCGGAATGATTTGGAGGTCTTTCGGCAGTGGACGGGAGGGGAAGAGGGCAACGTCCTTGTCAAACCCGTGGGCCGGGCGACGGTAGCGCCCATTCTCCTAGCGGCTGTCTCGAACGGCGCGGCGAAGGCATTGCGCACCGATCGCGATGAAATGCTCCAGTGCCTGATCCAAAGCCACCTAAAGCTTCAGCAATACGACCACGATCGCGCCTCATTTCTGGGGCGCGTAGTCCACGATCTCCGTGCGCCGTTGACAGCTCTAGGCGGCTATTGCGGTCTGCTGCTGAGCGACGATTTGGGATCGCTCAATGAAAGCCAGAAGGAGGTGCTGCGGCGCATGCAGAACAGCGCCAAGCGTCTTTCGCGCATGGCTTCGGCAATGTTCGAGTTGAGCGTGGGACAAAACGGCAACCGGCGCCCCGACTGGCAACCAGGCGACATGAGGGAGAGTCTGCAGCAGGCGTGGCACGAAGTCGGGCCTTTCGCAGATGAAAAGTCTATTTCCATTACGTCGGATCTGGCGCCGTGCGACGGGTTGTATTTCGAAGCCGGCCAGATCGAGCAGGTGTTTATCAACGTTCTCGACAATGCGTGCCGATTTACGCCGCGGGGAGGCGTCATCGAGATTCGTGGGTATCCATTCTTCTGGGAACGCCGAGTGTTGGACTTCTCGACACCGCCAGCGCTCGACCGCCGCCGCAAGAGAATGCATGAGGCGAACAGTTACCGCGTGGACATCAGCGATTCCGGCGCATCGATCCCCGAGGAATACTTAGAGAGCATTTTTGGCGAACACACCTCATACACGGGCGGACGCGACCGGTCCGGCGGCGGCCTCGGACTCGCGATCTGCAAAATGATCGTTGCGCAACACCATGGCCGCATTTGGGCGGAGAACAGGGATTCGGGTCCGGTTTTTTCTTTCGTAATCCCGATACTCAGCATGGATCCCCATTTACCGGCTTTAGCAGATTACATGTCAGGCCACGGGCACAGCAGAGGAAGTGTCGATGCAGACTAGCGGCGGGCAAACCATCCTCGTTGGCGAAGATGAACTAGAGGTGCGCGGATACCTCGAAATGGCCTTAAAGTGCCTGGGCTATTCGGTAGAGTTGGCCCAGGACAGCGACGAAGTTCTTTCCTTCTTGCGCTCTTCGCGCGACGAAGTAGGCACCGTCGTCCTGGACGTGACGATGCCCGATCGGGACGGGATGGAAACGCTGCGGGAGATTCGCGACCTCGATCCGGACTTGCCGGTCATCGTGATTTCGGCAGCGGCGTCGCCGCTGGACATTGTCAGCGCAATGAAGGGAGGCGCGACGGATTTTCTCTCAAAACCGGTGGCGCATGAGGAACTTACCAGAGCAGTCACCCGCGCTCTGAACCGCACCGGGGGGATCTATACGCCGCCGCCCAAAAGCACGGCGCCAACCGCCGCGACTTTTGTCGGTAACGATCTCCGGATGCGGGAAATCGAGGTTTTGGTCGGGCAGATCGGCTGGTCCGAAGCGCCCGTGCTCATCCAGGGAGAAACGGGAAGCGGAAAAGAAGTGCTTGCGCGGAAGTTGTATGCCCGCTCGCCGCGCGCCGGGAAGCCATTTCTGAAGCTCAACTGTGCGGCGCTGCCGCCGGAACTCGTGGAGAGCGAACTCTTCGGTTACGAACGTGGCGCCTTCACCGGCGCATTTCAGAAAAAAGCGGGAATGTTCGAAAACGCGGACGGCGGCACGATCCTGCTCGACGAAATCGGGGATATGGAGTTCCGGCTCCAAGCGAAATTACTGCAGGTGCTTCAGGACAGCGCCTTCCAGCGAATCGGCGGCAAGGACACCATCAAGGTAGACGTGCGGATTATGGCCGCGACGCATCGCGATCTGGAGAAGTGCATCGTGGAGCGGAGTTTCCGGGAAGATCTCTTCTACCGTCTGAACGTCATCAATATTCAACTGCCGCCGCTGCGAGAGCGAATCGACGACATCGTGCCGCTGGCCGAGTTTCTGATGCAAAAACACACGCCGAATGGTATTCTGCCGCCTCCGCTAACGCCGCAGTTAAAACAGGCCATGCTGAGTTACCACTGGCCGGGCAATGTCCGCGAACTCGAAAATCTCGTTCGCAAATTTTTAATCCTGTGCAATCCAGTCGCGTTGGCGGCGGAGTTGGAAGCCAAGGCAGGCCGCAAGCTAACGGTTTCGGCAGCCGCGGTGAGACCTGTCCAGCGGGAGCACGAAAGTACGGCTGGGGACAGCGGCCCGGTGCTCGAACAGGTAGTGATAGCCAAACTCCGCGCGGAAACGGATGTGATCCTTTCCGCGCTGAATTCCACGCGCTGGAATCGGAAGCGTGCCGCCGCCTTGCTCAAAATCGACTATAAGGCATTGCTGTACAAAATGAAAAAGCTCGGCATTGAAGGAGCTTCCGGGTTTCCGTCTTCGCCTCCGCCAACCAGCATCTGTTGAGAGGACCAGAGGCGCGATTGACAAAACGTCGTCATTTATCCCCAAAGACCAGACCGCCTATTCTATAAAAACGCCGTATTGTGCTGAGCATTCGGATTGGCCTCCCGCTTGCTGCCACCTTGCGCCACGACTCCGGAAAAGTTTGCCTGTTGCGTTCGCGATCGAGCTGAACGAAGCACCGGGCCGTTGGCACAGAGAGGAAACACGCGCTACGCGCTCTTGATAGTCGATCGCGATTTGAGTTTCGCGTTCTGGCTTGGTCGGGTTCTCGACAACGCGGGATACGTGTCGTTGCCGGCGCAGAGCACCGCTTCGGCAACCGACCTCATCGTGGTGAAGCGGATTTCCGTGGACCTCCTGGTTATCGATTCGTCGCTTCCGGACGGGGCGCCGTTTCTCATGCGGATGCGGCGCTCCCAGCCCCGGATGAAAGGCATTGCAGCCCTCCCTGAAAACTCAAAGGAAGAGGGCGATCCACCCTTCTTCGACGCCTCCAAGCGGAAACCGCAGCATCGCAGCGCGGAAGCGGCGCTCGAGTGGGTGAGCCTGGTCGCGGCGATATTCCCGCCCTGTTGGCAGGCTCGATGAAGGCATTCCGCTGATGCCGTCCCGGACGTCAGGGCTCAAATCCACCCGCGCAAACGATACCACGCGAGACCCAGCAGTTCGTGCAGCGTAATTTCGTTCCGCCGGATGGCCCGCCAGCTCGGAAGGAGCTCTTCGCGCATGCTCGACACGGTGCGAAATTCGCTCGGGGCCGAGGAAACCTCGATCCCCACTTTCCGGAAGCAGTCGGCCGCCCGCGTCATGCTTTGGGCATCGACAACGAGGGCCACGTGCTTCACTCCGTGTCTCCGCAGAATCTGGGCGCCGTAGAGGGCGTTCTCCCGGGTGGATCGGGATTGCTCTTCGAGCCAGACCAGGTTTTCCGGAATGCCTCCACGACGCAGAAGATCCACCATCACGGATGGACCGGCGCCGCTCCGCCGGCCTTCGCAGGCCAGCACGGGAAGAGGGCCCCATTGCCTGTAGATCCATATTGCATGTTCGCACCGTTTGAAGGTATCGTAATCGGGCAACATGTACGGCCGCTCGTACTGACGCGGTCGCACCGCGGAGCCGAGAACGACTATTGCCTGGATGTCCGGCGGGGGTTGGAACGGCCGGGCCGGGTATGGAGCCTCGAGCGGCAGCGCTAGTACCCAATCCGCCGGAGGCCACGACACCAACGCAAGACCGAGAACACCGCCGACCGCGACGTTCCTGCCGCGAGACGGTCGCACCCACACCAACCCGCCGAGTGCAATCATGCAGCAGAGGAGGAGCAACGGTTCGGTATATGTCATAATCCGTGTTTCCGGCGGGTTTACGGGGCCTTTGCGGCGAGGACAATCGCGGGGCGCCCGCATACCACTTATAACTTATTCATGCGGCGCATTATAGCAGTAGAGAATCGGGCGAATTGAGCGAGCCTTCCGCGTGATGCTGCCGGACCAAAATTCCTAAGAACTCCTACCAACGTCGAAGGTACAATGTTGGTCGTCTTGCGCCTCCGTCGAATATCCTAAATGGTCTAGAAGTACCACAGCGGCTGACTAGAGCTGCCCAGTACCAAAAAATCCATAAATAGTCCTAGACTTTGGGTGACGGTTAGCTAACATTAGACAACAACCTAAAAAGTAGATTATTTATCCTACAGGAGATCGGGATCCATAATGTTGGAGGCAACTCAGAAGCACAATGGATTGGACAACCCCGTCAATGGGCAAGAGTTGGATAGCGCGATAATGGACGCGCTGAACGGGCAGAATCCACTAGGGCAGCAGAACGTCGGCAGGGCTCCGCTCACAAAAGCCTTTGTCGGCAAGAGCCGGTCTATGGCCGTTATCGTCGGGACAGTCAAGCAGATCGCATGGTCGGACGCGCCAGTGTTGATTCAAGGAGAGACGGGTTCTGGGAAAGAAGTGCTCGCCCGGGAACTGCACGCCAATTCGCAACGGGCCAGAAAGGCGTTTTTCAAACTCAATTGTGCGGCTCTCCCGTCGGAACTGGTGGAGAGCGAGTTGTTCGGCTACGAGCGCGGCGCCTTTACGGGCGCGTTTCAAAGAAAACCGGGGATTTTCGAAGCCGCGGACCAAGGCACGATCTTGCTGGACGAGATCGGTGACATGGATGTGCGGCTCCAGGCCAAACTGTTGCAGGTTCTCCAAGACCATTCCTTCCAGCGGATTGGCGGGAAGGACATGATCAAGGTGGACGTGCGGGTCATTGCAGCCACGCACTGTGACCTCGAGAAAAGCATGGAAGCCGGAGGTTTCCGGGAGGATTTGTACTACCGGTTGAACGTCATCAACCTGATGGTTCCACCCTTACGCGAGCGCAAAGAGGAATTGTTCGACCTTGCCGACTTTCTCCTGAAAAAACACGCAAACCAAGGGGAGAAGATTCCCGCGATTACGCCGGAACTGGGTGTGGCAATGATGCAATGGCACTGGCCGGGAAACATTCGCGAGTTGGAGAATTTCGCGCGGAGACTTCTGATCTTCCGGGATTGCAGCTATCTCGAGCGAGACTTGCAAAAGCGTATAAGGGAACGCGAGGCCGTTCCGGGCGTCCCGGTGGCGGCGGCAATTGTGAGCGACCGCAGTGACACAGGTATGTCGAACGGGCCGGTGCGCGTTCCCGTTCTGGCGGAGGTAAGCAAGGCTGGGGAGCAAGCGGAAGCGCGCGCGATTCTGGCGGCGTTGAACGCCGCTCGCTGGAACCGCAGGACCGCCGCCGCGATGCTGAATGTCGATTATAAAGGTCTGTTGTACAAAATGAAGAAACTGGGGGTCGAGCACTCCGCCGGCGAGTCATCGAAAGCTGCCGCGGCGTGCTAACTCCGAATAAGCAAAAGAAAGCTACTTTACCTGGTATGTCGTCGACCCATTCCGATTAGTTAGTGTCACGCTTGCGGGTGACACCGCCTGGGAGTCACCCTGAACGGTGAAGGGCTGTTTGAAGACGAACTGGCTTCCGTACGCGCCATTCGCCGGGTCCTGGAACCAGGCAGAAAAGATCGACTCGACGGCAATTGGAACGGAAGACGCGGTTGCTTGCAGCGTGCTTCCGGCAGCAGCAGTGAACACAAAAGTCGCCTGCGTCACCTCTCGTGCTGTCGAATATCCCGAGACGCTGAGTTCGATTTTGCCATCTGACCGGGTTACACGCACGTCTGTGATTACCGGCGCTGCGCGCCCGATTCGGGTGCTGATGGCAGGAGCCAACAGCGGGGTAATATCAATGCCTCCAGCCTGCAGGCGAATGGACATCTCGATCGTGCCTGAAACTGTGCCCGTTTGAATAGCGAGCGGGATGTCAGAGATCGCGGCGGTCGCGCCGGCGGGAATTGAAAACGAAGCCACGGTTCCACCTGACGCGAATTGAACCGTTTTATCTGTCGCTCCGCTTTCGGGTGCAAACGTGAGGATCGCCTGGCCGGTGACCGGGGCAGGGAAGCTCGATGCGAGGGCGATCTGAATTGGATACTGGCCGGCAGGTTCGGCGACGTCGGGGAGTCCGGATACGATTACGGCTGGCGCCGACGGCAGCTTGATATTTAGCGTGAACCGGTCGGAGACGTGGTTCAACGTGCTGTCGGCAACTGTGATGGCAATCGGGAAGCTTCCAGCGGCCGAGGGTATGCCGGTAAGCGCGCCCGTCGACGGATCGATCGACAGACCGGCGGGCAACCCTGCCGCGGACCATGTATATGGCGGTGCGCCGCCGACAGCGACCACGGAAGATGTGTAGCGAACGTTCAGCGCGCCATCAGGCAACTGCAGGCTTGTAGTGATGGTCAAGGAGGGAGGCGCAATAATAATCGTGAGCGCTTTAGTTGCGGTCTGCCCGCTGGCATCCGTTACCTGAAGCGTGAAGGTGAACGCGCCGGCCGCGCCAGGCGTGCCGGAGATCGTGAGAGTATCGGGAAGCAGGTCCAGCCCTGGAGCCACGGAGGCTCCGCTGGCCAGACTCCAGCGATACGGCGGAACTCCGCCGGTCGCGACGACGGGCAATTTCTGGCTGTAGGGCGTTCCCGCTGCGCCACCCGGAAGAGCCGCCGACACCGCGATGCTGAGCACCGGAGGAGTGACCACAACGGAAAAATTCTTCGACGTTGTTGCGCCGGCGGCGTCGGCTACCTGGATCACGAAGTTGAACGTTCCGGCAGTCTGGGGGGTTCCACGCAATGTGCCGGTGGACGCGTCGAGCGTCAAGCCTCCGGCGTTGCCGCCGATAATTGACCAGATATAGGGCGGCTTCCCTCCTTCCCCGGAGAATGCCTGCGAATAGGCGACACCGATGGTTCCGGTGAACAGCGGGGGCGCCGTCGTAATTGTAAGCGGCTTTCCTTCGATCCGGAGACTGATGCTGGCGGAAGCGACTGTTTGCGCGGCGTCGGTCACCTGGATGTCGAAGCTAAAGATGCCGCTGGCAATCGGCGTTCCGGACAGCTTGCCCGTCTGCGAATCGAGCGTTAGGCCGGCCGGGACCCCCGCGCCGGCCGTCCATCGATACGGAGGAGTGCCGCCGGTTGCCGTCAGGAACGCCGTATAGCTCTGGCCGACCAATCCCGGTGCGAGCTGGTTTGGCGTCGTAACCGACAGGGAGGCTGCCTTGACCAGAAGCGTAACTGGGCGAGTGGCAGTCGAATTCAGGCCATCCACCAAGCTCAAGGTGAACGAGTACGAGCCGGCGACCGTCGGTGTCCCGGTGATACTTCCCCCCGAGTTGATCACCAGACCCGGCGGAACGTTTCCGGTTGATGACCAGGTGTAGGGCGCGACGCCCCCGCTGAACGCGAAGCCGACTGCATAGAATGTGCCGACGGTCGCAGCAGGCAGGGGCGCGTTCCCGATTGTCACCGCGGCGGGCAGTGGGAACGCGATCAGAAATGCGAGCCACAGCTTCATGTCTCGCAAAATCATTGCGCGCTCCTTCCCGAATCCACCGGAACGAACCAGAAGCGGGCGCGATCCGCATCGAACAGAAAAAGTGGGCGGTCCGAAACATCGGTGAGGCGGTACAGGCCGGCGCGTCCGAAGGGCTGAAGCGCGGTTGGGGCACACGGGCATGTAAAGACACCGGCGGATCCAGTGTTTAGGTCAATAGCTGTGATGCCGGCAGCGGAGGCTACCAAAGCGGAGTACCCGTCTGGTGAGAACTGCGCGCCGACGGGGTCCGTCATGGCGCCGGTCGGCGCATCGATGCGGCGCAGGTCGAGACCGGCGTCGACATTCTTCGCAACGTAGATCTCTCCGGAGCGCGTAACGGCGAGCAGATCGCGGGTCGAGCGATCGAACGCGAGGGTGACGACGGACAGCAACGGCAGGGAAAACGAGTTGAAGTCGGGACCGACGACGCGCACCGAATCACCGGTGGAGATGGCGGCAGTGCCATCTTCAGCGACCGCGAGCGCATCGGCGGCGCGGCCGGCGGAGAATGGAAGGTCTCGCAGGACGGGTGCGCCGGGAAGGCCGGTCAGCAGTTGCAGGCGCGCGGACGCGCTGTCGAAAAGCATCGCCGAGCGACCTGAGGGGCTGAAGATAGCGCCGTCAGGCGCTGCCGTCCCATCCAGGAGAACGGCGGAAGCAATCCCATCTGGCCAGCGGATGAGATGGACGGCCTGCGTCTCCGTGGAAATCGCCAAGGCAAAATCCTGCGAAGGGGAAACAGCGACGACGGACGCATTAAGCCCGATTTCGAGCGGTTCGGCGAGGAGTGCGGCGCCCGGAATCCCGCGGATAAAACGAATCGCCCGCAGAGAAGGATCGTACGCGTAACCCAAGGCAGGCGCGGCAATTCTCGATTGCGCCGCGGCGCCCTGCAGGAGCGCCGTCAAGAAGAGAAAAAAGTTCAGTCGCATGTTCGTTCAGCGGGGCGGGCTCAAAGTGCCCGCGCCTGGAGTGATGCCGATGGCCGGCGGACCCGCCGGGACTGCCGACGGCGTAGATCCGCTTTTGTGCATGGCGTAGAAAGCGCCACCGGCCCCGCCAGCGCCGAGAATCGCTAAAATTGCGATGATTTTGCCGGACCCCCCTCCACCACCGGGTTTGTATCCGTCGGGAGCTTCGACGATCTGGGTGATGCTGGCGCGGGCCATAAGGCCCTTGTACGACGCGTTCACATGCACCGGCACCTTGCCGGGAATTTGATTGAAGCGGAGACCCTGCGCGACTGCAACCCCTTCGGCATCCGTAACGATCGTGAATGTCTTGGCGCCGCCTGCAAAGACCCCAGTCGCGCCTTCGGTGGGCAGCGTAAAGACGACGGCTGCGCCGGAGATGGGCTTTTCGTTCTCGTCGACGATCCGGACGGCCGGGTTCTGGGCGGCCCGCTGGCGAACCCGGCCAGCTATGCCCTCCCCTTGAACGACAACAATCTTAAGGGATGTAGGCAGGCTCTGTCCCGCTGCCGGAGAGCCAGCCATTTGCAGGGCGAGCGTAAAGGCGAGAGCTTGAGCTGCGGCTCTGGGGCCGAAAATCCAGTGAGAATTCATCGTGTCACGTGCAGACCCCGTAAGAGCAATTTGCGCGCCGACAGCAGAACATAGGGGTCAACAAGTGGAGGGTTTTCTTGAGGTCCCAAACTTTCATAACAAGTCCCAATAATTTGCTGGCGCCGTCACCGAGCATCGTTCTATGCAGAGACTCGTGGCGCTGCAAGGGTTTTTGGGTTGTGTCGCGTTGGTCCCGAAAATGCAGTTTCCAGCATTCCGGGACGTCGTTCGAACACTTGGACCGAAACCGGCCGATATATGAAAAGACCATGCATCCGTTGCGTTCTAGCGCTGTGTTTTCTTGCGGCTGCAATAGGGTATGCCGAACAAACGCCCAAAGAATTGGCTCAATATATTCGCGATGCGCGGAAAGCGGGACTGAACGATGTTCAAATCGAGCAGAATGCGGTAAAGGCGGGATGGCCGGCGGCGGCAGTGACGAGTGCGATCGACTCGGGGTCGTCCGGTCCGGCGCCGTCGCCTAAAACCGGGTCACCTGCTTCCGCTGAAGCCGCACAGCCGCTGCGAATCGTCGACAAACCAGTGCCAGTGCCGGCCGCAGTGGCGGAGGCGCCGAACGATGGCGGTGCGGGGGCGCCGGCGAAAACGCACAACGTCGATCGCGGCGCACCCGATGACTATGTCATCGGTGAAGGAGATGTCCTCCATATCTCCGTCTGGAAAGAGCCCGACACGTCCGTTCCCAGCGCGGTAGTGCGTCCGGATGGAAAGATCTCGATGCCCATGCTGAAGGAAGTACAGGTCAGCGGCTTGACGCCGATTCAGGCCGAAAAGATTATCACCGAGCAGCTGAGCAAGTTCATTAGCGCTGCCGACGTGACGGTGATTGTGGCCGGAATCAATAGCAAGAAAATCTACGTTGTGGGCGGTGTAAAGAAGGAAGGGACGATCCCCTACACGTACCGCATGACGGTGCTCCAGGCGTTGAGCGAAGCAGGCGGGCTGACCGATTACGCCAAAAAGAAAAAGGTATACGTGCTGCGACATGAAAACGGCCGAGATTACCAGCTTCCATTCGACTATGACGCTGTTCTGAAGGGCGAACGAATGGACCTCAACATTCCGCTCCTGCCGGGCGACACGCTCGTCGTGCCGAAATAAATCGATGCCCAAATTTTTCGATAAGGTGACTGGAAAATTGTTGAGGCTCGCGTGGATGATCTTGCTCGCCGGCGGCGGGGTAGCGCATGCGCAATTATCATCTTCGGCATACCGGGTTCTGGGGCAGGTGGATTTCCGCCAAAACGGCTTGAACATGGTGGAAGGAGTGGAACTCTATAGCCCCAGCAGCATCGCGGTGGACTTACGGGATGGAGAGACGCATATCTATATAGCGGACACCGGCAACTCACGCGTGTTGGCATGGCGTAGCATCAATGCGTTTCACATAGGGGACGCTCCGAGTCTGGTACTCGGGCAACCCGGGCCACAGTACTCGGCGCCTCTTGGAATTGGAACGAAGGGCTTTAAGGGCTTGACTGGAATTGCGGTTGATCCGGCAACCGGTAACTTGTATGTAGCCGACACTGTAAACAACCGCGTTTTGCGGTTTGCTGCACCCTTTTCCAATCCGAACCGGGTGGAACCCGACGCTGTTTACGGCCAGCCCGGTTTTTCGACAGCGGGAGCCACTACGACAAATAAAGGCCTGAATCAGCCGCGTGGTGTGGCGATAGATTTTGAGGGCAATTTGTGGATTGCCGACACGGGAAATCACCGCGTCGTGCGGTACCAGGCATCCGTGGTCAACAGCGTCAATCAGCCGGCAGCCGATTTGGTGGTAGGGCAAAAGGACTTCGAGAGTGGTAGCGCGAACGCGGGCGGGCAGGTTTCCGCTTCTGGATTCGATACGCCGGTCGCGCTCGCCTTCGACGCGCAGAATAACCTATATGTGTCGGATTTCAATAATACACGCGTTTTGAGGTTCCCGGCGCCGGTGGGTCCCAATGCGTCAGCATCCGGCGTTTGGGGTCAGACCAATTTCGTTTCACGCGGTGTGCCGCAGCAGGCCACGGCGTCGAGTTTGGGGGGGCCGGTCGGCATCTCGGTAGACGGCAACGGTAATCTTTATGTTGCCGTGCCCCGGGACAACCGGGTGGTGGTCTTTCCGCTCAGCCCGGCGGTAGGCGCCGCGGCGAAAAGCATGTTCGGGCAGACGGATTCCTCAAACACGACCGCGAATGCTGGAGCGGCGCCACTGGCGGCTCCGAGTTCTCTTTCCCAGCCCACGGATGTCAAGACAGATGCGGCCGGCGACGTGTTCGTGACCGATAGCGGGAACAGCCGAGTTCTGCAGTTCCCCCCCGGCGCGAAATCCGCGGTGCGTGTCTGGGGACAAAGCGATTTTGTTTCGAACGCAGCGAACCAGATCAAGCCGGGCAGTATTTACTACCCGTACAAGATGGCGATCGACTACTCGTCCGCGCCGTTTGCTCTATACGTCTCGGACACCGGCAACAACCGGATTCTCGTCTGGAAAGACTCCGTACGCTTCCGCAGTGGCGACGCGGCCGATCTAGTCATCGGACAACCAAACCTGAGAACCGGGGCAGCCAATGTCGATTCCCAAGGCTCGGCGAAACCGACGCAGACATCATTGGCCGCGCCGGAAGGGATCGCCGTAAATCCATACGATGGGACTCTGTATGTGGCCGACGCCGGAAATCATCGCGTCCTGCGATATCCGCGCCCGGTCGGTCAGGCGGGGCGCATCACACCCGACGCGGTGATCGGTCAAGCCGATTTCACCAGCTCCGATTCCGCTCTAGTCAGCGCATTCTCGTTGAAGAATCCGAGTGGCGTGGCGATTGCCGCCAATGGGCATCTGTTCGTGTCCGACAGCGGCAACAACCGTGTCCTCGAGTATGCGGCGGGGGCAGGCAACAGCGCGGCGGCCATCCGCGTGTATGGGCAGCCGTCCATGGCGTCCTCGGTAAAGTCGAGTCAGGTCTCGGCCCAGACGCTAAGCGGCCCGCAGGGGATTGCAATTGATGTGGCTGCCAATCTTTACGTAGCGGACACCGGATCGAACCGCGTGCTTATTTTTCCGAATACGCAGAGCGCGCCCGTGGCAGGGATGCCGGCTACGTTCGTGCTGGGGCAGCCGGACTTCGCGAGCGCGGCCGCAGGCGCTTTCAAGGCTCCTATGGACGTTGCAGTGGACACTTCCGGGGTGATTTATGTTTCGGATGGCGGCAACAGCCGGGTCCTCACGTATCTCTCGCTCGTGTTCCTGCCACTTTCCGGGGCAACGCCGAGCGGTGTGGTGGGTCAGCGGGCGGCGACCGGAACGGCGGTGAATTGGGATTCCCCCGACGGGTTGGCAACCGCAGCGGGGCTGTATGCGCCGGCGGGCATTTATCTCGATCGCCAGGACACGTTGTATGTCGGTGATGCGGGGAACAACCGCGTGGTGCAGTTTCTAAAGGCCGCGACGGTAGTAAATGCCGCGACATTCCAGGCGAGCGTCCCGCTGGCGCAAGGCGCGCTCGCGACACTCTTCGGCAGCGCTCTGGCCGCGGATCAGGCGTCGGCGCAGAAGACGCCATGGCCGGGAACCCTCATGAACCGGCAGGTTGTGATCAATGACGAAATCGGGGCGCCGTTGTTTTATGTAGGTCCGCAACAGGTGAATTTCCAGATGCCTGCCGGCGCGCCGCTGGGGGCCGGCCGGGTGGCTGTTCGGCTTGCCGACACGGGAGAACTGGTAGCCGGGAGCGCCGTGGTGGTTGCGGCGGCTTCGCCCGGCCTTTTCACAATGAACCAGAGCGGAGCCGGACAGGCGGCCGCAGTCAATCAGGACGGCACGATCAATGGTCCGAACAATCCGGCGCCGGCAGGTTCGACCATCCTCCTCTATGGCACCGGACAGGGACAGGTGAGCCCGGCCGTGCTGGACGGAACGGCGGCCCCGGCTTCACCACTCGCACAGACAGTCGCGGTGCCGACTTCGGTCGGGACCACTTGTCTGAACAGCCAGCCTTCCATGTGCGTCGCCATCGGGAGCACGGGATTCGGAGGTGTCCAGTATTCCGGGCTGGCGCCAGGTTTTGTGGGGCTCTGGCAGATCAATGTGACTATTCCGCGGGGAACGCCGTCAGGAAGCGCCGTCCCGGTGCGGGTGGTGATCAACGGGACGCCGAGCAATACGGTGACGGTGGCGGTGCGATGAGGCGATGCCTCATGGTGGCTATTGCGGTAGCAGGAACCGCTTGGGGCCAGACCGAAGCCATTTCGAATTTCAATCCTCTTAACGCAAAACAAGGCGCTGGTGTGCACCTGCTAGGCGTCAGCGTATTTTCCGGTTACTATACAGCGGGTTCGCCAGCTAGCTTCGAGGTTCCGTCGTCGAACGCAGTTCTCGGCCAGACGGCTTCATTGGGAACTGCCATTACATTGGGGGGAACAAAATCAGCGGAGAAGTCTAGACTCTCTTGGAGCTATTCGCCGTCCTATTTCCGACTTTTGTATTCGGAGCAGAGCCGCCAGAATAACGGTTCACTGAACCACCGAGCGAGCGTCAATGGAAGCTGGGAACTCGGAAAAAGATTGACACTAACTGCCTCTACAAGTGGTGTCGTTGCGAGTTTTCAGCAATTATATTTTAGCCCGAGCGTTTTGGGCAACGTTGCTGCCATGCCGACCACATTTGACGACCTCGCGCTCGGCATCATGAGAGGTAAATTCACAGATGCACAATTGGCAACAGCACTGACGGGCACCCGGTTACAGGCGTCCCCGGAGCAGGCGTACCTATATGGCACTCGACTGCTCAATATAAGCGCCGCCGTGGGAGTATCGTGGGCGATGTCAGGGCGATCGTCGCTTGCGTTCTCCCTTAGTGGAACTCGTTCGCAACATTTCAATGGTATCGAGGAGCCGGTGGCAGATGGGCATACGAATCCAGTTTTGCCTCAGCTGACAACAACCGCTGCCAGCGTATCCTGGTCCTACTCCGTATCCCCTCGAACGCAGATAGGTATTAGCGCATCGGCGGCGAGAACATTCTCTAGTGTGCAGCGTGGCTATTCTCCTGAAGGTGCATTTTCGATTGGCAGAACGCTAAGCCATCGCTGGTTCTTGCAGGGAAGAGTAGGAGTCGGGGTTCTCACATATTCACGACAAACTTATGCGACTCCTGCTCCAGTCCAGTATACCTATGGTGGCACAGCTGGCTTCAAGACCTCTGCTCATACGTTTCTCGCTTCGTGCGATCGCAGCCTCGGCGATGCCTACGGCCTCGGCTCGGACTCAACTGGCACGGCTACGGGAGCGTGGAACTGGCGGCGTCCAGGCAGTCAGTGGTCAATTTCCGGCAGTGGCGGATATCAGGACTTGCATAACCAAACTTTCCAGAACACGAGAAGTTGGCGGGCGGGCACTGGTGTCGCCAGAGCGCTACGCCAACACGTATCGTTCAGCGTCCAGTACATTTATTTCGAAATGCCGGCGAACTTCCAAACTGTCGGAGTCAAAACCTCTGAGCATGGAGCAACTATCTCGCTGACTTGGTCACCTTCGCAATATCAATAGCCGTCCGCCCGCAGCTCAAGTGACCGCCTCCGTCCTGTACAAACGCGCGCGCCCGGGTAAACGCTACGCACCGGGCATACACTTTGAATATACGAGAGGATCCCATCAGCCATCACACATTCCTAAAGGCGCAGCAAAGTTGCCGCAACGGCCAACCCGAATGGTAAACCCAAACCGCACACCCAAGTCGCGAAACCCCGACGCATTCGGAAGGTGTTGTCCTTGGTTATATAGCGTGAGTAGACTATTTTCAGCTTGAGTCTCCTGCGCAAATGAGCGTTACAATGAGCAGGCAATGCAGCAGGCCCTATGGCCGACGCTTGTTGGCGCGCGGACGCTCTCTGATGGCGGTATTTCTGACTTCGACAGTTAAAGTATTCTGCACTAGCGACTTCGAAACGGCGTCTCGAACCCGGCACGCTGCCAAAGATCTCCCTCGAATATCTCACCGTATCGAGGGCTCGCAGCCTATGCGTCATCCATCGCCTTTGTGCGCCGGCAACGCGTCGGCCGGTCAAGCTGCTGTGGGTCCGAGGCAGATCGCCCCTTCCGGACGTGTTCCCTGCCGCCGAGTTTCTTCATCGATACGCTCTCATGCCGTGCGCGGGTCGGTGGAGCAGCCCCCCCTCAATATTACGAAGTATTTTAGTTGGGAACAGTCAATATGAAAGCAAGAGTATACCAAGTAGGAACGCCGACCGTCCTCCTCCTTACTGCAATCCTTTTTCTCGGGTGCTTGAGCGCCCTGCCAGCTGCTATTGGCGATAATGCGCCGCCGCTACCTGACACTTATAAGACTTCGCATCCGCGGCTGCCAGCGCCGGATAGCACCTTTCTCGATGGTCTCGCCAAGAACTCGAACGCTCTGGCAGCGTACAATCAGACCGCCGACGCGTGGGATTCCAAGTCTCCTTCTGGCCCGTATTACTTACGGCGGCTCTTGCTCGCCTACATGGCGAACAAGACGGCGAACCCAGACAAAGCCGCCGCCTACCTGTCTAAGATCAAGGCGTTAGCGGACCTAGGCGGTACTTGGGGTCCCCTTTTGTATTCGGTGAACGATGGCGTCGGCAATGGCACATATACTTTAACGAGCCAGAGCGCCAATTTTGTCACAGGCTGCGGAGGCGGAACGTGCCAGGGGCAGATTCTGTCGATCAACGCCCGGACCTTTGTCATTAATAGCGTAACCAATGCGAATACTGTTGTGCTAAGTGCGAGTAATCCCATGCCGAAGGGGACAAATCTCCCAATCCGTGTCTTCTCCGGCTATGGGGCTGCCGGCATTAGCATTGCAATCATCTATGATTGGCTTTACAACGATCTTGATACGACGACGAGATCGCAGTTCGCGTCGCAGTTGGATGTTCTCTGCACTCTGTGGGAAGAATATTATATGGGTGTCGGAGCCAGTCCCTATAACGACGTAATGTACGTACGCCTAGACTCATCGGCGTTCATAGGTGCTCTCGCTATTTACCCCGATCATCCTAACGGGATCAACCACCTCCGGTTTATGACCGACCTGTGGTTTAACATCTTAATGCCGGTGTGGCGCCAGGTGTTTGGACCGGAGGGCGGAGGATGGCACGAGAGCTGGTCGGATTATGTGAATGCCCAAAGCGGAGTAGGGCTGAATGCGTATCTCGTTCCGAGTTTGCTTTCCTGGCAGACCGCTACGGGTGATCAGATTTTCGCGCGCGAGTCATGGCTCCACAACTATGGCTACTGGACGATGTACATGACGCGACCAGATTATATAATGGAGAGCATCGGAGACACATCGCGACCATATCTTAATGCTGAGGTGTCGATGCTCTCGACGGGATCGCTGCGCGGTCTGGCGGAAATTTATAATGACCCGGTCTTGCGCGGATGGTGCCGGCTGGTGGACGGCAACTTTGGAGACTACGAACCTACCGCGTGGCCTTATTACAAGCCTGACAAGAGCACAAATTCAGTAGCTCCGCTCTCGACGCTCTCATCCATTCGCAATTTTACGGGTACGGGAATTGTATCCATGCGCACCGGGTGGAGTGAGAATGACACTTCAGCAACCCTAAAATATGGCGACAACTTTTGGTCCCACCAACACGGCGATGCCGGCTCTTTCACTATCTTCAGCCGGGGAAACCTGGCGATTGACAGTGGCTCATACCGGGCGGCTTATGGCAGTCTCCATCACTTTGAATATGCGCGTCAGACGATCGCTCATAATACACTGACGGTGACGGATCCCGTGGACTACTACCCCAGTACGACATTCACGGTAGGCGATCAGAGTGGCGCGCTGATCCAGATGGCGCCGGTCAATGATGGCGGGCAGCGGCGCGTGGGATCGTCGTACAACGAGCGTTTTCCTCAACTTGTTTCCCTCAACACTATCGGTGACTGGATGCGGAACTGGGATTACTACCACATGGGGACAATGGTAGGCTTCACATCGACAGAAAACTACACTTATTCCGCCGTAGACATTACGGCAGCCTATAACAATCGTTTTAGTGCTGGCACACCTAATGCGAGTAATAGGACGAACCGCGTACAAAAGGCAGTGCGCCACATGTTATTCATTCCACGTGGCACCTCGGCTTATGTGGTTGTGTTTGATCAGGTCGTATCCACTGACGCATCGTTTGTAAAGAAATGGCTTCTGCATAGTATCAATCAGCCGACGATTTCCGGCAACCGGTTTGAGATTGTTCGTAATGAGCTCGCAGCGGCTTTGCCGTACCCGGACTTATGGCCGCAGCACTTCGCAAGTGTGCTGCAATATGACACGCCTGATTTCAAATACCAGTATAATGGCAAGCTGTACGGCTGGATGGTGCTACCACAGGCGGGAAATATTAATGTGGTGGGCGGTTCGGGAAAGGAGTTCTGGGTCGAGGATCCGCAGAAACCCGGCACGGGAACGAACTGGAATCAGTGCGGAGCCGGCTATTGCAGTATAGATGAGGGACTGGGTTCGGCGGACGGGTCGACGCTCATTCCCAATCCGAACACTACTCCGCATGAACCAGGCTCTTGGCGGATCGAGGTGTCGCCATCCTCGGCCGCTACGCAAGACTTGTTCTTACACGTAATGCTTGCTACTACCGCGGGCGACTCAAGCGTACCCGAAAATGTGACCGTTCCCAGCGGCCTTGCTGAGGGAACCGTTGGGGCGACCTGGACGGAAGGGGGCAAGACGTATACCGTGACCTTCCCTCAGAGCGGCGTCGGTGGGCATGTGACGATCAGTGGCGTAGTTGATGAGGACCTCGCGTCCCATGCGCAGCGCCTTCCAGACACGCTGGCCATTGTCTCAGGCTTGGGCCAGTCCGGCGCCGAAGGCAGCGCGCTCGGCAGCCCATTTATTGTGGTTGTCAAGGACCGGGCCGGCAACGTTCTTCCCAATGCCGCCGTGCACTTCGGCATCACGCAAGGCAGCGGACGCATTGTAATGAATGTTCCGGTTACGGACAGCCAAGGGCAGGCATCCGCGACCTTAGTTCCTGGACCGGGGACCGCCGGGACGGTGGTTAAGGTTATGGCGGACGTCAATGGCTTGCAGCCGATTGAGTTCACGGTGAACGTCGGCGCGGGATCGTCTACGCCGACCTTGACTTCGGTTTCCTGCTCCCCCAGCACGCTCACGTCGGGTGCGACGAGTAGTTGCACAGTTACTCTGAGCCAACCGGCTCCGAGCGGGGGTGCGACGGTCGCGCTGTCGAGCAACGCAGCAGCGCTAACAGTGCCGCCTAGCCTGACGGTGGCAGGTCAGGCCCTGACGGCTACATTTACGGCGACCGCGGGCGCTATCTCGGCAGGTCAAAGTGCGGTGATCACCGGCACTTTAAACGGCATCGGCCAGACCATGACGCTCACGTTGGCGGCGACTCCTCTTACCGTAACTTCCATATCCTGTGCACCTACAACACTCAGTTCAGGTGCAACATCGGCTTGCACGGTAAGTCTTTCTCAGGCCGCCGGTTCAGGCGGAACGACTGTTGGACTGTCCAGCAACTCAGCGCTGGTTACTGTCCCGGTCAGCGTCGTTATTCCGACAGGGTCCAGTAGCGCGCTTGTGACAGCGACCGCAGGCTCTGTCGCTTCTGGGCAGAGCGCGGTGATTACAGCATCCTTGGCTGGCAGTAGCGCGACGTCCACGCTGACCTTCTTCTCCGGCGCGTCCGGCGGAATTCCTTTGACCAACGGAAGCTGGACGATGGTTAGGACCAGCGGCTTACCCGTACAAACAGTCGGTTTCGAGAAACTCGTCTATGCTCCAGCTCCGGTAAAAAAGGCTGTGATGCTTGGAAATTACCATCAGATGGGATCGGAGCCGAACGAGAGCCTCATCGCGTATGATTTTGAGACGAACCGCTGGAGTGTGCTGGATATGGGAACGAACTTCCATACTGAGTATATGCCGGAGGGCGGTCATTCTTCCGGTGGAATCGCGTACAACCCTAACCAGAACGCGTTCATTTACTACTGCTGCAACTCTGGAGCGATGCAGCCGGAAAACCCGTTTTTCACCTGGTGGTACGATCCAATCGGACAGGCTGGACGGAGTAAACGAACGGCGCCAAAACCGGGACAGAATGGGCCTCCGATGCCAATCAGTTCAGCCTTCGACGCCTCGACGAACACGTTCGTACTTCACGGTGGCTACAGTTTTGTAGGAACTTGGACTTACAATCCGTCGACGAACACGTATCAAAAGCAGACTCCGGCCGGGACGGCCCCCGATGCCAGCGTGGATTTTCACGCGATGACATACGATTCCGCTGATCACAAGGTGTATCTTTTCGGAGGCGCCACACCGACCGGCTATTCGAATGATCTGTTCGCGTATAGTGTGGCGACGAATACGTGGACCAAACTGAATCCTGCGGGGTCCCGTCCGGCGCCGCGCAGGAGGATGGGGTTCGCATTCGACTCCGCAAATAACGTGTTCCTGCTCTTCGGAGGCGAAGACGCAACTACGGTGTACACTGATACGTGGATCTATGACCCGGTAGCAAATACCTGGTCACAACTGGCCCCGGAACAATCGCCAACTCCCGTGGGGGGACCGTTTGAAGCTCTCGCGTACGACTCGGATCATAATGTCTTCATACTCGAACTGAGTGGAGCGGGGGGATATGCGGAAGGTCAATGGAGCGGATATCCCCTTCAGACCTGGTTATTCCGCTATCGGGGCGCTGGCCCCAATCCCCAGACAGCGCCAGTAACTGTAACGACCACGCCCGGGGGGCTCAATCGAAATTTCGATGGGTGGGCGAAGGAAGCTTCTCTAGCAAGTTCCGGAGCTACTCTCTATACCGGGTGGACGGAAACAGGCAAGCCATTCGATACTTCGGACGCCACATGGTTCCACACTTATATAAGTCAATACACGGGTACAGGTTGGGTTCCGATGGGGGGCGCCCCGACGTCACTCGATTCTGAATTCCATAATTACAGCGAAAGTCACTCTCCGTCGGTGGCGGTGGTCGGCGGGACTCCATGGATCTCCTGGTACAAGACGAATAATTCCTCAGCCGGGACGTTGATTTGGGCGAAGAGTTGGAACGGTAGCGTCTGGCAAGGCGGCGCCATCGGATTGGGCGGTACGGATGCCTCTCGGATCTTCCAGGGACGGTCAGAGCTTACCGACATAGGCGGGGCTCCGCACATTGTGTTCCTTGAAAACGACAAAAGTTTCTTTCCACAGAAAACCTTGGCCTATGTGAAATATTGGAACGGGACGACATGGACGCTCAAAGGCGGGGGACCACTGAATGCGAACGCTTCGGCCAATACGACGGCTACGTCAATTTCAATTGCAAGTGATGGTCAGAATCCCTACGTAGCGTGGACGGAATACACATCGACCTATCCCAGCAGCGGCGTTGTCCAGACCCCCGGGCAGGTTTACGTAGCTCGCTGGAATGGTAGTCAGTGGGTCAGTGTGGGTAATGCAATCAATATTAGCGCCGACAACACCGCGGACGATGTGGCTATTGCTTACTTCAATGCACAGCCGTACGTTGCCTGGACGGAGAGAACGACGGGCGGGAACAACCAATTATTCGTGAAGACGTTCAACGGCACAAGCTGGGTCTTAGTCGGCGCCGGCACTCTGAATAAGGACACGAATACAGGATGGTCGTATCGGCCCAGCCTGGTGGCCGATAACAGTGGCGACGCCCTATACGTGGGTTGGGTCGAGCAGCAGGCGCTAGGCGCCCGTTCACAGGCATATGTGTCGAAGTTCAGCGCAGGCGTCTGGACTCCTCTGGGTGGTTCGTTGAATGCTGACCCAATCCTGGGTAGTGCGCAGCGGATCAGCCTTGCCGTCACAGGAGGACAGCCGGCAGCGGGGTGGGGGGAGGTTAATGCTGGAGCCGCGCGACAGATCTTCGTCAAGAAATGGAATGGATCCAGCTGGGCGGCTCTCGGGGGCGCCAGCAAACAGGTGAGCTGCGACGTCAACGGCGACGGCACGGTTAACGTTGTCGACGTCCAGTTAGCGATCAGGCAGTCGTTAGGATTAGCGAGTTGCACCACCTCCGACCTGCTGCAAAACGGGCAGTGTAGCCTGGTCGACGTAAACCGTGTGGTGACGGCCGCCCTCGGCGGCGCTTGCGTGATCGGACAATAGCATTGCCGGGAGGTCGACTGATTCGACGAAGTGTCAGGCAGCGGGAATATCGCTCAAACGAATGCGAAATGTGGGGAAAAGTTCCGTATTCATCACCTTCGCAACAGGCTTCGCCCAGCCAGACCAGTCGATTGTTCAACAGAGGAACGCCAGGTTTCCACCGGAGTGCGCGGTTGGTGATAAAACGGGATGGACTGAGCTTCTCGCTGTTGCCGAGTTTCACCAAACCGGCTGAGAGGATCGATGTGTGTGGAAGGCAATGTGCCTGCTTGCGAACGAATCAATATGCCCATCAATCATGACGTTACTTTAGGCACAGGCGTGCGAATCTTCCAGCCGGATCTGGTGAACTTATATGGATGCAGTATCGGCGACGAATCGAAGGTTGGCGCATTTGTGGAAATGCAAAAAGGCGTGCGAGTAGGAGCGCGCTGTAAAGTGTCGTCGCATACCTTCATTTGTGAAGGCGTCGATATCGAGGACGAGGTTTTCGTCGGGCATGGAGTCGTGTTCATCAACGACCGCACTCCGCGGGCTACTGCGGAAGACGGCAGCCTCCAAACCGAGGCCGATTGGAAGGTCGTTGCCACGAAAGTGCACCGGCGGGCGTCGATCGGTAGCGGCGCCGTCATCCTATGCGGCGTCACAATTGGCGAAGGCGCGATGATCGGCGCCGGCGCTGTAGTTACGCATGACGTCCCTGCCGGCGCGACTGTCGCCGGAGTCCCCGCCCGACTAATGCGCAGATAAGTAATACTATCGATTGCCAGCAGGAGAAAGTTGGGGATTTGTGAGTTCGGAAATATGGCGGCTCAATTCGGCCGCGAGTTCTGGTCGTGCGAAGCGTGCCGCTGCCGAGCGCGGTGTGGTTGGCGCCGTTCCTCCGATTGCTGCGTCATGGGCCCGGATTAGGAGTTCTCGAATCGCAGCTTTATCCAGGTAATCCGCCCACCATCCCGCGCTGGTATCGGCCAGCATCCGCTGGACCTCTCCCCCCTTGGGGGTTAGCGCAAGGATCGGTTTTCCAGTCGCTATATAGTCGTAAAACTTACCCGTAATACACGCAGGGTCCGTCATTGTCAACAGTAGAAAGTCAGTCTCTTCCATATGGCGGAAGGTGTCGGCTTGCGGCATAAATCCGAGGATCTTAACCCTGTCGCCGGCATTCCGGAGGGTCTCCTGCTCTTCGTCGGCAATTCGACCGATGATGCGAGTCTCGAACCACGACCGCATCGCATCGGGCAAAGCAGCCAGCGCATCGAGATAATAGCGCAGTGTACTGGGAGCGTACATCGTGCCGACGAATGTGATCACCACTTTGCCCGGTTCGTGCGCTCGCGGCCGAAAGCCGGTGACGAGGTCCGGATCGAAGCCGTTGTAGATTACCGCGAATTTACTCGCCGGCTGTTCCGGATATCGCTGCCGCATCTGGTCGTTGACAGCGGGTGCGACCGATACGATCAGATCGGAAGCACTTGCTGCCGCCGATTCGATTTCCTGCGCCCGCCGCCATGTGTGACTGCTGTTATGAAAATCGAAGATGGACAGATGGAATTGAAACCATTCATCGCGGAAATCGCTGATCAATTTAATGTTCGGGAATTCGCGCTTGAGCGCGGTTCCGATCATTAGCGAAGAGAACGGCGGGACTGTCACAATCACGACATCAATCGCGTGCCGCTGGATGATTCGGCGCGCTGCACGCACCGCAAACGGGACCCAGACGACTTCGGGATCGGGCGTGAAGAACCGGCGGGCGTAGTCGGCCAGCTTGGACTTCAGGCCAGGTTCTCCATCGGGCTTTTCGGGATCCCTCGGACGGACCGGTGATACGATTCTCCAGAGCTTTTGCCGCACCCCAAAGGGCAGCTCCGGGGTGAACACCCGGTGCAGCTTGACTTCCGGCGGAACGTTTTTCAGTAATCCGGGATCGTGGGTGGGGCACGTCGGATTCAGGGCAGAGAGAACGTGTACCTCATGGCCAAGCCTAGGTAAATACTTGGAGAAACTGAGAGCCCGCAACACTCCGACGCCGCCAGCCGGCGGGAAAAGATATGCGATGAAGAGAACACGCGACGACATCCCTCATCATTTTACGACGGCCCGATTTTTGTTGAGATATCCCAGGACTTCTAGTACGTTATGGTCCGGCGACGGACCATGGACGGCGTTTCAGTTGCTGAGAGAATCCTGTCAAATTCCCCGATTGTATGGGAGTGCGTTTTGCCTGAGAACAACCTTTGCGTAGCCGACCAGTACACGGGCATGAACGGCGACTCTCCATCTCGTCAAACTGAGTCCGCAAAGCCCGGCCGCGGCCGTCTCCTGTATTGGTTGGTGGCTTTTCCGATCGCCGGTATCCTGCTTTTCTTTTCACTACGCGGCATCGAGTGGGTGCGCATCCGCGAAGTTTTGGCGGGGGCGAATTTCCTCCTCATCGCGCTGGCGGCTATGATTGCGTCCGGGAATATGTTAATGCGATCCCTGCGCTGGCGTGTGCTGTTGCTGGCGGAAACCAGGGTTGCTCCATCGACCACATTCTGGGCAACCGCAATGGGATATTTCGGCAACAACATCCTCCCGGCGCGCGCCGGCGAGTTCATTCGCATGTATCTGGTGAGCTCGTCTGCGAAGGTCAGCAAAACATTTGTAATGACGACCGTTCTCCTGGAGAGGGCAGCTGACGCGATTGCGCTGGTGGCATGCACAGCACTCGTGCTGCTGACGTTGAAGAGCGTGCCTGAGTGGCTCACGAAGGCATCGAGGCCGTTTGCGATCGTCTGTGGCGGAGCAGCATTGCTGATAACTTTTCTTCCCGGCCTCCAGCGTCTCGGACTAAATATGATTCGCAAGCTCCCCCTTCCGGAGGCGATTCGGCAAAAAGCCGCCGGAGCTGTCGACCAGGTTCTGACGGGTGTACGCGCGATCCACCATGTACGCCGTCTGCTTCTGTTTCTCTCGTTGACGGTGATGATTTGGGCGACGGACGCGGCGGTCACCGTGATCGGGAGCTACGCGCTCGGGCTTCCGATGAGCTTTGCGACGGCCTTGCTCCTGATCGCGAGTCTCGGACTCAGCAGCGCTATTCCGTCGACTCCGGGCTACGTGGGAATCTATCAGTTCGTCGCCGTCAACGTGCTACCTCCATTTGGCTTCTCTCGCACTGATGCCATTGCGTTCATTTTGTATGCGCAAGCGATGTCTTACCTTCAATACAGCTTCTGGGGCGTGCTTGCGATGCTCAAATGCAAGAATATCGCGCCGAGGGCGGGATCGCCAGTTGCGACCCAATCAGCTACCCGTGCCGCCGCTATGGGTTCGGGTCAGTAGCTCGTCTGGCGCAGCTCCAAGGACGGCGCGGTACGCCCAACAAAAGAGAGCATCCGTGCGGCAAAGCCACGTCCGTGCACACGATCGCAGTTTCGTATCGGCGTCGAATTCCAAAAAGTTTCACAAGATGCCAAAATCTGGCCTGCCAAGCGCAAAGCTCGCGAGCACTCAACAGTTTACGGTGGATCGAATCGTGCAGTAACAGCCGAAGCCGATCGGCCCTACTGATGAACCAGCCTCGCGAAATCCTGTTGAGCCGCATAGGAGTAGTCCTGATTCTGCTGCTGGCCGTGGCGGCGGTATCGTACCGCAGTCTGGGAGCGAGGTCAATCGATGGGCTGGACGCCGCGCATACTGTGATGGACGGTTTCTACTTTCACGATCTCATTCAGGATCATCCAGGCAACCCGATTTCCTATACGCTCGATTATTACCGTCAGTATCCCGCGCTCGGATTCTTGTTCTGGCCCCCATTGTTTCCATTCCTCCTGAGCCTCGGATTTTTCTTGGGAGGTCTGGACATTCGGATTGCGCACTGGTGTATGGCGGGTTGTTGTCTTCTGGTCGCGAGCATGACGTACCTGATCGCGAGGAGGACTCTCTCGCGCATGCTTAGCCTTTTCGGCGCGCTCTTGGTGGTCGGTACGCCGATCATAGGGGAGCAGTCCAGCATCATCATGCGAGAGCTTCCCGCGCTGGCCTTCGGACTCACCACGGTCTATGCGTACCTGAGATTCTTCGATTCGCCAGGCTGGAAAAGGGCCGTTCTCCTAGGTGTATCCGGCGCTGCGGCGATGTACACCAAGCAAACGATCCTGTTCCTCTATCCCGCTCTGGCACTCGACGTTATATTGAGCCGGCGGACGATGTTAAACGACAGACGACTGTGGGCGGCCGCGCTTCTGATGGCTATCCTGGTGGCGCCATTGATCGCATTCACCGTGGGGGTGAGCAAGGTGAACGTGGAGCAATCAATGGGTAATGATCCGACGTTGAACATGCTAGGTGTCGGAAGATGGAACGCAGCCTCGCTGATGTTCTATCCGATTACGCTGTTCCGCGACGTCAATCCTTTGGTTCTCATCGCGGCTGTTCTTGCAATTCCCTACGGTATCCGCCACCGCGATTTCTTTCGGGCGAACACCCTGTGGTTTAGCTGGCTTCTGGTCTGGCTGCTCCTGTTCACCTGGATTTTGGCCAAGGAAGCCCGTCATGCGATTTTCTGGATTCCGGCGTGGTGCATGTTGGCAGTGTTTCTTGTCGGTGAAGTGATCGTTCGAAATCCCAGGATGAAATATATCCAATGGGTGTTTGTTATACCGGTGCTAGCCGGCCTGTGGCAGACCACGCAGTATCGTCCATCGACTTACTACGGTGTGGAATCCATCGTCAACAAGCTTATAGATCCAACCCGTGAAGGCAATGTAATGTACTTCGGCAAGAATCGACAGGTGTTCGTCCCATACATTCGGATGCGAGACACGGCGCGCCGCGTTTATATGCTTCAGGGGGACGACCTGACGTCAGGAACGAATTCGCCGATTCAGGAGATCTGTAAGGACTATCGTGTTCGGTATGTGATTGGAGATCGAGAAGACGCGGATTACAAGCGGGTATTGCCGCAACTTGCTCAGGCGAGCGATTTCTCGGAACTGGACCCGGTTTATATCAAGCCTTCCTGGCGAGGGCCGGAGAATTTCCGCCTTTTCCGTTACAACGGGCCGCTCGCCGCGCACATGAGAAAGGCGCCGCTGAATTCGAAGTATGTAACAGCCGGCGTGAACGACAGTGTTAAGCAATGAGCCGAAGCGCCGAGAATGCGGGTCGAAGAACATCACGCCTGTGCCACCGGGCGAGGCAATGAGAGGATGAGGATAGCGAAATGATCAACGTTGGAATTATAGGATACGGTTACTGGGGTCCAAACCTCGTCAGAAATTTTATTGAGAACATCGACTGCCGGGTTGTGGCGGTTTGCGACCTTTCACCTGAGCGGCAGGCACTCGTCCGGTCGCGTTACCACGGCGTGCAGGTCACTGCGGACGCTAACGAGTTGTTTGAGAATCCCCAAATCGATGCGATTGCGATTGCCACGCCGGTGTCTCATCACTTCAGCCTGGCAATGAGGGCCCTGAAGGCAGGCAAGCACATACTTGTGGAAAAACCTCTGACTTCGTCGACCGAAGAAGCCCTGCGACTGATCGATGAAGCCGAGCGCCGCAAACTCGTTCTCATGGTCGATCACACGTTTGTGTATACGCCAGCGGTCCGTAAGATTAGAGGGTTGGTCAATGAGAGCCAGTTGGGCAGCATCTACTATTACGATTCCGTGCGAGTCAATCTCGGCTTATTCCAGGAAGATGTCGATGTCATCTGGGATTTGGCTGTTCACGATTTTTCGATCATGGAGTTTGTGCTCGGCAGGCAGCCCACCGCAATTTCGGCGACGGGCCTGAGCCACGTGGACGGGCGCAAGGAAGATGTGGCTTACATCACGGCGTTTTTCGAAGAGCGGCTGATCGCACATATTCACGTAAACTGGCTCTCTCCCGTGAAGGTTCGGCGCACCCTCATTGGTGGCAGCAGGCGCATGATTCTGTACGATGATGTCGAACCTAGCGAAAAGGTCAAGGTGTACGACCGCGGTATCGACGTAACCCAGCCCATGGAAAGTGATTATCAGATGATGGTAAGTTACCGCTCGGGGGATATCTGGGTTCCGGCTCTCCCCAATGCCGAGGCCCTGAAGGTGGAAGTGGCCGATTTCGTCAACAGTATCACGACAGGCGCGCGGCCGATCGCCGACGGCCACGCCGGCATGCGCGTGGTGCAGATTCTGGAGGCCGCGACGCGTTCAATGCAGGGACGTGGCAGACTTATCGAATTAGGTGTACGGAGGGCAGTCGCTTGATACCATTCGCGGATCTGAAGGGGCAATACCAGTCGATCAAAACGGAAATCAATAGCGCCGTGCTCGGCGTGCTCGAAAGCAGCCAATTCGTACTGGGCCGCGAGGTGGCGGCATTCGAGGAAAGCTTTGCCGCCTATTGCGGCGCGAAACACGCGATTGGCGTGAACTCCGGCACCAGTGCGTTGCACTTGGCGTTGCTGGCTGCTGGTGTTGGACCCGGTGATGAAGTGATCACGACTCCGTTTACGTTCGTAGCCACTGTCGCCGCGATCTACTACACTGGCGCCAGGCCGGTGTATGTCGATATCGATCCGGCGTCGTTCAATATGGATCCCGCCGGGATCGAGAGCGCGATTACGCCTCGCACGAAGGTCATTTTGCCGGTCCATCTGTACGGCCAGTCGGCCGACATGGACCCGATTCTCGATGTCGCGCGGCGGCACAACCTGATCGTTATCGAGGACGCGGCGCAGGCTCACGGTGCGGAATACAAAGGCCGCCGCACTGGAAGTATGGGCGATATGGCGTGCTTCAGCTTCTATCCGGGCAAGAACCTCGGGGCCTACGGCGAGGGCGGCGCCGTGACTACCGACAATTCCGAGTACCTGCGGACGATTCGGATGTTGCGGGACTGGGGATCGGAGGAAAAGTATCATCACAAATTCAAGGGCTTCAATTACCGAATGGAGGGCATCCAGGGCGCGATTCTTCGCGTGAAACTCCGCCATCTGGAGGCCTGGACCGAAGCGCGCCGTGCCCACGGTATGCGCTATACATCACTCCTCGAGGATACGGGAATTAGCGTACCGCGGGAACTGCCGGGACGAAGGCACGTGTACCACGTTTATGCGATTCGCACTGCTTTCCGTACGGTCATGCAGGAACATTTTCAGACGGCTGGCGTGCAGTACGGCATCCACTATCCGGTCCCGGTACATCTTCAAGAAGCATATCGCGAAAAGGAGTGGAAGGAAGGCAGCTTTCCCAAAGCGGAGCGCGCAGCGACCGAAGTATTCTCGTTGCCGATGTTCGCCGAATTGACTGAAGCGCAGATTGCAATGGTGTGCGACGTTGTTCGGAAAACAGATGAAGCCTCAGCAAGGGAGGGTGTAGCGGCAGGCTCGCGGCGATGAGCGTCCTGATCGTTGGCTGTGGCGCGCAGGGACGGGTAATACTCGACATTCTGCGTTCAGCCGGTGTTAACGATGCTGAATTTTTGGATGAAGATTCCAGGCTTTGGGAGCAATGGATTAACGGAGCCCGCGTACGCGGCATGGACGCTGTGCTGGGGGGCGATCGCTCCAAGCTAGCGATGATCGTGGCGCTCGGCAACCCGACGTTGAGACTGCGGATCGGAAATAGGATTACCACGGAGGGAGTTCGCCTCACGAACGCTGTTCATCCTTCGGCCGTCGTGGCGCAGAGCGCAAAAATGGGCGTAGGCAATATGGTAGGAGCAACCGCCGTGGTCAATACCGACGCGACGATCGGCAATCACACGATCATCAACACGGGTGCGGTGGTTGAACACGATTGCGTTCTGGAAGATGGCGCGGCGGTGTCGCCTGGAGCTCACCTCGGCGGCCGCGTCACTCTAGGAAAATGCGCGTTTGTCGGGACCGGGGCCATCCTGCTTTCGCGCGTGACGGTCGGCGCCGGCGCCGTGATTGCCGCCGGCGCCGTTGTTACTCGAGACGTGCCGGAGCGGGCAATGGTTAAAGGTGTCCCGGGTCGCGTGGTCGAGCGGCTAACTGAGGATTTCGACTGGAGGCGGGTGCTGTGAACAATACTGCCGTTAAAGAAGCGGAAATAACGAGTTTATTTGAGGACCAGGTTCCCTTACTGAAGCCTTGGCTGGGACGCGAGGAGGTCGAGGCCGCTGCTGCGGTCATTCTCTCGGGCTGGATCAGTCAAGGGCCGCGCGTAATGGAATTTGAAAACGCGGTTGCCCGCTATATAGGCGTGGCGCACGCTGTTGCCATGAATGCCTGCACGTCGGCGCTGCACCTGGCCCTGCGGCTGTCCGGTGTCGGACAGGGCGATGAAGTGGTCTGTCCCTCTTACACGTGCATGGCAACGGCCAATGCCATCCACCATGCGGGCGGAAGCCCAGTATTCGCTGAGATCGATGCGCGCACCTACAACTTGGATACTGCCAAGGTCGAGGATGCGATCACCCCCAGCACGAAAGCCATCATGCTGGTTCACCAAGTCGGCCTACCGGCAGACGTGGATGCCATGGCCGCGATTGCGCAAAAGCGCGGTCTGGTCCTGATTGAGGACGGCGCCTGCACGTTCGGCGGCACTTACAAAGGACGGCGCATCGGCTCCATTCATGGCCCGACATGTTTCAGCTTTCACCCTCGCAAAATGATTACTACCGGTGAAGGCGGCATGATCACGACAAACGACGGTGAACTGGCCGAAAAAGCCCGAATGCTGCGTGCGACGGGTGCTTCTGTGTCCGATCTCGTTCGGCACCATGCCAAGGGAACCATCGTGCAGGAGTACCTCGATGTCGGATACAACTACCGGATGACTGACATCCAGGCTGCCATCGGTCTAGTGCAGCTGGGGAAGATCGACGCTATGCTCGAGCAGCGGACCGCCCAAGCGCGTTACTATGACGCCGCCCTGGCGCGAACAGACGAAATCGAGCCGCCATTTGTCCCGCAGTATGCGACACACGCCTATTCGTCGTATCCGGTTCGGGTGCGGCCCGGCGCCTCGGTGGACCGCGATACCCTAGTATCGCGAATGGCTGAGGCCGGAATCTCCTGCCGTGTAGGAATCCAACCCCTGCACCGGGAACCCATCTATCGGGAGAAATGGGGCAAGCTGAGCCTGCCCGTTACCGAAGAGGCCGCACGAACCGTTCTGTTCCTGCCGATCTATCCCGGTATGGCCGAGGATCAGCAGCACCGCGTGGTAACAGCGTTGAGGAAGAGCCTGCATGGATGACGCCCAAACCCGCGCTGAGCTGTCCGTAATCTATCCGGCGTACAACGAGCGCGACAATATTCGTCCGACCATTGAGCAATCCATCGCCGCCCTTCGATCGTTGTGCGCAAAGTTCGAACTGCTCATTGTGAACGACGCAAGCAAGGATGAGACCGGTCAGATCGCGGAAGAACTCGCCGCCTCCAATCCCGAAGTGCGCGTCATTCATAATCCCCGGAATCTCGGACAAGGCGCCAGCATTGTGCGAGGTTTTCAGCACGCACGCTATGACCTAGTCATGCACAACGGTATGGATTACCCGTTCGACCTGAAGGATGTGGCTCGGTTGCTCCCCGCCACCGCGAACGCAGACATCGTTGTTGCGGTCCGGAAGGCGCGTGCCGGATACTCCTCCTATAGGCGACTGACCTCCGTCGTAAACCTGGCCCTGCTGCGCACCCTGTTCTTCGATATTCGGCTGCGCGACTATAACTTTGTGCAACTCTATCCCAAGTCGGTTTGGGAGCGCGTGAAGGTGGAGGCCCGCAGTACGGCGTTCCTTACGCCCGAAGCGCTCATCCGCGCACATGATCTTGGCTATCGGCTCCAGGAAGTGGAAATCGAATACCTACCGCGGCTCCACGGGAGCGCTTCCTCGGGCAAACCCAAGGTTATTATTCGCTCGCTGAAGGACATGTTCCGCTTCTGGGCCAAGAGAACACTGCGCATTACACCGTCGGTAAGCCGAAAGAGCAGTCTTAGTAAGGCATAGGAATGAAAAACAAACGAGTCCTCATCACTGGCGGAGCAGGTCTCATCGGCTCACATATCACCGACCTGCTCGTGTCCGACTGCTCCAACGAGGTTGTCATCATCGATAATCTTGTGCGCGGCCGGAGAGACAATCTGGCTTCGTCCCTGGCCACTGGCCGCGTCAAAATCGTTGAAGGGGATATCCGGGATCGTAAACTCCTTGCCGAAACGATGGCCGGCACCGATATCGTCTTCCACCAGGCGGCGATCCGCATCACGCAGTGCGCGGAAGACCCGCGGTTGGCACTGGAGGTCCTCGTAGACGGAACTTTTAACGTGCTTGAAGCCGCGGTCGCGGCCAAAGTGGAAAAGGTCGTCGCCGCTTCCTCCGCATCGGTTTACGGCTTGGCGGACGAGTTTCCTACTACTGAACGGCATCACCCCTACAATAATCGGACGCTTTATGGCGCCGCCAAGGCGTTCAACGAGGGACTGCTGCGCAGCTTCAACGAAATGTATGGTTTGCGTTACGTGGCGTTGCGTTACTTCAATGTCTACGGTCCGCGAATGGATGTATACGGCGCCTATACGGAGGTTCTCATCCGTTGGATGGACCGGATTGCCGCCGGTCGGCCCCCGCTAATTTTGGGCGACGGCCATCAGACCATGGATTTTGTATACGTCGAAGACATTGCTCGTGCAAACATCCTTGCTGCAACGGCGGATGTCTCCGATGAAGTCTTCAATGTGGCGAGCGGCGTCGAAACCAGCCTGAATGATCTCGCGTGCACGCTACTCCGCGTTATGGGCAGCTCGGTTCTTCCGGAGCACGGGCCGGAGCGCAAAGTGAACGCGGTACCACGCCGGCTCGCTTCGACTTCGGATGCCAGCACCCGAATCGGCTTTAACGCGACCGTATCTTTGGAAGAGGGACTCAGGCGGCTTGTACAGTGGTGGCGCCTGGAAAAAACGGAAGGAGCGCATGCCTGAGAAGAAGATGATCCCGCTGATGAAACCGTGGATGGACGACCGGGAGGCTGACGCGGCCCGTCGGCCAATTCTGGCCGGCTGGGTGACGCAAGGTCCTGAAGTCGCCGCGTTCGAACGGGAATTCGCGGAGTTCGTGCGCGCTCCGCACGCCTGCGCGGTCTCCAATTGCACCACGGCATTACACCTGGCTCTGAAAGCAATCAGCGTAGGCGCCGGCGACGAGGTGATTACGGTCAGCCACTCGTTCATCGCTACTGCGAGCAGCATTCGCTACTGTGGGGCGACGCCTGTTTTCATCGACATTGATGCTCGCACTTTCAATCTCAATCCGGACCTGATCGAACGCGCAATTACACCGCGTACTCGCGCCATCCTCTGCGTGCATCAAATGGGGATGCCGTGCGATCTCGCGCAGGTTCTCGAAATCGCGCGGCGGCACTCCATACCGGTTGTCGAAGATGCCGCATGCGCCGTCGGTAGCGAGGTACTCTGGAACGGAGCCTGGGAAAAGCTCGGAAAGCCCCATGGCGACATCGCGTGTTTCTCTTTCCACCCGCGGAAACTCGTCTCGACCGGTGACGGCGGCATGCTCACGACGCGCCGAGCTGATCTCGACGCGAAGTTTCGCCTATGGAGACAGCACAGCATGAGCCTGCCTGATACGCTGCGGCATTCCTCGTCGGAGGTCTTGTTCGAGAGCTATCCCGAGCTCGGTTACAACTACCGCATGACGGACATTCAGGCGGCGGTGGGCCGCGAGCAACTCAAACGGCTTCCGGAAATGGTAGACAAGCGGCGGCACTTCGCGGAACGCTATCGCGTCCTGCTGCAGGGCTCGGGCGTCATCCCGGCGGAAGAGCCGCAGTGGGCACACAGTAATTGGCAGAGCTATGCGGTGCGGTTGCCGGAGGGTTGCTCGCAGAAGCTGGTCATGCAGGCCATGCTGAATGACGGAATCGCATCGCGGCGGGGTGTAATGTGCTGTCACAAAGAGGCGGCTTACCGATACGAGCCCTGGAGCTGTGGCGAAGAGCACTCCCATGACGTGGGATGTGGACGTCTTCGACAAAGCGAAATCGCACAGGACAGCACGTTGATCCTCCCCCTTTTTCATCAAATGACTGAAGTTGACCAAGAGCGCGTCTGCAGCAGCTTACTTGAGGCGGTGCGGTCCCAGCCCTGCGAAGCGCTGAGCGGCTTTTAGGGCATTAACCGCAGAGTCCAATAGTCCAATCGCCCTGGTACTCGCGGGATTACAGTTCCTCAGTTCTTTGTTCCCACAATCTCTGGGGGCCCGGCCGCAGTCGCGAGCGTAGAATCGCCCTTCACCGGAACTTCCGAGATTACCTGACGGAACTTGCCCGAGGGCTCCGGCGGAAGTGTAGTCAGATATTCGATTGAGACTTCGACCGGTGCGCGCAGACGCTTGCGGAAACCTTCCCGAATCTGTTCCTCACTTTCCCGCCGGTAGTTCTGGTTACGCACCAGTTGAATGCGGAAACGATCCACCTTTGTTTGGCGGATCCGGAACTGTTCGATGCCTTCGATCTCACGGAGGATATAGATTGCGGACAACGCGTGCAGGATTGTTCCATCGGGAGCGACGATAAAGTCGGTCCTTCGGCCTTCGATCTTCTCGAGCAACGGCAGCGGCCGCCCACACGGACACTGGCGCGCCGAAAGCGCTCCCATATCGCCCGTTCCATACCGCAAAAACGGCGCCTCACGTGAATACAGATCAGTGACCACGATTTCACCGACCTCGCCGGTTGGAACCGGCTGGCCGCTGGCGTCCAAGATTTCTACAATTGTAGCATCCGCCATGATATGCATCCCGCCCTGGGGACATTCATGGGAAATGAATCCGCTGTCGCGCCCTCCGTACCCACTAGCCACGGGACAATTCAACGTCTCCGCGATCAACTCGCGTTGATGCTGAAACAAAACCTCGCCTGTCACGAAAACGGCCTTGATGCCTAGCCGTCGAAGATTGCGACGCTCTTTACGCGCCTGGACACAGAGCAGATAGATGGAACTCGGGTAAGCGAAAATCGTCCGGCAGGGCGACATTTCCAGAAGATTCAAATATCGCGTCATGACTGCTTCGCTCATATCGAATGCCGAAACGAGCTTCGTTCGCAAGAGCTTGTCTCGGAGGTTGCGCATGCGATCCTGCTGGGTCAACTCCACCGGTGCTCCCCAGAGGGCATATTCCTTGTCACCGACCGATAGCCCCCACCATCGCATCGTGCGCTGGCGGCATGCAGTCCAAGCGCCGACTCGTTCCTTGGGAAGGTCATAGAGTAGCGGCTCGCCCGTCGACCCTCCAGTCGAATATTGGCCCAGTTTACCGGCGAGACGCGACCGCAGCTCAGAGCGGTACTTTCGCACTTCGGGCTTCCTCATCACCGGGAGCTTAGCCAGATCCCTTATCTCATGGAAGGCGTCAGGCTGCATCCCAGTGTCGAGCAGTATCCTCCGAACATACGGGACGTTATCATTGCCATAAGCCAGGAACCGGCGCAGCTTGGCCATACGCAATTCCTGCAGCTGCGAAGCGGTTAGGGACTCCGCCGCCTCCAGTTCCTTCAAAATGCGCAACGTGGGGTGTCCCTTCAACCGCTCGTGTAAGGGATAGATGATGTTCCAAACCAGCCAGTGATGCATACTCGTTCTCTTTTAAGGCGATATTACGGCCGCGCGGCCTCCTTGACCGGCGGGCTGATTCCAGTTGAAGCCCTGGGTTGGGGGCTCGCCTCAAGACCGTACGCCCGGTAAAGCAGGTGCCGCACCCGGTCCCATTCGAACGGCCTGCAGCGCCGCTCAGCCTCCCGCGCCAATTGAGAAGCTAGTGTCGTATCTCTTAGCACGCGACATACCGCTCTGGCCATTTCCCGATAGTCGCCAGGCGAGAACAACAACGCGCTTTTCTCATGCTCGAAGAGGTAGGGAATTCCGCCCACGTTCGTCGAAATCACGACGAGTCCCGACGCAGCACCTTCCATCAAAGAAGCGGGGAAATTGTCAGCATGTGAGGCGTTGAGCAGGATATCGCAGCGCTCATGAAGAGCCGGCAAACCGTCATGTTGCACATAGCCCAGGAACTCTACATTGCGCAGTTTCAATTCCGCGACCAGGCGCCGAAGCCGGTCCTCCTGGTCGCCCGTTCCTGCGATATCCAGGGAAGCGTCGGGATACTGCAGTTGAACTTCCGCGAAGCAGCGGATCACGCATTCGACATCGTACAGCTTCTCGAGACGGCGCGTCACCACCATCCGCGGACGCACGGGTTTTCGCTCGCGATAGCGAAATGACTCGAGGTCCACGATATTGGGCACAATCTGAACGGGGACGCCGGTGTGTTTTCCGAGCACATCCACCAGAAACGATGAAGGTGCGGTGACCATGTCTGCCATGCGAAACAAGGGTTTGGCCAAGACACGATACTTGCGAAGAAAATCATCAGCGGCGCCGCCGCGATAATTGAGTACGATCCGCCGGCCCCGAACGCGGCTCACCAGGACTGCAGGACAGACAACCGCGAAGAAATACAGCCAGGAGCACGCGAAAATATGCACCACTTGCGCATCCGCCAGCCTGCGCCATAGCCGGCTCAAGAACAGCATGATGCGGAAAATCGCCCGCAAACCCCGCGTGTCTTCAAGAAAACGTATGGACGGTGGAAAATCCAGATTCGAAGCCAGGAACGTTACCGCAATCCCATCCTGTTTCAGTAGCTTCACAAGCAGCTCAGCTTGCAACGCCATTCCGCCATAGGGTGGAATCTGGGGCGCGATCAGCAACACCCGCATCGACCGGCTCTTCGGATCGTGCCTCGCGGTCATTTCGATTTCACGCCAAAGCGTTTCCGGATGATTTTGCTGCCCTTCTCTATCCATTCCTCCGGCGATGACTGCCAGCAGCGTTTCAGCAGACTCCACGGGTGCCGCTCCACTAACGCTTTGGTGTACGGGTTGGCGGGCCAGCCGTTCTTAACATGCCCGGAGACGTCGTCCAGCGCCTTCTCCATGATTTCCACGGCGAAGTCGATTTCCGAACGAGTGATGACCAGCGGCGGAATGATGCGGATGTTGATGTTACCGTATCCGTACGTGAGATGGACGCCGCGACTTCGGCAGCCGTACATGAAGTAATTGGCGGCAGCCGGGTCATCGGTTATCAGATCGAAGCCGATCATCAAGCCTTGACCGCGGACGTTCCCGATGATTGTGCGACGAACAGCCAACTCGCGCAGACACTTCACGAAGTAATCGCCGCTTTCGCGGGCGCGGTCGACGAGGTTCTCTTCTCGCACAATGTCGATAACCGCCGCAACAGCCGCCGTACTCACGGGCTCCGACTGATGGCTTGAAAGATTCCAGAGTCCATCGCGAATCACTTGATCGGCAATCTCGGCTGTTGTGGTAACTGCGGCAACGGGGAAGCCGTTCCCGATCGATTTGGAGAGGGAGAGGATATCCGGCTCAACGTCGTGATGCTCGATCGCGAACCATTTGCCTGTTCGTCCGAAACCCGTCTGCGCTTCATCGACGATTAGCAGCGCGCCATGCTCGTGCGTCATTTTCCTGAGGAGTTGCAAATAACCTGGTGGGGGGAACAGCATTCCTCCGGCTGATAAGACCGGTTCTATGATCACTGCAGCAACGTTGCTCCAATCGCCAATCCAGCTCTCCACGGATTGCAGACATGGGAAACCACACGGTGGGCGCATCGGGTCACTGAAACACACAACGCATTGTTGTGTTATTGGAATCCGGCCACTCTCCGGCAGAGTAGGCAGAGAATCCTTCAGGTGGTGGGAAAACAGGCTGGAACAACTCTTTGTCGCAAGGGAAGTCCCGTAATACCCTCGTGAAAGGCCGACAATCCCGGTGCGACCGGTGTACGCCTTGGCCAAGCGGAAGGCGAACTCATTAGCTTCGGTCCCAGTGGACAAGAAAATCGTTTTTTGCAGCTGCCCGGGTGTAACGTGTGCAAGTTTTTGGCTCGCCTCAAAAACCGCCGGTGACAGAAACTGGGTGCCGGTATGTACCAACTGCCCCACCTGTTCGGAAATCCGCTCGACAAACTTGGGGTGATTGTGTCCGAGAACGGAACAGAACATACCCGACGCGAGGTCCAGCAACTGATTTCCGCTCGCGTCCCATACCATGGATCCCTCGCCCCTTACCAAAATCTGGTCGGCGTAGGGCATGGCCATCAACACGTACTCGCCGTATCGTTGCCAGTACTCCATATTTCTTGTGTAGCCGGTCGAGGTTCCCATTCTTGGTCTGCCGCTAAGTCGTATATAACTCAAGCTTCCGCCGATATATGCACGGTTCGGCCGACAGGTCAAGGGGCACCGTGCGCTCTTCACGTTTATGCAGGAACGTCAGCTGTCGCATCATCTCATTACACTGCGGGTGGTAGTAGAGAACGATCAACTTTCTGGGACAACAGCGATGCGATCGTTCAATATTTTCTAGCACCTTTGCCATCACCTCCTGCCGGAACGGGTGGAAGAAATAGAGCACGCAGTTCTCCTCGGGAAGAGCGAAGGTGGCGGCATCCACATTTACTGAGGTGACATTGGCGCACTTGCGAGTGCGGCTGCGGTACGTCCGAATGTTTTGTTCGGCTTCGGCGTGAAGTTCCGCGCCGAACTCCACACCAATGATCCTTCGAAAATTGTAGTTAGAGGCATATAGTATGGTCCTGCCCTTCCCCGAGCCGAAGTCGATGAACGTGAACTCGCTCACATCGGCGGGCAGAAGGCTGAACATACACTTGAGCGTCCTGATGGGCGTCGGCTCGTAGCAAACGCCGAACTCCTTGTTGGGGCTGCTGCAGGTCACGTCAACTAGTTGCGTGACTCCGGTGGTGTTGATATTGTATTTGCGGTCGTATCTCCGATTGAGGTATAGGCGGGCGCGTTCAGCGAGGTTCTTGCGGATCAAGGTGGCCGTTCCTCGCACCCCGAAATTCTTGAAAGAGGCGAGAACTCTCTGTCCCGCCCACAACAGAAACAGCTTCCTGTTTGCCACGTGCGCCGGATGTCCTGCTATCGGTTCTTCGAATGTGTCGTACATTGCTAGATTCCTCGTCGGTCAGGATAGAATCGTACTCACTGTCGGTCTTCGGCTTCCCGGCTCACGTTAACCGCAGAATCCAGCCGGCGACGGGCACATTTGAGGCTGCCATTTGCCGAATCCGAGTAAGTGATGAATACGTCACCATTTGTGAACTGTACTGAGCTAGTGAATCCGGAAAAGGTCTGATCCACGACCTCAATTGCCCACTTCGATCCGTCGCGATGGGCCAACTTGAGGAGGCCACGACCAGCGTCGTAGTAGCTGATGTACGGGTTTCCCCGGTCGTCCAGTTCAATGGCGTTCCGATCTGGAAAGGCCTCCTGGGCCAGCACATCCACTACCTCGAACTGCCATCTCCCGTTGATTTTGGTAGCGTATTTGATGTAGTGTTTCGCCACATCAGTATAGGCGATGTGCGGCGTGTCATCTTTGTCGACGGTGAGCGATACCGAAAACACAGCGTAAGACGCTTGCGCCCCCTGAATCACCTGCGACTCCCAATTAGCGCCGTTCCAGATCGCATATCTCAGGCTGGCATTTTCGTATTTTACGTTGGCGTATGCGGTCTGGACATGCCCGGAAGAGGTTTGATTTCGGGCGACGGAATTGAATTTACCGCTTCCTGACGTCGCATCGATCGTTCGCGTTTCCCAATACCGTCCGTTCCACATTGCCGTGCGGAGGCGGAGGCTGAACTCGAGACTCTCCACACCAAAAATTTCGTAATACGTAATGATGGGATGATCGTCGCGGTCCAACGCGATGGACGTATAGTATTCCAGTAGCTTCGCGCCGACCTGGATCGTCTGGACCGTCCATTTGCCGCCATCCCACGAGGCGTATTTCAGGTGTCCTGTGCCGTACTCGAGGTACGAAATATGAGGGTGCTGCCGGGAGTCCAACGTCATCGAGCTGAAACCCCCGCAGCGTTCATCGACCGTCATCGAATACCACTTGTCCTGGATACGATCCCAATACATGTACCTGAGCTGATGGGTGTCGGCATTCACGTGGCTTTCATGCAGGTTACCTCCATCATCGGCCCGCAGCACTGACCACCGGGCGCCGCCAGCCGAGTCAATGGCACTTATTCGCCAATCGGATGCAAAAAGGCTGCCGCATGCGCCGAGAGCGAATAGCAACAGAGCGAAGCTGTTAGGCCTTGTTTTTCGCGCCTTGCAGTTGACCGTCATATATACCTCGCTTATCCGTTCTGCGGAATGGAATCCGGCCGAGAGACGCGGATAAAACGTGCCGGATTCCGGACCAGGCAAGCCTAGGCAGAAATCCAGACGCAAATCTCAAGAATGGAAGCGGATCGTCGGGCGACCAGATCGCATAGATTCTCGTTCCGCGGGTGAGCCGGAATAGACTCGACAACTGCGGGTCTCGTCTCCACAGTAAGCCAAGAGCAGTGACGAGGAAGGTGTCTTCCGCAATCCACTTAAGTCCTGCAACCGGTTGTGCGGGCGCGGGTGCTGCGATGCCAGCATGCTCACAGTACGCTTGATGAATCAGATCGACACCGCAGGCGTTTCCTAGGATATGTTGGTCCCACGGACGGGCGTTGATTTCGATAAGTTTAAACTGTCGCGAACCCGAATCCCACTTAAATTCCACCTCGGCTATTCCGGTGAAGCGCATGGATTTCAAGATCCGGGACGCAATTACCACGAGTTCCGGACGATTGATGGTCTGCACGATGCAGCCAGTACCCATGCCCGGTGGGGCCTGCAGTAGCTTTTGGGCAGTGAAGCTCGCAATCAGCTCCGACTGTGCGTTCAGATAGCACGCGGCCACAAATAAGTCCTGGTCCCCGCCCGGGACCATTTCCTGTAAAAGCACGCGCGGATCGGCGCGAGAAATAAGGCTGTATTCGCAGACCAACTGTTCCCACGATTCGACTGCAATAGCCTTACGGCCGCCGACGATCTGCCAGTTTCCATCCTTTCGCCAGAGGTGGGCCGAGACGGGTTTCATAACACAAGGAAAGACGATGTCACGTGCTGCATGCGCCAGAGCCTCTTCGGTTTCGATCATCCAACATCGTGGACTGGGAACATCCGCCTCGCGGGCGCAGCAATGGGTGTTCCACTTATCCAGGCAGGCCTGGACTACTTCGCTGGATGGGATCACCATGCTGAAATGAGGGCTCAGGCGATCGCGATAGCGCTCCAGGAACAAGATGTCGTCATCGCGAGTGGGAAAGATTACAGCACGGTGTCCGAGTTGTTCCGCCAGATTGAGCAGGTCGGCCAACAAAGCCTCCGGCTCTCTCCTGGAATCCGGGCAGTGTCGGGACGTGGCGTACCGCGTAAAGTTGCCGTAAATACCTCGATAGGAGGTCAACCCAATAACGGGGATCCCGTGCCGACCGAGGCTCCGCGCGACACCCAATCCCGTGTAAAACATGTTCATCACAACAGCAGTTGAAGGCATACGGTCCCATCTCCTCTAGGCGCCGCGGAACACTTTCTCCCACGATCCTGTGTTTTCGAAGTAGTCCTGAATCATTCTGCCCATCGGTCGCATAAACTCTTTGCGCCCATCGGCGCACTGTAGATGGAACCAGTTCACCAGTGTGAGCGGAAGGAACAGCTCGATATCGGCAGGCGACAGATGCAAGGAGCGCGTGTAACAGTCCAACATAGTAGGAACTTGCTTCACCAACACTTCGTCCCACAGCACCGGGTTGTCTCCGCGTGCGCGGAAAACGGAGAGCACTAGCGTAAATAGATCATAAAACGGTAGGTCGACGACCCCAAAACTCTCCCAATCTACTACCGCCCAGCGATCGTGATGTGAAAGCACGTTGCCTGCAAACAAGTCGCCATGCTGCGGGATCACGGGCAGTGAGTGAACCCAGTCTGCAGAGCTCCTGGAAGCTAATTTGGAACACCCATCGCGGATCGATGCGGAATCGCAGTAGTCCACCACAGTCTGCAACGGTTCCAGGACCATTCGACGGCGCCGGTCAGGATCAATGCGGGCGGCACTCTTGCGTAATGCTCCATGCAGCGAAATGACCATCTCGACCATAGATCGCATGACGGCGGGAGAACATCCGTCATTGACGCGAAACCGGAAGCCCGGGACGCCCTGCATCCACAACATCCAAAAACCATCGTACGACCCGATGTGCAAGGGTTGTGGAACCAAGGCTGGTGCGTAGCGGTGTGCTTGTCGCAAATTTTCGAATTCCCGGTTTGGTATTTGCGGCTCGGGGAAAACCTTGGTAATAACCGTGGGAAACTCGCCATCCTTATGAAACCACAAGAGGTTCAATGAACTGTAATGAGGGTGATAGTTATTGTTGAGCAAAAGATTCCACTCGCCTGTTTTGGGGAGTCTCCACTCTTCCTGCCTGTCCATTAGAAACTGCTTACAGTGGCCGATCATAGCTAAGCCGCCTTCTCCGACCATGACTCCACTAACCCTGAAACCCGAGCCATCACAGTGTTCTTCACTGAACTCAGCGTGCAGATATCGGACGGCGAGAGAGCGCCCGACTTCCACAGCACCACCGGGAACGCCGCTAGGAAGCCGATCTTGACGAGCAGCGCCACTGCAATGGGCTGCGGAGTCCACCAGCGCGAGATCAAGAACATGCCCACAGCGATAGCGAGGGCTGCTAACATTCGGCCCATTCCGAATGACAGCGGGAAAACCTTCAGCGAAACCCAATAACTGCCCGCGCCGATCAACAAAAAGCTCAGAAGTGTCGCCCAAGCCGCACCGAGCGTGCCATAGTGGACAACCAAAACATAATTCAAGATCAAATTAAGGACTGCCGCTACTGAACTGACCACGCCGATCAGATGAGTCTTATTCGTAAGAAACATTCCGAGCTGAACGTAGTACCCCACGCCGTAAAAGACGTAGGCCAAGGCGATAATGGGAATAATCTTGTAGGTCGACGCAAATTGCGGACCCACCATGACGTGCACAATCTCGGGACTAAACACCGAGAGAGCCAGGCCCGCATACACAAGCAGGAGAGAATAAAGCGTGAAAATTTGCCGGAAGATTTCGCGATGGTTTGGTTGCGTATGAATAGTATACATACGCGACTGCCACATTGCATAAAACGGTTGCACTAGCAGATAACTGATCATAAAGGCAAACTTGTAACCCACGGCATAGAGCCCTACGTCATCCACGGATCGCAGGCGCTGAAGGAAAAACCGGTCGGAAAAATTCAGCGCAAACATCGCCAGGTTCGAGAAGACCAAGGGTAGGCCGAAACTCACCATGCTGCGTAGCAGAGTGCCACTAAACTGAATCCCTACTTTCCTGACCATCCATACGGACAACGTCACTGCCTGCAGTCCGTTAACGATCAAAGAACTCCAGAGAATTCCGGCCAAGCCGATCTTGAGCACGGCAATGAAATACACGTTCAGAGTCAGCATTAGAAAGAGGCCGATCGTTTCGACAACAACAAAACTGCCGGAGGCTTCCATGGCTCGGAGATACGTGCGCGGCAAATTCGCCAAATATCCGAGGACAAATGAGGAGAACGAAAGAAGAAGGTATTTCGAAGGAACGTCTGCGCCGAAAATCATCGTGGAGAGAGGTCGCACAAAACCAACACCTAAGGCGAAGGTAGAGACACCGGTAACCACCACGAATAGAAAAGCGGTGCTCACAGCGCTTCGCTTCTCGTGGGGAGATGTCGCTGCCGTATAGGAGCGCAGCAAGGCGGCTGTGATCCCCATGTTGAGGAACATCCCAAAGAGTGACATGCTAAGATCGAGGATTTCGAGCACGCCATAGTCTGATGGGTTCAGATAATGTGTGTAGAACGGGAGCATGAAAAAGCCCATGGCCTTCGCCAGCACACCACCCAAACCATATACAGCGCTGTGTCGGACAGCAGTATGGACTTCGTTTGAAATGGTGTCCCGTTCTTTCACTGATTCGGCGGCGAGTCCTTGAGTCATATCACTTTTGTGCCAGAATGACGTACGAATATTCCAAGTGTTGCATCATGCCCGAGTTCAACATCAGCTTATGAAGAATGCTCCGAATTCTGCTCCTGGGGACTGCGCTAAAATTGTTTGTGTAATACGAAAAGATATTCCGTTGGAGCGGAATCAGGTAGCGGGGGTGATTGTAGCTTGGTAGAGCGACGTAGATGTCCACGTTTCGGAATCCAGCGCTCTTGAGAAGTCGGCGATAGCCGCGGCTGGAATAGAGGTAATTGCGATAACCGGGCTGTCCACGTCTCCTGGCGTACCAGTGTGCCAGCGGCCGTGGCAGTATCGTAACGTATGGTAGTCCGCAGTGGGGATCGGGGTGCCCCACAAAGTACCCGGGCGTAAAGCGGTTCTCGATTCCCAAGTAGAAAGATCCGCCGGGACGCAGGAGTCGCTGCATATTCCGTAGCGCGCGTAGCTGTAGTTCGCGGGGGTCGCCGGTCTGCCCTTGGGGAACCCACTCGAGCACGCCGTTCATAGCGATCAGATCGAAGCTTTCTGGGGCGAAAGGCAGAGTCCACAAAGAGCTTTGGACGACTCTGATATTGGCAAGTCCTTCTTGAGCGAACCGGTGGCGCATAAACTCGATTCGCTCGCTCACGGGCTCGAGCGCCACTACGCCTCGGAATCGTGTAGCTAGCGCGTGGGAATTAGCCCCCATGCCGGCGCCAACGTCGAGCACACGGCTCTCGGCAGGCAGTCCTGTCAGCCATTTCCAGTTTGCCCGGTCCAGATTCAGGATCATTTCGGAAGGTCGTCTTACGCAATCGTGTGGCGAATCCAGAAGAGCAGATTTCCAGCCGCGCGCAGCCGCATTGGCAAGAACTTCTGTCATGTGCTCATGAGGAATTTCACCCCAATATGGAAAGTCCGTGACAAACTCCGGAACTCCGTGCTGGACCGTCCAAGATTGTCTACATTTTGAACATGTCACGGCGGAGGTTGTCTCGACCAGCAAGGACGCGCACGCGGGGCAATGAAGGTCCGCGTTGCGCACGTCGGCCTCTCGTGATCTGGTTGGTGTAGACGAGACCGTTGTCATCGCTTCATCTGTCCTGTTCATGCCGGCAACTCCTCCGCAACCACGTCGTACTCCTCAACCGGTTGGCTGCTATCGTCCTGGCTGAGCCGCTTCAAGATCGCACAGCAGGCTACAAGCGTAAAGTAATAATCAAAGTAGGCGCGACCCAGGAAGGCGCCCGATACCAGAAAGCCAATCAAGCTGAACCGCAGCATTACGGAGTAAATACGTGTCGCTTCGTCTCCCGTCTGCCGCGCCCCCTTGCCGATGCGAAACAGACTATGGAACACGGCGAGGACGACCACTAGATATAGTCCCAGTCCGACAAAACCGTGCTCGGCTAGAACACCGAAATAGATGCTATGTGGTCCGTGTACATCACTCGCGTCCGGAGCATATCGCTCGAATAGAGTCTTGGTAAACGCATCGAATCCGCCGCCTGTTAACGGATGATCCAGGGCGAGTCGCCAGCAATAGGTCCACGCATTGAATCGAGAGCGTGCGGACGCATCGATGACAGCAGCCTCATTGCTGAAGTCCATCCTCTCCCGCCAGTGGTCCGGAGTAAAGAACACACCGAAGGCGCCCGCAAGGAGCAGAATCGGAATTAAGACCAGTCTCTGGCGCAAAGTCATCAACATACCAATCAGAACTGCGCCCAGGCCCAGAAGCGCGCCCCGCGAATACGTAAAGAAGATCGTTGGGATTGTCGCGACGAACAATATTCCGAAGCAGCGCTTCAAATATCCAGATTCGGCCTTTGCCAAGAAAAAGAAAATCGGCAACGTCATATTCAAGGCGAGTCCGACGTCGTTGTTATCCGCCACCATGGTTCCGTTTGAACCGTAAACTCTGTACTGGCCTCCCGTCAGAATGATAAACGGAACGGCTTTGATGACCAGAAAACCAAACGAACCAGCAATCACGCAAAGAAGCCACCGCAGGCGCTCCCTCGTGTTAACTACGGCCGCCGTGACGATCACCATCAGAAGGATCTTCGAAACAAACCGATAACGGAACCACGTATCGTCTCTGACCTCTGCGAACTCGCTCAGATTAGTGTCATACACAGTCGTGAAGGTGAACCACATCCACAGGACGGCGATGAGGAACACCTCCCAAGACCACAGATTTCGCCAGTTCCGCTCGAATAGCAGAGCACCGCCAACCGTGGCCGTGGCCACGGCAGCTGCCCAGGGATATGCCCAGCCCAACGACCAAACGAACGTATGCGGATTCAGGAACGACACCACCGTCCACATAAGGACGCCAAAGAACGGCCGAAAAAAACAGATCGGGAGGCAGCAGCAGAAGACCACCACGAAGATAATGTCGCGTACGTACATAAATCTTGTCGATCAACGCACCGGCGACGACAACGACGCCTCCTGATCTCGCGCGATCCGTGCGTCCGCACTCGCCAGTTTCCCTGAATCCGCCGGCTTTTCAAAGACACACAAAAGCGTTCCGCGCAACCATCGAAGAGATTCCAGGGCGGTAAGACGTTCGTACAATACTCCAAGGCGAAACAGAACCGGCGAGAACATCACATATACCGGATAGTGGCTGATTGCGTCCAATTCCTTTTCAACCAGCCCGGCGGCGGTCAGATGCTTTCGGAGTGCTCGCCGGGTGTTGGCGCGATACAACGTCGGGAACACATCGTCAGCAGGGACTTGAATCGCTTTGCTTACAAAGGCGCGGTGCCACCGATAAGGCGTGAGAGACGCAGCCACCGACACATAATCGTATTTGTTTGGCGTCGACAGTATGACTTTTCCGCCGGGTTTCAGAACACGGTGAAACTCTCGGAAGACGGCTCCGGGCTGCTCGAGGTGTTCGATCACACTCCTTGAGATCACGACATCGAAATAATTATCGCCAAACGGGAGACGTTCCAGGTTTGCCCGAACACCGTAGGGCGATTGCTCATTGTGAGTCTCAAGTGTCGGCTCGAGGTCGACGCCCGTCACTTGTGCGCTATTCGGTAGTTCTTTCGAGAATTCAAGATAACGGCCGCAACCAGCGTCCAACACCCGATGTGTAGAAGACACATATTGTTTGATCCGTTCACAGTATAGGCCGCGGCTGAACTTTTTGCCCTTATAGTACCTCTCAAACAGTTTGTCGCACTTTTCTCGGTCTTTCTGAGTGAACATTCTTGTCCGCTTCCTTAAGCGTCAACCAACTGGTACCAATCAAGCTTCGCCGCAAACACGTCAGCACGGCTCTCCCATGGGTTGCCTCGCTTCAAGCGCATTTTATCCGTCGCCGGAGTATTCACGCCCCACATCGTCGAGAGTGCTGCTTCATAGCCCACTTCATGTATTAACCCCTTGCTCCAATCGCAGACATCCAACTCCCGGCCGCTGGGATATGCGAAGTGCTTCACCGGGACTTGTAGTTCTTCCTCGATACGCCGCTTGCATTCCGAGATTTCCCAGCGGGCCTGTTCACGCGTGAGGCGTGAGACAAAAGGATGTGTTACAGTGTGCCCTCCGAAGCTGATTCCGCTCCGGTTCATAACCCGGACCTGCTCCCAGGTGAGCATCTTCCCATTGCGGTCTCGGTGCTCTCTCGCGTGGAGGCGGGATAGAATGTCATCTATCCATTGCCTTCGCTCGATATCGGGGAGTTGTCGCAGGATCCCGTATAGCTCGTCATTCGCCTGAAGTCGTTCCGTCACGGATCGTAGCCATAGGCGCCGTGGTATATCGATGTCTAGATCGATGAACGCAAGATTCGCCTTTTTCAATGCAAGTGCGAGCGTCTCGAACCACAGCGGTTCGCGCGAGTCTAGGCTGCCGGTGGCCAACAATATCGTAGCGGGCAGCCCGTACCGCTTAAGGATAGGAAACGCGTTCAGATAATTGTCCTCATAGCCATCGTCAAAAGTGATGGCAATAACGGGCTCCGGCGGGCCTCCTACCGTTAACCTGCGAACTGCCTCTTCTAAACTCACTACGGTGTGGCGGCGGGCCAGGCAACGCATCTCCTGCTCGAAGCGCGCCACCGGTATCGCTGGAAAAAATGGGTCCTGATTGTCGTTGACCCGGTGATAATAGAGAATTCGGACGCTGGGACCGCGCCTCCCCCTGAGGGAAAAGCGCTGCCGTTCCGGGGCTGGAGCAGCTAATCGGTAGCGTTTCCGAACGGCCATCACCAGCAAGGGAAGGGGCGAGTGTGTGTAGCACGAAGCCAATATCCCTCGCACCAAGGTCGACGCCGCGCCGCTTTCGAAGCGCTGGAAGTCAGCTTGGACCCGCCTTTGCTGCCTAGCGTCGCGCGCCGCTAGAATGACTTTGGGAGCGACCCGCCTCAGTGATGCGCGCAGCCGTGCTTCCCAAGCCGGACCGCGACAATACAGCACATTCCGCGCGTTGGCCGCGGCAATAACAACATTCTTGCTGAGGTGGCCGACTGCGCCCCAGTCATTTTTGTGACGCGCGTTGCCGCCCAGGAAGTCATAGTGACTGACGCCGCTTTGCTGTAGCTTCTGTATCGACAATGCGCGCAAGGCGACTCCGACGCTCAGGTGTTCGCAGGCGGGATCATATCCCTCTTGCAATTGGAAATACCTATTCCGATACACAAACCCGTACTGGCACGCTATAATCTGGCCCTTCCAATCGAGCCATGACATTGCTAGCCAGCCAGCTTCCAAGAGCAGCGGGGATACCACCCGATAGAAAAGCCTCTTGGCGTCGCTTCGAAACACGCCCGGTTTCGCCGCGGCCGCCCAACGCCTTTGATGAAGAGTGAAGAGCGCCGGTAGAACATGACCCAACTCGTTCGCCTCGTTGCAGAAATGCATCGTTAGTTCGGACCGTCCTGCGATTCCTCGGACGACCGACCGAACTTTCGTTCGGAAGCGCGGCGCAAGCTGTTTGAGATACGATTCCCAATCGGCAGGGAGCCAAAAGGCGGAGCACGGGTCGTCGCTTTCAGCCAGGATCATTCCGTCGCGATGCCCCATCGCTCGCAAGTACGCCAGATTCGGAGATTCTGCAGGTATTCGGTTCAATGTCAGTAGGGTCCCGCGACGTAAAAGCACTTGCCAATGTGCAGCGAACGCTTTCAGAACCCTGTCTTCATGTCCTGCCGCAATAATGAAATCTAGGTAGTCGGAATCGCAATCGACCGATGAATCGCCGATAAACGCGAGACGGTTGTACTTTAGTCCCCGTGCTTCTACGGTCTGGCAGTACATTGGAGCAATACCTTGAAGCGTTCCGTCCATATCGAACGCCAACACCACATTCAGCGCTCCGGCGGTTCCGTAAGCTGTCCACCAACTGCTGACCCACTCCCAGGTAAGGAAAACGGTGTCGGACGGGGACTGCGCCAGCAGATTGTTCCAGCTGGATCGAAGCCCTGCCAGCTCGGCTTCGGAGTGAACCTCAACGACTCTCACGCCGTGGCCTCCACCCGTTCGTCTACGAATTGTCGAAACCACAGCTCCAACATAAGAAGCGTCCAGATTTGATCCCCGTAGAAGGGCGTTTCGTCCGCTTCGTGTTTGCGGAACAGATCGTCTATATACGATTGGCGAAGGTATCCACGTTGACGAGCCCGAGACGATCGCAGAGTGTCGAGCGTCATTTCGCGCATAGGTCTGTCAGTTTTCATCCAGAACGCGACGGGGATGCCAAACCCGTGTTTCTTTTTTCGAATTACTTCCACCGGAAGCAGCTTGCGGAATGCGCGCTTAAACAAGTAGCGCTTTTCAAAGCCCTTCACCTTCAGCGCCGGCGGAATCACACCCGAGAACTCAACGACGGATCTGTCGAGAAACGGAAACCTCGGCCTCACACCTGCGAGCTCCGACGTTTTAGTGACCTTCGGAAGATCATTGTCGCTTAAGGTCATCCGGGCATCTACATAGAGTAGGCGGTTCAAATGATCGTTTGCAGGTCCTTCCCAGTAGTATCTCGACGGCGTCTCGAGCACGGAATAAGATCCTAAGACATCAAGGAAACTTCTCTCAAAGATGTCCTCCACGGGATTTTCGAGTAGCGGATTATAGGAGAAAAAGCGATAAGGCTGCGGAAAGTTAGACCGTCGGATGTAGCGCCGAGCCTTTGCGAAACCGCCATTTTCTAATGCCGCAAGCGCCAGAAGCGGCTCAATCACACGCTTGCGCAGGGCCTTCGGAACCTTCTGGTATATTTCAAAAATTTTCTCGGTCCGGTATCGCTCATTTCCCCCGAATAGCTCGTCACCACCATCTCCGGCGAGAAGGATGTCCGAGCCATTTTGAGCGGCCAGCTGCGCGCAAAAATACGTGGGGATTGCCGATGAATTTCCGCACGGCTCGTCGAAAGCCCGCACTATTCGAGGCAACACATCGAGACAGTCGGCGGCGTTTACTAAATACTGGTAGTAGTCCGCATTGAACTTTTTGGCCGTTATCGTCGCGTAGTCCAGCTCATTGAAACGCTCTTCCGAAAATCCTATAGAAAAGGTCTTCACCCGGCCCCGGTTCATCCGGGCCATCATGCCGACGACTGTGCTGCTGTCCGTCCCGCCACTCAGAAATGCGCCCGCCCGTCCAACCTCTTCGGTCCTGCAGCGAGCAACGACAGCGTCCTCGACAAGGGACTCAAGCTTGTCAGCAAGCACCTGCTCGGTGGCTTGGCGGTCGGATTCATAGCGCATGTCCCAGTATTGCGAGATCTTCAGTTCCGAGTTGGTGGCAACCAGTGAAGTAGCTGGCGAAAGCCTGACAACATTGGTAAAAATGGTCTCGGGCGCCAACGTCACCGTGTAGTTTAGATAGTTCGCGATTGCCTTGGCGTTGACCTCCTTCGGGACTTCTCCCGATGCCAGTAGCGCATCGATTCTAGACGCGATCAGAAAAACGCGGCTGTCGTTATAGTAAACAAGGGGATGGACTGCGAACTCATCCGTTGCAGCAAACAGCCGGCGCTGCCGTCGGTCCCAAATCGCGACCGAGAACTGCCCCCGAAGCCTCTCAAGGAAAGCAGCCCCGAACCGCTGGTACAATCGCCCGAGCAGTGCGCCGAGAGGGCTAGTCATGTCTCCGGTTGGGACCTCGTTCACCAAGCCGGATAACTCGGCTTCGTTTGAGAGGTCAGCATCGCACGCAACGAGCAGATCCGCGCCGCTGTAGAGCTGTTGACCGGGGAATCGAACGGATACACCCACTCCGGCTGTTCCGTCGATTGCGACAGCAGCACGCTCCGCAGGATGAATGGATAGTCCGTCACATACGCGCGCGAGACTGCTCGTGGCATGCTCAAGGCCGTTTTTTCTCCAGACTGCGCAGATCCCGCTCATGCCGACTTGAATACTCTTTGCCACGTTTTGAACATCAACGCCGTCCAGAACAGAGTAGACCAATCGCGATGTCCGTTCTGGTGCTGGTCCCAGCAGTGCGCGAGGAACGTATAGTTCAAGTATTCGTCTTTAGCACCAAACACCGTCTCATATGCGAAGTCTTTCAGCTCCGTCCTGAACCAGATAGCCAGGGGGATACCGAAGCCAATCTTCCGACGGTTCAAAATGTCTCCCGGCAGCACAGTTTCGAGGGCTTTTTTAAAAATATACTTGCCGCGGCCGTTACGCAGCTTCAGGTCAGATGGTATTTTGGCGATTAATTCCATCAGACGATGATCGAGCAAAGGGCACCGTACTTCAAGTGAATTCGCCATGCTGGCGCGATCCACTTTCACCAGAATGTCATCTACGAGGTACGTTTTGATGTCGGTATACAGCAAGCGCGAGAGCGGATCGACTGTGTCCGCTCGGTCATAATGATAGCGAAGCACATCGATTGAGTCGTACCCGTTCAGTGCGGTCACTACTTCTCCGCCTAGTAACGACGGTTTCATGTCGCGAGGACAACTAGACATTGTGTTGAAGTAACCTTCAAGCGGCGAACGCGCGAGGCTTTGGAACGTCGTCTTTGCGCGGAAGATCCTGGGCGCCCAATCGGCCTTGGGATACCATCGTCCCAGGGGACCGAAGATCATTTGGCGCGCCGGTGCAGGCAGCATCGAACGAAGCAGATCCTCTCGGCGCTCAAATTTGTACCGTCGGTATCCGGCGAAGTTCTCGTCTCCCCCGTCCCCTGAGAGCGCTACTGTTACATTCCGGCGAGCCATCTTGGAGACATAATATGTCGGCACCGCCGAAGCGTCCGCAAACGGTTCGTCGTAGTGCCATGCGAGCTTTTCGACGATATCAACAGCCCCAGCCGAGACAACCTGTTCGTGATGATTAGATTTGATCGATGTCGCGAACTTCCTCGCCTCGTCAGCCTCGTTGAAGCTCTGCTCCGCGAATCCGATTGAGCATGTGGTCACCGCACCCTGCAACTGGCTCATCAACGCGACGACTGAGGAAGAATCGACTCCTCCGCTCAGAAATGCCCCGAGTGGAACATCGCTGACGAGTCGCATCTTGACCGAGGTGCGGTACTCGTTCAGAAGGCGTTCACACCACTCGGACTCACTATGTTGTGTCGGATTGGCAAAGCTCAGATCCCAATACGGGATCTCACGAGCGCCCTGAGCGTCAACGACCAGATAATGCGCCGGTCGGAGTTTGCGCACATGCCGGTAAATCGTCTTTGGCGCGGGCACGTACAGGTAGGAGAAGTAGTCCGACAAGGCTTCGATGTCTACCTCTCTCGAGAAGTCGGCCGCAGGCCAAAGAGCCTTGATTTCTGACCCGAACAGTAGCCGGCGGCCGTTCCATGAATAGAACAGCGGCTTTTTGCCGATACGGTCGCGAGCGAGCAGAAGCCGCCGTTTGCGCGCATCCCACAAGGCGATAGCGAACATGCCCCTAAAGTGGGCGAAACACTCAGGACCGAGTTCTTCATACAGATGGACGATGGTCTCCGTGTCACAGCGCGTCCGGAGGGTGTGTCCACTCGAAAGGAATTGCCGGTTTAACTCCTGAAAGTTATATATCTCGCCGTTAAATGCTACCCATACGGTCTCGTCTTCGTTGGCGAGAGGCTGCTGCCCGCTGGTTAGATCAATGATGCTGAGTCGGCGATGGCCTAAACCAATTCCGGCGCCGCAGTAGACGCCTTCTTCATCGGGACCCCGGTGATAAAGTGTGTCCGCCATCCGCTTGACGAGGGCGCGGTCGGCGATACTCTCACGAGATGGCTCGAAAATTCCACAAATTCCGCACATTGAATGTCAGCCTTTAGAACACGAAGCATCCGACACGACAGTATCGTTCCGGTCTGGGACGGTTCCGTCGGCGTATAGTTCTTCGTAACGCCGGACCATAGCATTAAGGGAGAACTCGCTCTTGATTCTCCTACTGGCGGCTTGGCCGATTTTGCTCCTGAGCTCGTAGTCTGTGTGAAGCTGCTCGAGCCTGCGGGCAAGCGTCCGAGCGTCTCCGACAGGAAAGAACAAACCTGATTCTCCGTCGATGGCCACTTCCGGGTTGCCACCTGTGTTTGACGCGACTACCGGCAAACCCGTAGCCATGGCCTCGAGAAGGGAGTTTGAAATACCTTCGCAAAGCGATGGCAAAACAAATACATCCAGGGCATTAAGAAAATGAGAAACATCCGTGATCGTACCCAGAAACCGGACCTTGCCCTGGAGCACGGGATTCGCGCAGACGACTTCCTCGAAGCGTGCCCGCTCGACACCGTCGCCCGCAATGAGCACGCGCCAGGAACTGCAACGGGTGTTGAGCTGTTCTGCTGCGCGAAGGAGCGTCCCGTAGTCTTTGATCGGCGTGACCCGTCCCACACAACCAATGCAGAAGTTGTCGCTATCAATCCCCAGCTCACTTCGGGCTCTTCTTCTAATAGCCGCGTCAGCACGAAATCGGCTCGTGTCTACTCCATTGTGAATAACGCCGAAGTTTTTTGAAGAGTAGCCCGTCCGCCGCGCTAAGTGATCGCGCAGTTCGTCGGAAACTGCAAAGACATGGTCCGCCAATGAATACGCGATTCGCCGGATCCAGTACCGTCGGGCAGGTTCTGTGCCGGGGTTGAGCTCATATCCGTGTTCACTGTGAATCACCGAGCATCGTCTCGCCCACCGGGCCGCAACGACGGCTTCCAACGCGCCCCAGTTCCTCGAATGCACCACATCCGGCCTCACGCGCCGGATCAGAGCGGTTAGGGCCGGCGCCTGGGTTCTGCCGCGGCCGCGCTTCTGGCCGAGGCTCAGGATTTGCACCCGATCCAACGGATACCGTTCGAGTTGCTGTCCGACCTCAAAAATTCCGCAAAGAACATGGTCGAACCGTTCCGGGTCCATACGCGAGATCAGGTTGGCAATTCCATTCTCTATGCCTCCTCCGATCCCGATCCCTTCTGCGATATGCATGATACGGATGGCCATTTACGAATATGCCTTTTGAATAATACGGCGGCTTTCGGGAACGAGCAATTTCAGGTCCAGCATCGTTCAGAATGCGCCGACGTTCGGTGATGGCCGAACGACGGTGGCTGCTTCGGGCTGACGGATCAGATCCAGCAGGAGGGTCATCGATCGATCCCAATTGTAATAGGCAGTCACTCGTTGCCTGCTCTTCACACCTCTGCCCTTCGCTTTCTCTGGAGACCGCAAAAGCTGCACAACCGAAGCAGCCAACTCCTTGGAGGTGTCCCCTGTAGCCACCATTTCGGCTACTTGGGGCGTCAGCCCCTGTAGAACGCGTCGCGTGGCCACGATGGGCAGACCATAGGCCATGGCTTCCAGAATTTTGTTTTGAATACCGCAGGCGATCGAAAACGGCGCGACGGCCACTTGTGCACGCGCGAAATGTGTCCGTATGTCCTCGACGTAGCCCGTTACTTCGATTCCTTCATGCGCCTGCAACTGCAATACGGCCTTCCCCGGGTTCCGGCCCACGATTAAAAACCGGGTGTTCGGCACCGAGGCCTGAATCAGTGGCAGTACTTCGCGAGCGAAGTAAATGACCGCCGAGGCGTTAGGGAAGTAGCTCATGTCACCAGTGAAAATCACGGCCGGCGGTCCTGCCATCCTGGGAGCTGCCGCTGGGTCGAAGTAGCGCGTATCCACTCCATTTGAGATCGCGTGAACCGCCGCCGCGCTTGAGATCTCCCGTATAAGCCTCGCTTCCCGGTCGGTGGAGACCACCACCGCCGCAGAGTGCTCGCAGACTCTGCGCTCGTAGCGACGTAGCGCCAGACCCTCTCTACGGTAGATCGCGGACAAAGGCAGCCTACTGAGCGATGCATACTGCATCCATTTGTCGGAATCGACATCCACCAGATCTGTAATGATCGGGATTTGTTGGACACACTCAACGTACTGCGCCATGGCAGACGAATACACAACGATGCGGTCGTACGAACGTTTTTGCAGAGCTTCGCGCACGTGTTTGCTCAGCTGCGCCGAATAGAAATAGGGCAGAGTGAGGGGAGTTCGGCTTAACAAATATGGTATCGAGCGTACCCGCGCCATTTGCGGATCAAGTCGGAAAACAGTCAATTCGCGGCAGTATGTCGCCAATGCGTCGCGGTAGCCGAAATCGTGGTCGTCATCCGCAAGAGTTACAACATCGACCTCGTGCTGTTCTCTGAGGGCCCGCAATTGGTGGAACGCCCGGATCTTGTCACCCTTGTTGGGCGGATACGGAATACGATGGCACAGGTAAAGAATATTCATGGCTTCCGGGAAGTCTTGGTAGGCGCGGCAGGATTTGAACCTACGACCTCCCTGGAGTTTAAACAGGGCGCTCTGACCGCTGAGCTACACGCCTATGGGTTTACTGCTCAGACCGAGGGGATCCACCGGATCAACTGGGGACCCACAATCTTCGTCCACGAAAACGGCATTCGCTTCCATGCCGCCACCGGAAGTTGAAACTTCCTGTCGACGGGGCTCATGTGCGGCACAGACCTGGCTTTCACTAGGTGATAACGGTATTGCAATTCTGATACCTCCATCGACCACGCCGACTTGAAGTCGAACGATCCGGTGCCACGCTTGCTCCGCCCGAAATCAAATTGCCGGTACCCCTCCTCGCAACTCTGCGCCATCAGGCTCCAGTACATGAAGTTATTCGGGGAGTCCTTGTAGTACTCGGACAGGGCGCCCGCGTAATACGGGAGCACCTGGTCGCGGAAATAAAGGCAGAGCACACCGGCAATCGGCACGCCACCCTTGCGAATGCCGAACAGACGAGCCTGCTTTCCCATTTGATCGACCACGTTCGTGAAGAGCTCTCGCGGGAAGGCCGGCGTCCCGAGCCTGTGGAGGCTCCTGGCGTAGATTTCATAGAATTCCGCAAGGCTCAAATCTTCGCTCCACACCAGACCCGCCTTTTGCCCCTTCCGCGCCGCATATCGTGTGTCCCGCGGCAGCGCCTTCAGCAGCTTCTCGGGACCGGGCGTCAGATCCTGTGTGAACGTCACGTACAGGTCCCTGCCCGGCAGGGACGTCGGGAAAAGCTCCGCCCGGCTGCGCAGCTCCAGATACTGGACGCCCAAGCGATCCGCCAACTCGCTTCCCGCTTGGAGCAACCCCGCATGGGATTCCGCGTCATCGGCGCAAATGCCGCCATATACTGCCAGCGGCGATGATACCAGGCAACTACCGAATAGTGGGCTCCGCACCCAACTGAGCGGCAACACGCCGGTGATTTGCCGGCCGCGCCTCGCTATGAGCCGAAACTGTCGGTGGTGAAGCGTTCTTTCCACGATTCTGGCCCATGCCGAAAGATGGAAAACCGTCCCGGATGGCGACGCCAGGACAAACCGATCCCACTCGCCTTCGCTTCCGCTTTCCAGATATCCGATTTCGACCGGCCCCTGCTGGACAGCCTGTAGAGCTGGCGCCGATGCGCGCGACATCATCAGTAGTACCCCGTATAGCGACGATATACCTGGGCGCGCGTTCCGCTGTTCAAGATCGCTCCGATCACGCGCAAAGCGCTGAGTTCCTGCATAGCTTTCTCCAACGCCTTGCGCGTGGTGGTGAATGCGCGCGCCACCACCAGCACGGCGTCGCATTTCGACGCAATCAGTTGCGTGTCGGTGACCAATGTGACGGGAGGGGTATCGACGATGACCAGATCGTAGGCTTCCGTCATTTTCCCGAGTTGCCTGGCCAATTCTTCGGAACAGAGGAGTTCCGCGGCCGGAAGGGTGGATTTTCCGCGCACAATGAAGTGCACGCCAATATCGTCGAATTTCAGAATTATGTCCTCGAGCTTCGCTGTTCCCGCGATCACGTCGCTCAAGCCAGCGCAATCTGCGACCCCTAAATAATGGGCGAGAGCTCCGCGCCGCAAGTCGCCGTCTACCAGAAGCACCTTGTAGTTCGGCAGCATCGCGAGGCTCAATGCCAGATTCAGCGCCGTAACCGTTTTGCCCTCCTGCGGCCCCGCGCTAGTGATCACCAGACTACGGAACGGCTTCATCTCCTGCTCTTGCAAGACCTTGGTGCGCAGCCTGCGGTACTGTTCGACCACGACCGATTTGGCTGCATTCGGCAGCACTTTCGCCGCCTGATCGAATGTCAAATGCAGCGCCGGCTGGGGAACCGCCACGGCCGGTTCGCTGTGTATGCCCCCGCCGTTTCGCTCATGCGGAGAAACGACTGCGAGCCGTGGGTCTTTGATGGCGGGCGCCACCGCAGAAGGGGAATCGCCGCCGGTGTCACTGGTTTCCACGATAAAAGCCGGATTCTCGGGCGGGGCCGGTTCGAGTTCTAAAAACGGCGCCGGCTCGGGGACCTCGCCCAAGTCCGACATCGTCGATGGCGGCTCGGTTTCGCTGCCCGCGGTCGCGGCAGCACGGCTAGCCTCCTTTAACGCATCGTAGAATCGACTCATATTAGACGGGAACTCTGAGAGATCTACCTACGGCATGTATTCGGCCAGAATACGGCTGAATACGGCTAGCGCGGCCGCGTACGGTACTAGGATTGCGTCCGGCTCGCGCTGTCTAATAGGCGAGGCGCGACTCCCTTCGATCCGTCTGCGTGGCTCCTGACCGTCTACGCTGGAAGCCTCTCGCGTGAATGCTAACTTATGGGGAACAATCCCGCTCTTTGGGAACTTCAAGCAGGGATTACCGCCAATGCGCGATCAGATTGGCGAAGAAGCCGAGGCTCTTCTGGCGATCGGAGTAGCTTTGCAAGGGGATGGGAGGCTCTGGAGGTTGGTGAGTGGCGCCGTTCCCGTTCCCGTTCACGGCACGAGCAGCCGATCCGTTGAGGAGAACTGGCTCCGGTGGCGCCGCATTTACCGAAGCGGCCATATCTACCGCCGAAACGTCTGCCGCGCTAATGTCACCAACCAGCTCCAAATCCCGGGCCGCCTCTTCAATGATAGCGTGGGTGATTTGCGTCGAGCGCATGCCAAAACCCACTTGCAGAGTGCTGTCGCAGAGCGTATTCACCATACGCGGAATGCCATGCGTATAGCCGTAAATCAAATCGATGCATGTGGCCGGGAAGAGCGTCTGGTCCGGCAGTCCGGCCCGGCTCAGGCGATGAAACAGCAATTCCCGTACTTCTTCCCGGTCCAAGGATTTCAGTTTGCAGATGCAACTCACCCGCTGCTTGAGTTGGCGCATTTCAGGCCTGCCCAAAGTCTCCAGCAGCTCCGGTTGCCCGGCCAGAACAATCTCGACCAGCTTTTCGCGTGTTGTTTCGATATTCAGCAGCAGCCGAATCTCTTCCAGCAACTCCACGGAAAGTCGTTGCGCCTCGTCGATCACCAGGAGCGCAGGTTTTCCTTCGGCTTGCGCGAGCCGGAAGTGTTCTTCAAGCGCTGTGAGCTGGCGGCTCTTCAACGCCGATTCGCACGGCACGCCGAACTTGATCATCAGGAGGTCATAAAACTCCTGGCGTGTCAGCGTGGGATTTGTGCAGATCGCCGTCGGAGTTCCGCGTTTCTCCAGGAGGTCCTTGAGCGCATACAGCAGCGTCGTTTTGCCCGTCCCCGCTTCTCCGACCAGCACTGTCAATCCGGGCCGCGTGTGAACGGCGTAGATCAGTCCCGCCAGCGCCTCTCGATGCTGCGCCGTCATGCACAGAAACGCGGGGTCAGGCGTCAACCGGAAGGGATTCTCCTTCAGGTTGTAGAATGCTTCGTACAAAAACTTGCCTCCAATTGCTTTAGCTTCGAAATCGGAAAAAGAGAACTGCGCCGGATGCGATCAGGGTCAGCAGACCTACAGACAGACTACCCCAGATGAGTCGCCTCTTTTGTATCCGCAAATCGGAACGGGTTTGGATAACCGGAATGACCTCGAGAACCTCGATGCTGCTAAATTCCGCAATCTGTTCCGGGGAGGTGATCGACATTCCAACGAACTCGGTAATCAGCGCCAGCACTAGGCCGAGAGCGAGGCCCGCTAAGCTTCCGCCGCCGTTTAGCAGCAGCCGATTCGGCCGCGATGGCCGTTCCGCCGGCTGCGCCGAATCCAGAATGGAGAATTTTTCGCCTTTTTGTCGAATCTCCAGTTGCGTAGCCGTTTCGGCCGAAAGTTGGTTATTCAGAAGCTGTTGATAATGCGTTTTGGAAATGTCGTAATCTCTGACGAGGGCTGCGATTACCTGTTCATTGACCGGAATCGTCTCCAGTTTTTTCTGATACCCGGAGATTACTTTTAGTAGCCGCGCTTGCTCCTGCTTGTGCTTCACAACATCTGCATCGATCGCCTTCAGTTGGGACTCCAAAACAGGATTGGAGTGCGCTGGCGCCCTTCTTGGCGCTACCGGTTTGGTTTCAGCGGGCTCGGGGGGCGGCGGCTGTGGCGCCTCCGTCTTGGGCTCGGACGGACTCGCTTGCGCCTCGCGGGCCTCCTCGGCGGCAATCTCGCTTTTCAGCTTGCGAATCCCGGGATACTGATCGGTATAGCGCCCTTCCATGGCAGCCAACTGTCCTCGCAACATGCTGAGCTTAGAGGCTTTCGCGGCCGTGACCCGGCCTTCGGCAGCGGGTTGTTGGGACGGCGGCATTGGCGGGTCGACATCCACCACGGGCGCGGTCTGCGTCATCATGGCCTGAGTCAATGCCCGTTGTTGTTCTGCCCGCGCTAGAGCTTCGCCTTCGAGCTGCATCTGCGATTGCAGTTGTCCGAGAATCTGAAGATCGGCGGTTTGCTGCTCGGGCATCTCGCCGATGTGCTTAAGCCGAAAGTCCCTGAGTTTTAATTCCTGCGCCTCGAGCGTTTTCCGCGATTCCTGCAATTGGTTTTGCAGAAAATCCGTTGTCCCCGTCGCTTGCGCCTCGCGGGCCTTCAAATTCTCATCGATAAATTGCGTGGCTAGTTCGTTGGCCACTTGGGCAACCAGCCGCGGATCCCTTCCGCTATAGCGGATGCGAAAGGCCTGCAGGTCCTGGCTACCGCCGAAATCGCTGACAACGCTAACGGAAACATCAGACCGCATTTTGAGAATCACGTCTTCTCGCGGCATGGTCTTCCGTTCAACGGGGTAGAGATTCAAGGCATCAATGATCTTTTGCATCCGGCTCGCACTCAGGATCTGCTGCGACAGCGTTCCCAGTCGGTTCCTCACATCGCCAGTAACGGTCGACTTCACGTATGTCTCCGGCACCTTTTGCGGGTCGACGAGGATAACGGTTTCCGAAGTAAACACGTTCGGCATGTGATAGGTGACAACGAACGTAGCGGCTGATACGAGTAGGAATGTTCCTATAATCAGCCATTTCCGATGGAAAATTAGGCGAGCGTAGTGGTCGAGTGAAATTTGGCCCGACGGCCGCTGAAGCTTACGCTGGGCAGCGCCTGGGTTCACAGTCCCGTTTATCATTTAGAAAACTTTGAAGTGCAACTGATCGGCCAAAGCGCAATAATTTAGTAGCAGGGCGGAAGGAACATCCAGCATCGGGAGGAAGAGACTTTTAGTGGTTCGCCCTGCGGTTTGACCCGCCGCGGAACGGAGCTACAGGCGAGCGTAGCGAGGCGGCGCGCAGTGAAGCAGTGGGCCAAACCGGCACCGGGACCCGGCTGCCCACCCCGCGAAGCCCGCGGTCGCGCCTTCACCGCCGAGTACAAGCAGCGCATCAAGCCAATGCCGCTACCGAAACGGGCGCCATTGGCGCGTTCCTGCCGCGCGAGTTCAGTTGTACTCACCGAACCTGACCATCTGGCGACAGGAGCGCACTCTGGCCAATGAGCACGGGTTTTCCAAGAAGCGCGGGCTCAAGGTCCGTCCCGACGCCGCAGCCGAAGAGAATGCCCTAATTGCGCGACAAAACGACCGATTCACTGAAGAACTCCGCAAGGCTCACCTCGATTTCTGCGGAGGGTCAAACGATCAAAACAAACGCCGGATTGCCACATATGTGGCAATCCGGCACCCTACAAAGAAGATGTAGCTATCGATAGACGTTCGCCAGCTAGCTGCGGGCGGCCTGATTCCGCTTCCGACGAATCGCACCAGCCATGACGACGAACATCCCACCCAAAAGCGCGATGCTCATTGGCTCGGGGACTGGAGTTAATGTTGTGCTAGCGGAGAAGTTAAAGCTTTCATTGGGAGCAAGGACGATATTCAGAACCTCGTCTATCGCGTATGGTGAAGCGAGGACAGTGATGATCCTGCTAGCGTCGGAATTAAATGACCCGGTAACGTCAATGGGCGGTGTTTGAACCGGGGTTGTTATCGAGCCGCCTGGGCAAGCGGCGCTCGCGGGAGTCGACGCGCTAAGAAGCGCATTCCCCCCATCCACACAACTCTGGAATGATAGGGAACTCCCAGCTACGCCGGTCGCTACCGATCCTCCAATATGGCTTAGCATCAAAATATCTGGCGGAGTGACAGGTGAAGTGAAGCCCGTGGACGAAACAGCAATCGCAATTGTGTGCGAGACAATGTCACTGTTTCTGATGCTTCCAACCGCACTATCCTCCTGTGACGACCCTGGAAGAGCTTGTGAGTCTGCGTTCAGGTTGAGGATAATCGGCGGCCCAGCAGCGCTACACGATGTTGATGCTATGGCAGGTGGATTGGAGGGCACGACAGCACCGCAAGTCACTACCGGGCCGCCGTCGATAACGTACGTGACTTGAAGAGCAGCGTGCGCCATGGAAGCGCACATTACCAGGAACACAGGAACCAGTAAACCCTTAAATGGCTTCATGTTCATTCATCTCCTTTGTTTGGGCCTTCTTGCCCTGCTGGCTGAAGAGCACTTCGACTGCCATCTATAAACCACTTAAAATCAACAGAATAGTGAGACATGGATTTCTCAAATTTTGGGTTGAAGACCAAGTTTTGGGAGAACTCTCTGGCGCTACCGGGAAACCCCCAGCGCCTCCCGCGCCATCTTTGCCTCCGGTAGATAGGGGTTCAACTGTAGAGCCACCTTCAGCGCCTTACGCCCTCTCTCGACGTCGCCGACCTTTGCATATGCCATTGCCAGGTGATACTTCGAGATAGGGTCCTTTGTGTTAACAGCAGCACGCTCCAATTCCGAAACCGCCATCGGATAGAGTCCTTTCCGATAAAGAATCCAACCTAGCGTATCCGAATAGTTCGAGTCCGTCGGAACCAGTTCCTTCGCCTTCTGGGCATACTTGAGCGCATCCGTTGGATTGTTCGCGAACTCCGCCAGCAGGTATGCGTAATTGTTCAACGCTTGGGGGTTATTGGGATCGGCGATGACGACTTCATGATAATGGTCGATGGCCGCTTTCCGGTTCCCTTTTATCACTTCGATATTCCCGAGCCAAAGGTGCGCAAGTTCTTTAGAATCAGGTGACGTGAGAATCTTTTCTAGTCGTTGTTTCGCATCGTCGTATTTTCCGTCGAGCACATCCGTTTGCACGAGCGAAAGTTCGGCCCTAGCGAAGCCGGGGTCGGCTTGTTGTGCCTGCGTAAAAGCCGCGCGCGCCTCGCGCGGGTCACCCGCCGCCATCAGCATGACACCCAGAAATTCCTGAACGGCGGCAGATTTGGGCTGCTTTGACGCATATTCCTTCATCTTCTGAAGCGCGACGGCATTTTGCTTCTGCACCTTGTAAGATTCGCTGAGCGCACCCAGCGCTCGAATATCGGTGGGATTGATATTCAGCGCTTTTTCCAGGGACGTCCGCGCCGCCGCAAACTGCCCTGCCCGGAGCTTCCAGACGCCATCCTGTAGCAGAAAGTCGGCGTGCGGCCCAAGCGCGAGTCCCATGTCGATCCCCTTCCGCATCTCCGCGAGATCTCCGACGCTCCAGAGGACCCAATTCCGCTGTACGATGGTCTGCGGTAGCTTTTTTTCCGCTTCCGGAGTCTCATTGATGAGCGCGAGCGCCGCCTTTCCATCATTCGTGGAAAGCATGTTCTGGACAGCTTCCAGGCGAATCGGCAGCAGTTTAGGATCGAGCTGTAGGGCTTTCATCAATTCCTCGCGGTAGAGAAGACTCTCGTTCCGCGCCTGCCGCACTTTGGCATTGACATAGTGCGCTTCGGCCGAATCCGGCTGAAAGCGCAGAACTTGTGCGATATCGGCCTCGGCTTGGACGTACTTCTTTGCTAGCAAGAGCAATTCGGCGCGCTGGAGGAGAGCCTCGGCATCTTTCGGATTGCGCTTTAGCGCCGTAGCTAGAACGTTCTCGGCATCTCCGCTCCGATTGGTGCTGCGGTATGCGGCAATCAAGCGGGTTCGAACGCCACGGTCGTCCGGATCCTGTTTGGCCAGGTTCTCCAGCTCCCGAATTGCCTCGTCACGTCTTCCCTCCTGAAAAAGAAAAATCGCGTGTGTCGCCCGGAACTCTTTACCGGGTAATGCCGAGAGGCGCCTGAACGTCTCTTCCGCTTCCTGCTTCCGGCCTCCGCGGTTCTGGAGCGTCGCCAGACTGTACAGAGCCCATCCGCTATTCGGATCCAGGCTCACGGCCCGATGAAACTGCTCTTCTCCCTCGGCCCAACGTGCTTGCGACTCATAAAACCTGCCCAGGACAATGGCCGCCTCAGAGGATTTCGGGTTGCTCTGCATCGTTTTCCGTAAAATCTCCTCGGCGCCGGCCGCGTCCCGCTGCTGCAGTTTTGCCTGCGCCATCGCCACCGAGATGCTGAGCGTGACATCCTGGGGTGCGAGCGCCAAGGCTCGCGTCAGATGCTTGACCGCATCTTCCGGCTCGCCAAGCTTCAAATCGGCGAATCCGAGGCTATGAAGAGCCTCGACGTCATCGGGGGATTCTTCCAGGATCTTCTTGAGCGTGTCCCGGGCCTCTTTAACGTACGCCGGGTCGCTTGCCATCGTCATCACCTGAGCCATCCGGAGGCGCGCCGCAGTGTGCCTTGGATTCAGCTCCAGCGCCTTACGGAGCGTAGCAACGCTCATCTTGACGTCGTTCACGGCAAAGTAAGCTAAGCTGAGCTGATAATAGGCATCGGGGTTCTTCGGCGTCGCCAGCACGGCATTCCGGAACTGCAATATAGCGCGAGGGGCGTCATTTTCTTTGAGCAGCTTCTTCCCCGTTTCGAGGAAGGCGGCGCTTTTCGTCTCCGGGGATCGTCCGCACCCGAAAAGCGTGAGCCCGGCCAACAATGCTGTTACTTCCAGCAGCCTAACAGAGGTTTGGTTCATCATGATTCCTTCTGCCCATCTGCCCAGTCAAGGAACAGGGCGCGTTCACACTTAGCGAGCGCCGTGTCCACCAAGCACGATTCGAATAGTCTGAAAGAATATCGCCACATCGAAGGTGAGCGACATGTTCTTCAGATAGAACAAGTCATATTCGAGCTTCTGGAACGAGTCTTTGATGCTCGCGCCATAGCTGTATTGCACCTGCGCCCAGCCGGTAAGCCCCGGGCGGACGGAGTGGCGCTCATCGTAATAGGGAATATTCCTGCGGAGTTCCTCCACAAAATGTGGCCGCTCCGGCCGCGGCCCGACGAAGCTCATGTCTCCATGAATTACATTCCAGAATTGCGGCAGCTCGTCAAGGCGGTACTTTCGGATGAATCGCCCGACACGAGTAACGCGGGGGTCATCCTGCTTGGCCCATTGCGCGCCGGCCGTCTCCGCGTCGACTCTCATGGACCGGAACTTCAATATTTCAAACAGCTTGCCGGTTCTGCCGACGCGCGTCTGTCTGTAGATCACCGGCCCCGGCGAATCGAGCAGCACGGCAACGGCCACCACGATCATGAGCGGAAGCGCGAGCAAAAACCCGATTGCTGCGGCCACAAGGTCGACGCTCCGCTTCAGCATACTATTCCACCTAGACCTATGAAAGCCGTCGGAGAAGACGAACCAGCTTGGCCTTACCACTTCGAGGGAAATCCGGCCGGTCAGCGCGGCCAAAGCGGTCGCAGCATCGTCGACGCGAACGCCTTGCACCCTGAGACTGACAAGAGCCCTCGTCGGCAGTACCCCACGCCTGTCTTCCAGGGCAACGATGATTCGCGAAATGCCCAGGCGCGAAGTGATTTTTTCCATCTCGCTCGAATTGCCGAGAACGGGAATCCCGAAGACTGTTTCGCCCGCGGTTGGCGCGGCGCTGACGAACCCTTCCAACTTGATCGGCAGATCGTCCCGGCGCTTGATTTCGCGCGCGATCTTCATGGCCAACTCGCCCGTCCCGAGAACAACGGTTCTTTGGACCATCGCCGTCAGTTGCCACACCCGGTCAACGACCCGCCTCGTAATAGCAACAAAGCCGGCCGTCAGGAGCATCCCGATAATGAAAACGCCTCGACTTAACAGGAGTGCCGGAAACAGGAAGTACAGAAGTCCGAGCAGCAGGCTCGCCGCCCCAAGCGATTGCTCGACACGCAGAACCCGTTCGAGCCGGCTTTCCGACGAGCAGCTCAAGTCGTACAGATCATTGCAGTAGAAGCACCCCAGGCAAACCAGGATGACAACCGCGCTTTGCACCGCGAAATCCGGCAGCGCCACGTACAACGCGAACTCGGCGGGGTTGTTCCAGAACCGCAACTTCACCGCGCACAACAGCGATAGCGCAATGATCGAACTTTCGACCATCACGAACAGTAGAGTCTTCGGTGATACGTACTGGTTAAAGAGACGAATCATGTCTTTTATCCCTACGTCGTCATCTCGAACCGAGACGCGCTCCGATTCTTTTCCACAAGTAAACGGAGCGGCCGAAGTCGCCAGTGATCGGCCGGCACTCCGACGAGCGACACCCGCCGCGTAAGGCGGCGCAGGCGCCCGTGGCTACTCGCGCCGCCAGCTTAAGACTATTCCCGCGGTATCCGATTGGGCGGAATTCGCAATTTTCCGGCCAATTCCGGCACGGTTGGGCGGCTCGTCGAAGGCGTGGCTGGGCCGTGCCGATAAGTGGGACAAGTTCCCAACTTCTTGCCGCCGATCCCGTCCGCGAACGAGGCCGCATGGCGCCGCGGCTGTGGTTGCAGAAATGCATTGCAACAAGAATCGGATGCGAATCGCGCCTGCGGCCACTCCCATTGCTCGCCGGACCACCGTCAGCCCAATCGCTGCATTTCAAGTCGCGGTGATTGCCGCGCTCATCCTCGCGCTCTATGCCGCTGTCATGCTGGATCTGGCTTCGGAATGGTGGAATGTCGAGGCGTCTTCGTACGGAATGCTGGTCCCCGTCATTACGGCGTATATCGTTTATTTGCGCCGGGATTTGACGCTCGCTATTCCGTCCGAAACGGACTGGCGGGGATTGTGGCTCACCTTGCTCGGCTGTATCCTCTATCTGTGCGGCAAGCTGTCGGCCGAGTTCTTTCTCGCGCGCGTGTCGGTTGTTTTTGTCCTAGGGGGCATCACTTGGACTTTTTGGGGACTGCAGCGATTTCGCACGCTCGCCTTCGCGTTTATCCTGCTGTGCACGATGGTTCCTCTACCGGCGATCGTTTTTAACGTGATCGCGGCGCCTCTGCAGTTGTTTGCCTCCGGCGTTGCCACAAATTTCGCTCAGGCCGTTGGAGTCTCCGTGTATCGCGATGGCAACGTCATACACCTGGCGAAGACCTCGCTCGGAGTCGCCGAGGCGTGCAGCGGTCTCAATTCATTATCGTCGCTGCTCGTCGGCTCGCTCCTGCTTGGGTTTTTGGAAAATGCTTCTATCCGCGGGCGGATCGTTCTAGTTCTCCTTTCCGTTCCGACGGCAATTGCAGTGAACGTTCTCCGCATTGCCGGCACCGCGGTGCTGGCGGACTATCACGAGGACTTCGCAATGGGGTTCTACCATATGCTCTCCGGCTGGCTCGTTTTTATCTTGGGTTTCGGCTTGCTTTGGATCATCGGGAAATTCGTTTTCGCTTGGACGCGCACCGCATGAATCGCCCGCCCCTCCTGCCCATTCACCTGGGCACCACGGTCTTGATGCTCGCTGCAACCCTCGCGGCAGCCAAGCTGACGGCCGAAAGACATCCGGAACCACTGATGCGGCCCCTCGATATGATCAGCCGCTCTCTGGCAGGCTTCACCGCGGCCGACAACCCGCCTCTCGACCAGTACACTCTCGCCGCCCTTCGGCCGACAAGCTACCTCGTTCGGACCTACACAAAGGGGCGCCTGGGCGCGGATCTCTTCATCGCGTTCTATGCCGAACAGCGGGCCGGCGAGAGCATGCACTCGCCTAAACATTGCCTCCCCGGATCCGGTTGGGAAATCTGGAACTACGGCGGCCTCGACGTGCCTGTGGAGGGCCGTGTCGTCCACATTAATCAGTATTCCATCAGCCAGGCGGCCGAACGCCGCGAGGTTCTCTACTGGTATCAATCGAAGAGCCGGATTATCGCCAGCGAATATCTCGGCAAGGTTCTTCTCGCCCGCGATACGTTGATGCAGCGCGGCACATCCGCCGCGATTGTCCGGATCGTCGTGCCACAAGCGCCCGAAGCCGTTTCGGAAGGCCGGGCGCTCGCCGGCGCGCTGATTCCGCAACTGCAACACTGCTTCAAATAATTGCTGGCGAGTCGGAACGGTCACTGGAAACCGGCATTCCATACGCCGTTCATCGCCACTACAGAGGCCGCACTGGCGGCTCAGCAGCGCCATTGCCGCGCGTTGCATCAGCCCCACAAAGCAGCCCCGCGATGACTGCGGGTATCCTCGGCTCATTCTTCAGGTTGTCGAACACTATCCACCCTTGTTCCCTGCAGTTACGTCAAAAATATTACCTTCGTTACATTGGTGTACGCTAACGTTTTCGAACTATCAATTCCGTTCTAGTACTGCTACGATCGGCCTTCTCGTTGGGAGAATGCGTGTCTAAACGTTACAACAAAATCTTTGTGTTCCTCGCAATCCTTCTTGTGTTTGGCAGCGCCGCGCTTGCGCAGTCTACGTTGACGCTATCGTCAATAAATGCGGCTCCCGGCAGCACAATCACGCTGAATCTCTCGTTGGCGTCGCCTGCCGGAAGTGAGCCGACCGGGCTCCAGTGGACGCTCGGGTACCCCTCCACGGCCGTCGCGTCCGTCAGCATGGCTGCCAGCCCATCCGCGACGGCTGCGGGGAAATCGCTCGCCTGCAGCGGAAGACCCGCCGCATACACCTGCATCGCATACGGCATGAATTCCACTACGATCGCCAACGGAATCGTTGCCGTGGCGACGGTTACCCTGACGCCCGGCGCGGCGACGGCGGCGGTCGCGGTTAGTAATCCCATAGCGGTGTTGCCGGACGGCACATCCCTGCCGGTTACCGCGACTGGGGGCGTTATCACGGTCTCCACCACCGCCTCGCCGACCGTCACCTCCCTGTCGTGCAGCCCGTCTGCGGCAGGTCCCGGCGCGTCATTGCTGTGCACCGTCAAATTGAGCGCCGCAGCGGGGCCCGGCGGCGCGGCAGTCGCGCTCAGTTCTAACTCGGCCCTCTTGAGCGTCCCGGCATCGGTCACGGTTCCCGCGGGATCCAGCAGCGCCACGGTCACCGTGAATGCTGCATCGTTTTTGTCGGATCAAACTGCCACTGTTACCGCTTCATGGAACGGTTCATCTGTGAATACATCTGTCAGCCTTACTGCCGCGCCGCTGCTCACATCGGTGAAATGCGCCGCAACCAGTCTGGCTGCAAACGCGACAACCTCCTGCACCGTGACGCTGTCAAAAGCCGCGTCTTCGGGCGGAGTGGTGGTGTCACTATCCGACAACGCGGCCGCGCTCACCGTTCCCGCTTCGGTGACAGTCGCAGCGAATGCCATCTCCGCCACGTTCGCAGCCACAACTGGAACGCTTTCTTCCACTCAAACGGCCACGATCACCGCTTCCTTAAACGGGTCGTCACAAGCTGCGAACCTGTCGCTCGTGCCGGCAGCAGCGATCACGTCCTTGCAATGCGCTCCCACCACTCTGGCGCCGAATGCGAAAGCCACATGCACGGTCGCTCTCTCTCAACCGGCGCCCGGCGCCGGGGCGGTCGTGACGCTGAGCGATAATTCTTTGGTTCTTTCCGTGCCGGCGTCGGTTACGGTTTCTGCAACCGCTACTTCAGCCTCTTTCGCCATCCTGGCAGGCGCATTCTCCACCAATCAGGTGGCAGTGATTTCCGCCGCTCTGGCGGGGAGCAGTTCAGTTACAACGGGGAGCAGTTCAGTTACAACAACGATCGCCCTGCAAGTTCCCATCACGGCGCCGCTGAACACCACGCTGCTCCTGAATGGAGATGCCACGGAAGTGAGCGGAGTCACGAACGGCTCCGATGTCCATCCCGCCCTTGCGCCTCCGGGCCTTACTGGGAAAGTAATTCTGAATGGCGCTGGCTCTGTTAAGTTCGTTCCGGGAAGCGGCGTCTATTTTCTAAACTGTTGCTCCAATACCAATAACGCGTATTACAGGTTCACGGGAACTTTATTGAGGAATGTTTTTAATATTCCGCAAGGGCAGATCTCGTTCACGCTCAAATCCCGTTACACTTTTGCCCAGCGTCAATCCAACGCCGCATCACGATATGCTTTCGATGCCCGTGACGGCAACGGTCACCAATTTTATTTCATGACCCGTGTCACTTCTGTCTTTCTCTTGTTTACCTACATGGTCGACGGCTCCACGCAATCTTACTACGTCCCTAAAGGCACTGAGGATCAACTCTTTGGTAACGCGGTCAGCCTAAACGTCGGTCTGAAGTGGGACGGCAGTACTGTGACCCTGCTCCTCAATGGTAATGCGGTCCAGTCGACGCCATATGTGCCGGCAACACCGAACTGGAATACCGCATCTAACTTTGACCTTGGCGCTACCGAATACCAGACTTTTGGCGGGTACAACTCTCTGGATGATGTAATTGGGAGCTTCAGCGTGACGACGCCAGCACTCTTGCAGATTCGCGGCGACGTTACCGAAGTGACCGCCGTCAAGAACGGATCAACAGTTACCCCGACATGGGCGCCGCCGGGTCTGAGCGGCAAAGTCGTGGTCAACGGCGCCGGATCTGTCAATTTCGTTCCAGGAAGCGGCGTTTATTTTCTGAACTGCTGCTCCAATACCAACAACGCGTACTACAAGTTCACCGGCCCTACAGTAGGAACTATCTTCAATATTCCCCAGGGGCAGATCTCGTTCACCCTCAAATCCCGGTATAGCTTTGCGCAACGACAGTCGAATGCGGGGTTCCGCTATGCGTTTGATGCCCGTGACGCTAACGGCCATCAATACTACTTTCTCACCCAGATCACCTCCGGCGCCCTCAACTTCACCTACATGGTCGGCGGTGTTGCCCAATACTACTTCGTTCCTAAAGGAACCGAGGATCAGCTCTTCGGCAACGGTGTGAGGTTGAACGTCGCCCTCAGGTGGGACGGCGACACCACAACCCTCCTGCTAAATGGCGCCGCGGTGAAATCCACCTCTTATGCGCCCGCGACAGGAAATTGGACCGCAGCGTCGATCTTTGACCTTGGCGCTTACGAGTACCTCACCGCAGGTGGATACTATAGTGCGGACGATCTGATTAGTAAATTCACTGTTAGTGTGCCGGATGCTCCGCCTCCGGCTACCGTTAAATCAGTCGTAACTCCGCTGCTCATGTCGACCGTTGCCGCCGGTCCCACGGCCACCCTGCGTCCAAGTGCGGGAGTTCCTTTACTTTCTTGCAGCCCCAAGTCGTTGTCTCCCGGAGAGACAGCACTCTGCGACTTAAAGCTTACCCGGGTCGATCTCGCCGATTCCGCTGCGATTTCTCTGACCAGCAGTTCCGATGAGGTTAAGGCGCCCGCTATCCTGGCTTTGCGCCCCGGACAAACCAGCGTGCGTTTCGAAGTTCTGGCTGGGGCCGATGCAGCTGAAGGGGACGTCGTTCTCGAGGCCGGTTCCGATACGGGCATCCGAGCCTCGCTAAGCGTCAAAGGCGCGCCGGCGGTCCCGCCCATGCGGGCGCCGATCGTCGAGGCTGCCTCCGACGATGCGGCCCCTCGTGTCCTCACTATCGGCGATCTGGAGAGCGATCAGGCTCTCGCCACTCATGCAAACTCCTCGATGCTCGTCTCCATTCCAAACGTCCGTTTTGATGGACAACCGGCGCGTCCAGGTGACGTCGTGTCGATTTCAGTGACCGGCGTCGACTGTGCGCAGCCATCGGACGTGGCTTCGCTCCGGATGAGAATGGGCGACGGTTTCGCCCCGATCCTGTCGCTCCAGCAGAATCAAGCGGCCGGTCGGGTCTGCCAGGTGTCCGTCCAGGTGCCGTCGGGTGTTTTCGGGCCGCGGACGCAAGTGTCGGTCGGGGTAGTCGGCGCCGATGGGAGCATCCGCTTCGGCAATACCGCCTCGATCGCCATCGAGGACTAATCTGAGAGTGGCAGCGGGCGCCCGAGCGATCATACGATCAACTCGGCCGTCTTCAGCGTCCCGGCATTGGTCCGGTTCCGGCGCCGATCCAGCAGTGCCGAAGGAACCGACGCGGCGCTGCATCGCCGGCCGCCTGGATCACCGCGATTCGACTCCTGGCCCGTCCGGAGGCAGGCGATGTTTGACAGGTTTGGTCTTCGTCGGCACGAGTGCGATATCGGCTTCCTGTCTAGCAACGTCGCGACGATCCCGATGGAGAACTGATCACTTACCCCTTACCTCTCTCAGCTCCATGGTCGCCTCGACATCCGCAATCCGAACGGCTGTGCCGTTCGGAGTCGCGCCCAATATATCGCTTACCCGGATCGTAACGTCAGGAGTGCTCGGGCGCGCCGTAAAGCGAACCACCGCGATCGGCCCGTTCGGAATCGGCTGTGTCCCGCCGACCAGAATACAAAAATACGCGCTCCGCGGGTTGTCCTGGCCCTTGACTGCCGCACACGTGATAACCTTTTGGACACTTTCCGCTGCGCTGCCCGCCGTGATACGTTCACCAGAGACGGTGAGGTCTCCCGAGATCGAAATGCGCCATTGAAGCGCCGACAGCGATTTCGACGCCGGGGAAACGATCATGATCTGGAATGATCCTTCCATCGTGCCGGATGGCGGCGCCGGCAGAATCTGCAGAGATTGGGCCCAGATTTGCGCAAAACCGAAGAGGAGAATCAATACTTTCATGCGGACTCTTCTAAGCGGCCCCCCGCGCGAACAGCCCAACGCTAGCCGTGCCAACTGCGGTGCGGTCCTCGTTGCACTGTGCACGCTGGCGCCCATTACGGTTCATGCCGCGGGCCTGACCCTCGGCGATCAAACGGCAGGGTTAGGTCAAACAATTCTTGCCGCGGTTTCATTCTCCTCCGAAGGGCAGCCCGTTAGCGGAATTCAGTTCGACCTGGAAACGGACGGGGGCCTTTTCCTCCGCGTTTTGCCCGGACCGAAGATCGCCGCTTCCGCCAAAGTTCTCTAATCGGCCGCGCTTCCTAATCATGCGCTTCGTGTGTTGATGGTGGGAATCAACCAGAGTGTTATTGACGAGAGAAGTTTTGCGGCCGGTGATCTCCGTGGATTCGAATGCTGCGTTGGGACCGGCGCGGATCCGCATCACAAACGCGTACGCAACCGATCCATATGGTAATGAGGTGGTGCTCCGAGCGGGAGCGGCAGCCGTTAACATTCAACCTGTTACAGCCGGACAGCCACTCTCGTTGGCTGGGGTCGTCAATACGCCAGTGGGAACGGGAGCGTGCGTCTCGAACATTCGGAGCCCGGGAACACCATCGGGCGTCGTTGCGTTGACAACCGCAGCGGCTTCTCCGGCGATCTTCACGCAAACATCGAGCGCCACGGGGCCGGGACTGATCCTCAAATGAGGACTATGCCGTCAATTCGTTTTCGATCCTGCAAACGCCGGCTCAGTCATCGTCCTGTTCGGAACAGGGTTCGGTCCGCTCACGCCCGCCGCGACTGACGGTGAACCGGCTTCAGGCCCGGCTTCGACTGCAACGCAGGTCTCAGCAATCGTAGCCGAAGTCCCAGCCGAAGTGCTGTACGCCGGGGCCCGCTCCCGACCTCATTACTGCCGTAATCCAGATTAATGTCCGCGTTCCAAAAGGAATTCCCGCCCACGCCGCCGCCCCGGTTTCTCTCGAGTGTTGGTGCGTTCACCACTCCCCAGGGGTGACCGTGTCGATCCAATCCGCCTGTAAACATTTGAATTGCCGATATTGCAGCAACTAAGGCGCCTTCTGTGCGATATTATGCAATATTAAGAAGGCCATGCTGACTATCGCAGACGCCCATTTCGCTCGAAACATGATGTGGGTAGAGCGCAGTTGACGACGTTCAACCGGTAGTACAAATCCAACTGTAGCAACCTTTTGGGATGCCATTATTCATCATTGGCAACCGCTCTGGGTTGAAGGGAACCTTCCATGAAGCTTGGTATTTATACGACGATCAAGAGCGTTAAGAGCTGTTTTCGCTGTGGCGGCACATTCAACGGTTTGGCGGAACGGGTCTGTTCGGGCTGCCGGAAATCGCGTCTACGGAAGCGACAAGCGCCGGTGAGCCGCAGCCTGACATTCCGGGAGAAGCAGATCGCGGAACTCGTTTGCCAAGCCAAGCTGAACAAAGAAATTGCCTTCGAGCTTCATCTGACGGAAGGCACCATCAAGGAATACCTCAACCGGATGTTCCGCAAGCTTGAGGTCAAGAACCGGACAGAACTTGCCATGTGGGCGGTGCGCAATCTCCCACAGGCTGCCTGAGCCACGTTTCAGGGCACCACCGCGCAGTGGGACTTATTTAAGTCGCGCGGCATAATGCCTTTGTGAAGCCAGGCTCCATTTCGTTCCTCGATGTGCCGCGGGATCTGCGACCAGCGTCTACACGAGGCCGCAGCCCGCAAGGGCTGTTCCGCCCGGCACCTCATCTGGCCGGCATCGAACACACTATCGAGCAGGAACCAACGCGTCGCGGTCGGCGGCTCAGCCTTTCGAGCCTGCTCTGATTGCGCCCGCGGGGCGGCGGATCGACCTCACAAACGAACAGATCTATGAGTTCATTGAGTTTCCCTGACGTCAACGTCTGGCTGGCCTTGGCAACGCCGGAACACGTCCATGCCGTTACCGCGCGCCGCTGGTGGGAACAGGAGACCGGCCGAATCGCATTCTCCCGGATTACGCAGCTCGGCTTCTTACGCCTGATGACGACCGCCGCGGCCATGGACGGCAAGCCGCTGAGCATGACAGCGGCTTGGCAGGTCCTTGACCGCTTTTTCGAGGACGACCGCACCGCCTTCGTTCCAGAACCGGCCGAGGTGGAAATCCGCTTCCGCGAATACGCCTCCGCCGGAACAGTCTCGTCAAAAATGTGGGTGGATACATGGCTCCCGGCTTTACTGAGGCGGCCGAAGGAATCCTGCGCCAACGCAGGTTGTGCTCGGCGACGTGAAATCGCCTGAAGCGGAGACGGCTTGGCCAAAGAAATTCTGGCGGCGTCCTGACGAACAGTTACACTGTCCGTTGGTGAAATCCGTCCTGTTCATCTTCGGGACCCGTCCCGAGGCAATCAAACTCTGCCCGGTGATCCGCCGCTTACGGACTGCCTGCGAAGGGCTCGAGCCGCGCGTTTGTATCACCGGCCAGCATCGCGCGATGCTGGACCAGGTCCTCGCGTGTTTCGACGTATCGCCCGATCATGATCTGAACCTCATGACGCCGGATCAGACGTTGGCGCAAATCACGGGCCGCGTGCTCACCGGCGTAGACTCGATCCTGGCGGCGGAACGTCCCGCGATGGTTGTCGTGCAGGGCGACACCACAACCTCAATGGCCGGGACGGTAACCGCCTTTTACCACCGCATTCCCGTGGCGCACGTGGAGGCCGGGCTTCGCACAGGCGACCTCGCCCGGCCGTTTCCCGAGGAGTTCAACCGGGTCGTAATCGGTCGGGTTGCGGATCTACATTTTGCGCCCACCGAACGGGCGCGCCGGAACCTCCTCGCGGAGGGGACCCCGACGGAGCGAATTTTTGTCACGGGAAATTCCGGTATCGACGCCTTGTTTCACGTAGTGGACGGCCTCGATCAAGGGAGACTCCAGACCAGCGGATTCACCTGGATCGATCGCGCACGGAAGCTCGTGCTGGTCACGGCGCACCGCCGGGAGAACTTCGGCGACGGTATCGAGCGGATTTGCCGCGCCATCGCGGAATTGGCTCGACGCGATGATACGCAGGTGGTCTACCCCGTCCACCGCAACCCAAAAGTGCTCGGGCCCGTGACCGAGCGGCTCGGCGGATTGCCGAACGTGGTGCTCTTGCCGCCGCTCGACTACGGCGCTTTCGTCGACCTGATGCGGCGATCTTATATGGTGATTACGGATTCGGGCGGTGTGCAGGAGGAGGCTCCGTCCCTCGGGAAGCCGGTGCTCGTTATGCGGGAAAGCACCGAGAGACCCGAGGCGGTGGAAGCTGGAACGGTGGAGTTGGTGGGTGACGATCCTGCGCGCATCGTCGCGGCGGCAGCCCGTCTGCTCACCAACGAGAGCGCATACCGGCGGATGTCGATGGTTCACAATCCCTATGGCGACGGGCACGCGGCGGAACGGATTGTGGACCGGATCGCGGAGCGGGTGACGGCGCACGTTTGCGCTTGAGGCTTACTGAGCGCCACGCGACAGCAGCATGGCTTTGACGGTGTGGAAGACGATGTACGAATCGAGCGACCACGACATGTTCTTGATGTAGTAGAGGTCGTACTCGAGCTTGGTGACGGAGTCTTCCAGGGTGTCGCCGTACTTGTAATTAATCTGTGCCCAACCGGTAATCCCGGGACGAACCGCATGCCGCTGCCGGTAAAAGGGAATCCGTTCGGCGAGCGTCTTGACGAACTCGGGCCGCTCCGGCCTGGGCCCAACGATCGACATTTCGCCTTTCAGGACGTTAAAAAGCTGCGGCAACTCGTCGAAACGGATTTTACGGATGATCTTGCCGACGGGCGTAACGCGGGGATCGTCCTTCGTAGCCCAGACAGCGCCGGTCTCGACTTCTGCATCTACCCGCATCGAACGGAACTTGTAAAGAGTAAACGGCACTTCATCCATGCCAACGCGCTTTTGCCGATAGAGAATCGGCCCCGCCGAAGAAAGTTTCACCGCGAGCGCCGTGATCAGCATCAGAGGGAGCCCAATCAGAATGGCAATTGCGGCAACCACGGTGTTGCTGAGCGTTTGATAGAGAATGATCTGCCGCCGCCCGGAAAACTCGCCGGAGTAGATGAGCTGTGCGGGCCGGAGCTCTTTGGTGGAGACGCGGCCGCAGATCCGCTCAAAAGCGGTCGGCGCCTCCTCGATGACATTCCCGCCATAACGGAGCTCCAACAGCGCGTTGGTGACGGGCATACGATTACGCCGCTCTTTCATCCCGACCACGATTCGGGTCGGGTGTGTGGCCGCGACGATTTCGCGCAGGGCATCCAACGGACCGAGGTACTTCGCCTGGCGCGGCGCGGCAGGGTCGTCCGGATCGTCGTTGACTAGGCCAATAACCCTAACGCCTATCTCCGGGTGTGTGTGAATGTGCTCGGATACATCCGCCAGAAGGGGACTGTTTCCGACCAATAGGAGTCCGTCGCCGCCCACTCTCTTCACGAGATATGTGCTGAAGAACACGCGCCAGCCGTAGATCCCCACCATCGCGATTGCGGCGCCGGGAGCGAGGATGTGCAGCGGCATCCGCAGATCCGGGTCGATGTAGTTCACAACAGCCTGCACCATGCAAGCCGATCCCATAACGATGCAGAGCTGTTGTATCAATAGGAGATGGGACCTGACGTAAATGTCCGTATATAGATCCTGCAGATATAGCCCGAGGACGATGGAGATCAGAACCAGAGCGATATTTACCGGGCCGTTCCCCTGCAGGTACAGAAAGGGATCCATGTCGGGGTTCAGCCAAGCCCCCGCCAGCAGGGCCGCCGTAACCAGCAACACCTCTGAAACCAATAGAAGTACGACGCTCAGCGGGATGAATATGCGAAACAGGCGAACCATCGAAAGAGGAACCCGGAGGACATAATTATAACTTTTATCGACGGCTGAAAGTCTTCCGTCCGGAAACCTCGCCGTACTGGGCCGTTCCAATTTACGTCTGCCGACGACCCATGCGAAAATGGTGCGTCGCCATGACGGAAACCCAAATCGTACTCGAAACGACCGCAAAGATGCTGGAAGACAAAATCCGCGCCCGCACCGCGCGCGTGGGGATAGTCGGATTGGGATACGTCGGCCTTCCTCTCGCCGTAGAGTTTGCCAAGGCGGGATACACCGTAACGGGTATCGACGTCAGCGATGAAAAAACCCGCAGCGTGAACGCCGGCGAATCCTACATCGGGGATATTCCGGGGGCCACGCTAGCCGGTTTGGTGGATTCCGGAAAGCTGCACGCGACTACCGATTTTTCCGCGATCCTCGAGCTGGACACCATCAACATCTGCGTTCCCACGCCGCTGCGCAAGACCAAAGATCCCGACATGAGCTTCATCGTGTCGGCCTGTCAGAAGATCGCGGAGTATTTCCATCCGGGGACGCTGGTAATCCTGGAATCGACCACATACCCGGGAACAACCGAAGAAGTCGTGCTGCCGATGCTGGAGAAGTCGGGCCTGCAAGTCGGGAAAGACTTCTTCCTGTGCTTCTCGCCGGAGCGCGTGGACCCGGGGAACCCCAAATTCCAAACCAACAACATCCCCAAAGTCGTCGGCGGCGTAACGGCGGCGTGCACCGAAATCGGGCGGTTGTTCTACTCCCAGGCGCTGCAGACGGTTGTGCCGGTGAGCTCGACGCAAGTTGCCGAGATGGTAAAACTTCTCGAGAATACGTTCCGGATGATCAACATCGGGCTGGTAAACGAGATCGCCATGATGTGCGACCGGATTGGCATCAACGTGTGGGAAGTCATCGACGCGGCAGCCACCAAGCCGTTCGGCTTCATGCCGTTCTACCCCGGGCCGGGGCTGGGCGGGCACTGTATTCCCATCGATCCGTTTTACCTGTCCTGGAAGACCAAGCAGGCCGGAATCGAGGCGCGCTTTATCGAATTGGCTGGGTACATTAACGGCCAGATGCCGCATTTCGTGGTCGACAAGGTTCAGAACGCGCTGAACGACGCCGGCAAACCAGTGAAGGGGACCCGTATCCATATCATGGGCGTAGCGTATAAGCGCGATATTGACGACATGCGCGAATCACCCGCGCTCGATGTTCTCCTGTTGCTCGCCAAGCGTGGCGCCAAGCTCAGCTATAGCGATCCGCATGTGCCCGTGTTGCGCCTGGACGGGCTGACCCTGCAGGCGGCTCCTGAATCGGCCGCGGGTGACGCCGATTGCGTCGTCATCATCACCGACCATAGCGCCTTCGACTATGACGCCCTGGTGAATCGCGCCAAACTGATCGTCGATTCCCGTAATGCGCTCAAAAGCCGCCAAAATCCAAAGATCGTGCGCTTATAAGGGGAAGTAATCGTTCCCTCGTTTCATCATTGCGCGGGCGGTCTTCGCGCCCCACAACCACAAATGGTAGAGGTATGTGGGCGCAACATAGGCGATGAGGAGGCGCCCTCGATTGCGGCGTAAACGAGTCGTCGTAACCGGCGGCGCCGGATTCCTTGGAAGCCACTTGTGTGACCGTCTCGTCAGCGACGGCGCTGAAGTGATCTGTCTCGATAACTTTTTCACAGGCTCGAAAAACAATGTCGCGCATCTTCTCTCGAATCCCTGCTTTGAGGTGCTCCGTCACGATGTGGTGACTCCGATCCTCCTGGAAGTGGACCAGATCTACAATTTCGCGTGTCCCGCCTCGCCGGTTCATTACCAGCACAACCCTGTCAAAACAGTCAAAACCAACGTGTTGGGCACGATGAATATGTTGGGGCTCGCCAAAAGGGTCCGCGCGCGCATCTTGCAGGCCTCGACATCCGAAGTGTACGGAGACCCCAAGGAGCATCCTCAGAGGGAATCCTATTGGGGGCATGTGAATACGATCGGCGTCCGCAGTTGCTACGACGAAGGGAAGCGCGTCGCCGAAACATTAATGATGGATTACCATCGGCAAAACGCGGTCGATATCCGCATCGTCCGCATATTCAACACGTATGGTCCGCGCATGGCGATCAACGACGGCCGTGTCGTTAGTAACTTCATTGTACAGGCGCTTCGCAATGAGCCGATTACGCTTTACGGCGATGGCCGGCAGACCCGTTCGTTCTGTTATGTATCGGACCTGATCGAAGGCATTTACCGCCTCATGAACACCCCGAACGTGACCGGCCCGGTTAATATCGGCAATCCGACGGAGTTCACTATTCGCGAGTTGGCGGAAGCCGTAATTTCACTCACCGGCTCGCGATCCGAACTGGTGCACCGCCCGCTTCCCCCGGACGATCCCGTTCAGCGGAAACCGGATATATCCCTGGCGCATGAAAAGCTCGGCTGGGAAGCCACCGTCCCCCTCCAGGAGGGATTGAAGGCGACCATCGACTACTTTGAAAAGCAGCTTTCCGAGTTGGACCCTTTCGATCTTTCGCCCGGAGAGCCGTCGGCCGACTGAATGGCCGCGCGGACCGGGCGGGCGATGGACATTAATTCGGAAACTGACGGACAACGTCTGGATAGACCGCGCGAGCGAAGTTGATGGCGGCGTTTTCCGCCGCCTCACGATTGCCTAAAATGGGCACGATGACGCGCACCAGGGCGGTGTCACTGCGACGGTAGCGAATGGCGTCGGCGACCAGCCAGAACCTGGCGGCAAACTCTCCGGCGACGACGCGGTTGTGACTCTGATACCAATAGATGACTACGCTCTGCTCATCGCCGCGGGCGATCACATATTTGTTGACGACGATCGGAGCCCGGCCAGGGATATCGACCGAAACTTGCATATCCTCTGTCGGCCGCCATCCCGCGGCTGGCAGACAATTCTTCGGTGAGTGCGTGGATTGGCCGTAACGCTGCGTGCGAAAGAATGCGATCATCAGCGACGCGCCGGTTTTGGCCTCCGGACTGACGTAGACGCGGTTCAGCGTGTCGTCGGCCTTGAGCACCTTCTGCACTTCCTCTTCGATTGGATAGTCGTGCTCCATGGTCCAGCTCTGGGACGTAACTGGGAACGCGCTAAGGGGGGCCACATTCGGAATGATTTCCCGGCGCGAAGCAACCGCATAATAAGCGACCGCCTGCAATAGCAGAACGACGGTCAGAATACGCGCAGGCCACCGTTTGATAAATTCCATATATCTCAGGCTCGCTTGATAAGTCTATCGCCCCATAATACGGCGCGATGCACAATCACCAAAATGCCGAGGGCAATCATGAAAATCACCCAGCCGGTGGATTCGTGAAAAAAGCCCTCCGCGAGTTCGGGTTTAATTTGCGTCAGGATGCCGGTAACCGTCACGCGGCTGCCATTGGCAATAATTGCGATCGGCACCGTGGCGACGAACAACATGATCCGAATCCACGTCTTCTTTTCGAAAAAGTAACCGTATACGAGCGCAAGGAATGTGAGCGAGAGTAACGATCGGATACCACTGCATGCCTCAACCACAGAGAGCTTCTGGTTAGGCAGCTCGAGAATATTTCCCTCGCGGAGAACGGGGATGTCCAACGCCTTGAGCGCGGCATCGGCGAGTTGGCTGGCGAGGATTTGCAAAGGAAACGTGATGCTGTTGAAGATAAGGGCCGGCAGCGGCAGCATGAAACAGAGCAGGAAGATCGGAAATGCCAGTTTCTTCAGCAGGGGCATTCCACCCAACAGCAAAACGGCCCCCGTGACGGTAACGACGAGTGCGGAACGCGAGAGAAAGAGCTCGACCCCGAGAGTAGCGATGATGGATTGCACGGCGCCGAACAGAACCACCAGCAGGCCCCACCAGTTGGTCCGCATCGGGATCTTCTTCAGCTCGTCCTTCTGCTGCCAGACGATATAACCGGCCACCGCCGGAACGAAGAAGCCATGACCCATATCGTCGTTATGCAGCCAAACGTCAACAAGCGAGCGGACCGCAGGCGCATAACACAACAGAATCAATAATCCGAAGAAGATCACTGAGGTGTAGGCGAACGGGGCCTTCACGGGAGCTCGCAAGGCTGGGGTCATAGAAACTATTGAATCATGATAGCAATTGGACGGCTCACGCGCTTTCGTGTCGGTCGGTACTGCCGCCGGAGGCGGTTCCTCGATCCACGCGCGTTTCCCTCCGTTGATCCACCTACCCTAAACCGGCTGCAGCCGACATGCCTGAAGATACGGTCGAAGTTTTATGATGGCGGCCTCAGTCGTGATCCCGTATTTCTCACGTAAGGCTTCGGGCTTTCCGTGCTCGATGAAGTAGTCCGGCCAGCCGACCCGCACCACAGGGGTGGTCAGCCCCAGGTTATTCAGCTCCTCGAGGACGGCGCTCCCGAAGCCTCCCCGCAAAACGTGGTCTTCGAGCGTCATGATCACCTCGACATTCCCGGCGAAGAACTCCAGCATCTCTACGTCGATCGGCTTCGCGAAGCGGGCATTGACGACTGCCGCGGCGATTCCTTCGCCCTCCAGCTTGCGGGCGATCTCTTCAGCCATGGGAACGAGCGCGCCGAGCGCGAAGATGGCGACGCGGTCGTGGTCGCTGTGCTGGAGCAGTTCGGCTTTGCCCACCGGGATCGGGCGCGGAACGTCCTTCACCGGGACACCCGGTCCGAGGCCGCGGGGATAGCGCACGGCGATAGGACCGTTCCATTGCAAAGCCGTGAATAGCATGTCCGCCAGCTCGTCTTCATCCTTCGGAACCATGTGTACGAGGTTCGGGATCGCGCGCAGATAGCTGATGTCGAAAATACCGTGGTGCGTGGGGCCATCGTCGGCGGAGAGGCCTCCCCGATCCATGCAGAAGACCACTGGCAGGTTTTGTAGGCAGACATCGTGCACAATCGGATCGAAGGCGCGCTGCAGAAACGTGGAGTAGATAGCACAGAAAGGTTTGAAACCCTTGGCGGCCAAGCCGGCAGCAAAAATGACCGCATGTTCCTCGGCGATCCCCACGTCGAAATATTTATCCGGATGATGCGGCTGGAAACGGTCGAGGGCGGTGCCGTTGGGCATGGCGGCGGTGATTGCGACTACCTTCGGATCGAAGTCCGCCAGCTTCACCATCGTGTCGGCGAACACCTCGGAGTACGTGCGGCGGGCCAGCGGTTTCGTCTCGCCGGTCTCCGGATCGTAAGGACCCAGCCCATGAAATTTCTTCTGTCTATGCAAGGCTGGCTCGAAACCCTTGCCTTTTTGGGTGAGCACATGCAGCAGAACGGGACGTTCCTGGTTCTTGAGAAATTCGAAGGTCTTGATCAGCGCGGAGATATCGTGCCCGTCGAGGGGGCCAAAATACTTCAGTCCCAGCTCCTCGAATATCACGCTGGGCCAAAGCATTCCTTTGGCGACCTCTTCGGCTTTGCGCGCCATACGCAGGGCCGTCACGCCGCCCACTTTCTTAACGAGCTTTCCGGCGCGTTCATGCAGGTCCTCGAAGCGCGGGCTGGTGACGATCTTGTTCAGATAGGCAGCAATCGCGCCGACGTTCTTATCGATCGACCACTCGTTATCGTTCAGGACCACAATCAGCCGTTTGGTATGATGCGCGATATTGTTGAGCGCCTCGTACGTAATGCCGCACGTGAACGCCGCGTCCCCGGCAACCGCCACGACGTGTTCTTTGCCGCCCATCCGGTCGCGGGCAGCAGCCATGCCGAGCGCGGCGGAGAGCGCCGTGCCGGCGTGTCCTGCGCCATAGCAATCGTGCGGACTTTCGGTGCGCAGCATGAAACCGTTGAGGCCGCCCGGCGTGCGGATGGTGTGGAACCGCTCGCGGCGGCCGGTCAGCAGCTTGTGGACATAGGCTTGGTGACTCACGTCAAACAGGAACTTGTCGGCCGGGCTGTCGAAAACGTAGTGCAGCGCGATCGTGAGTTCCACGACGCCCAGATTTGGGCCAAGATGCCCGCCATTGTTCGAAAGCACAGTGATCAGCCGTTCGCGTATTTCCGCGGCCAGTTGGGAGAGTTCGGAGAGAGAGAGCTTCCGTACCTGCTCCGGCGAGTCGATCCCTTCGAGTATGCTCGCCATGATTATCCCTGCGCTTGCGCCCGCTCGGCGTCCATCGCCCGATCGGCCTCCATGAAGTAGTAGCCGATCATGTGCAGGATGATCATGTGGCCGTCCTCGATGCGGCCCATATGGGGATGGCTCACCTGGAGATTCAGTTGAGCGATCTTCCCAAGCTGGCCGCCGTCGCGGCCGCTCAGTCCGATGGTGCGGCATCCGATCGAATTCGCATACTCCACGGCGCGCAGCACGTTTGAGGAGTTGCCGGAGCCACTGACCGCAATCAACACGTCACCGGGTTCGGCGAAGTTCTTCAATTGTTCGACGAAAACGCATTCATAGCTTACGTCGTTCGAATACGCCGTCATCGTGGAAAGGGAGTCCGTCAGCGCCATGATGCGGAACCGGTCCGTCCGCCCAAAGCTAGCCCCTTTGACGATGTCCGTGGCGAAATGGGACGCAGTGGAAGCACTACCGCCGTTGCCACATGTGAAGATGTGACGCCGTTCCTCCCGGGCCTTGGCCAGCACCTGGATAGCGACATCCACTTGCGCCAGATCGATGCTGTCGATCGCCCGGATGAGCTCGGTTTTGTATCGTTCGGGAAAAGCCATAGGATTTGAAGAAATCCGCATTTGCGTTTCGTTCACAAGAACCAGTGTATCGTTCGCGCGCAGTAGAGGGTTGGTCAGCTGATCCGCTTCAACTCTCGGGATGGCCAGGCAGATCTACGAGCGGGGAATTTAGAGGCGCCCTAAAAGCAGAGGGGCGCGAAGGCGCGCCCCTGAAAGTACTGAAGAAGGATTTAGACCGAACGGCGGCGGCGCAGCAGGCCAAGGCCGGTGAGAGCGGCGCCAATAAGCCCCAAGGTTGCAGGCTCTGGAACCTCCGCGACGCTACCTATACGGCCGGTGCTGACTAGGCCCGCGAGAGTGGTCACCCCACCGCTGCTGCTCGGCGCAACGATCGTGAAGCGGTCCGGCAGGGTATAGGTAATGCCGAACGATAATGTCGTGCTAGTCGCAATAAAACTCAATGTGCCGGTGCTCAAAGTGCTAAACAAATTGCCGCTCAACGAACCGAGCAAACTGCCATTACCAGGACCGGGCGACGTCTGGATCAGATTGATTGTCAGTGTGCCGGCAAGAGCACTTGGCGAAGCATTAAAGCCGGCCGCTGTAATCGAGCCGAAGTTTGCAGTCGCCGGATTATCGGCGCCTAAATCCAAAAGCGCGCCACCCCCGGCATTGTACGTCAAGGTGCCGGCTCCGAATGTAGCGGCATTCGACGAACTCACGCTAAAGACACCAGTCGTTGTGAAGGTTACGATCGGGCTGGCGAAGGCTGGTATCGCCAAAAGCCACAGCGCCAATATCCCTTTCTTCATCCTTTTAAAGAATCTCCTTTATTGCAGTAGAGGCGTCACTAGCCATCCAGTGTATGCGTAGGGTCCGCAGGGGTCAATCAGCCGCGGGAGTTAAACCGCACACTTGATTCCGAGCAGGTACTAGAAGTTTCAAACGGTACTGCCATTCGAAATCATTTATCTCCGGTACATCCCCGAGCGGAAACGCGTTCAGCGAGCGCGAATCGTCGAGGATGATTAGAGGTATCAAAGCTTACGTTGCCTTCGCGATGGTTTGGCGCCCCACTTTCGGCAATGTTAACCTCCTTTCAAAGAGCGCTGAAGATGGTTCTATCAGCGAGTCGGAGGATTCTGCATGGTGCGATGGATTTTGTGTGCCGCGGTGGTGACGGTCATTTCGGCGCACATGGGCAGAGCTGGCACTTTAACTGTCACATTGAACACGGACAGCAATTCCGGTGGGGCGGCCGGAACAGGCGCTGGCGCTTTGGGCGACTTGCGATTCGCCATGAACACCTCTAATGCGGGGGACACAATTCTGTTCAATTGTGGTTCACCGTGCTTGATCATTCTGAGCGGTCCGCTGCCGGCGATCACTCATAATCTAACGATCAACGGAGGGTCATTAGGAAACGTAATTATCGACGGCGCGGACTTGTATCGTGTATTCTTCGTGGACACCGGCTCGGTAACGCTGTCAAATCTGCAAATTCAGAATGCCCGAGCGAAAGGGGGTCATGGTGGATCTCCCGGAGGAGGCGGCGGCGCGTTGGGAGCTGGGGCAGGGCTGTTCGTGAATCAAGCCAGCGCGGTTGTATCTGTTACGAATTGCAGCTTCTTACATAACATCGCAACTGGAGGCGACGGGGATTCCGGCGGTTCGGGCGGCGGAGGAGGAGGGGGACTGAACTTCGCCGGCGGCAGCTGGACCGGCAATCTAGCATCCGGCTCGGCGAACGCCGGCGGAGGCGGGGGAGGATTTCTCGCGCCCGGCGACGCCGGTGGTAGCGGCAATTCCGCGGCCGGCGGAGCCGGTGGAAACGGTGGCGGGAGTGGTGGCGGTGGCGCTTTCGCCTCGGGCCCCGGAGGAGCCGGCGGAGCGGGATTCACGTCGAATGCGGCCGGTTTGGCCGGCGGGCCCGGCAACGGCATGAATGGCGGCAACGGCGGTATTGCGGGCTTTGCCGGCGGCGGCGGAGGCGGTGGCGACTGCAGCACCAGCGCTGCGACGGCAAGCGGCGGCGTCGGTGGCTTCGGCGGCTTCGGTGGTGGTGGCGGCGCCGGCGGCCGCTGTAACTTCGTCTCGGGCCAGCGTGGCGGCACCGGCGGTATCGGTGGCCCCGGCGGGGGCGGGGGCGCGGGAGGTATGGGCTCGCCCGGCAATAACGGGAGCGGCGCCGCCGGAGGGCTGCTGACTACCGCTGTCCTTGGCGGCGCCGGCGGCGCGGGACCGAACGGCGGCGGTGGTGGCGGGGCGGCGGCGGGCCCGGCGATATTCGTCCGGCTCGGCACGTTGACCACCAGCACCAGCACCGCGAGGGACGCCTACGCCAAAGGGGGCATTGGCGGCGGTCCTCAAGGCCAGCTTGGCGCCGGACTGCCCGGCACAGCGGATTCGATGCCGGTGTTTAACTATGCCGGAAGAGTGAACGGTTCGGCCGCGACCGGACCCGTTCCCGGCGCCCTGACCAACGTTGGATTGCGCTTCATCCCGCTTCACCCTTGTCGCGTGGTTGACACGCGCAACCCGAACGGTCCGTTGGGCGGCCCCCAGATCTCTGGCGGCGGGACCCGCACCTTCACCATTCCCGGGACCTGTGGTGTGCCGTCCGCAGCCGAAGCCTACTCGTTTAATGTAGCGGTGGTGCCGGCCGCCGGCCAACTAGGCTTCCTCACTGTGTGGGATACCGGGCAACCGCGGCCGCTAGCGTCGACGGTAAATTCCATCGATGGGCGTGTTAAATCCAACGCCGCAATCGTCCCGGCGGGGGTCGGCGGCGCGATTAGCATATTTGCCACGAACCCGACGGATGTGGTGCTGGATATCAACGGCTACTTCGTTACGTCTGCCGATCCTACTGCGCTGGCGTTCTTTCCGGTTACTCCTTGCCGCATCGCCGACACCCGTCAAGCCACGGTGCCAATCGGTGGTCCGTCGCTCAGCGGCGGCGAGACCCGCACATTCCCGGTCCGCTCCTCAGCCTGCACGATTCCGGCATCGGCGCAGGCCTACTCGCTGAATTTTGCGGTGGTTCCCCACGAGCCGTTGGGCTTTCTCTCGGCATGGCCAACCGGTCAAAGCAAGCCGGATGTAGCTTCCGTCAACGCGCCAACGGGCACGACAACGGCCAACGCGGCGATCGTCGGGGCGGGAGCGGCGGCAGGGTCAATCGACATATTCGCCAGCAATCCCACCGATCTGGTAATCGATATCAACGGCTATTTCGCGCCGATGGCTGCCGGCGGGCTGTCGCTATACAACGTTTCCCCGTGCCGCGTGCTGGACACGCGCGACCCGGCCGGAGCGCCGCCGTTCAACGGTCAGCTGAACGTGCCAATTGCCAATACTTATTGCGGCGTGCCAGCCGCGGCGCGGGCGGAGGTCCTGGCAGCGGCCGTGGTGCCGGCCGGGCCCCTGGGGTTTTTGACATTATGGCCGGAGGGGCAGGCCCAGCCGACCGTGGCGACGCTCAACGCGGTCGATGCCGCCATCACATCGAATCTGGCACTTGTTCCGACGACAAACGGGAGCATCAGCGCCTTTGCCAGTAATCCGACGCACCTGGTGCTCGACGTCTTCGGATATTTCGCGCCCTAGTTCTGGTTCCACCAGCGGCATTTACCTTCCGATAACATCATCCGTGTTGCAGATGCTCGTTTGTGCCGAGTGCCACGGATATCGAGCGGTGAAGCGGTTAACCGTGCTGCTAAACTGCTTGTCTGTACCAATGAAGCTGTCGATCCTGATGCCGGTCTACAACGAGCGCACAGTGGTCGAGCGGTGTATCTCGCTCGTGCTGGCGGCGCCCCTGCCGGAAACTATGGACCGCGAACTGGTGATCGTCGACGATTGCTCGACTGATGGCACCTGGGACATCCTCCAGCGGCTGGCCCGCACGTTTCCACAGATCCACTTGTGCCGCCACGAGCGCAACAGCGGGAAGGGCGCCGCCGTGCGGACCGCCATCTATCATGCCAGCGGCGATTTTTCGCTGATTCAGGACGCCGACCTGGAATACGACCCCGCGGAATATCCGCAGATGCTTCGCCCTCTGCTCGATGGGCACGCCGACGCGGTCTTCGGATCCCGCTATATGGCCGGCGAACAGTCCCGCGTTCTGCCCTTCTGGCACACGATGATCAACAAGGGCCTCACGCTCGTTTCCAACATGTTCTGCAATCTCAACCTGACGGACATGGAAACGTGTTACAAGGTCTTTCGCACGGACCTGCTGAAAAGCATTCCGATCCGCTCCGACCGGTTCGGCTTCGAGCCGGAGGTGGTCATGAAGAGCGCCAAGCGCCGTTTGCGCATCTACGAAGTTCCCATCAGTTATCACGGCCGGACCTACGAGGAAGGGAAAAAGATCGGTTGGAAGGATGGCCTGAAGGCGCTCGGCGTCATCCTGAAATTCTGGCTGATCGACGATCTCTATACGGCCCCGTACGGCCGGGGCGTGCTGAACAATCTGACGGGGACGCCGCAATATCTGAGCTGGCTGGCGCGCAAGCTGCGGCCGCATATCGGCGATACCGTGCTCGAGGTTGGCGCCGGCATCGGCAACATATCCAGCCGGCTGATGTCGCGCAGGGTCCTGTATGTGGCGTCCGAAAAGGATCCGCTGCACCTGCATACGCTGCGCAATCGTTTTTTGCGGACGCCCAATGTCGTGGTGCAGCGCATCGATCCGGAGTCGGCGGAGGATTTTCCCGGGTTGGAAGGCTGCTTCGACACGGTGCTCTGCATTAATGTTCTGGAGTATCTCAGCGATCCCCTCCGCTCGTTGGAATCGCTGCGAAGAACACTCCAGCCCAATGGAGTTCTGGTGGCACTGGCGCCGCAGGGGCCGGGCCTGTTCGGAAGCGTTGACCGAAGCCTGGGCCATCTGCGCCGCTATAGTGTGGCCCAAGCGCGGCAGACACTGGAAGCGGCGGGGTTCGCCGTCGAGACGATATACCAGTTCAACAAGGCGGGCACTTTGCCATGGTGGGCCTACAGCAGGATCGTGCGCTCCAGGAGCATCAATAAACCGGTCCTCAAAGTGTTCGACAAAACCGTGTGGCTGTGGCGCAGGATCGAAGGACTTCTGCCATGGCCCGGCCTGTCGCTGATCGTGGTCGCTCGGAATACCAGGCGCGCGGATGACCCCTCGCCGGAGGGTCTGCGCCCGGCGCGCCAGATCGTGTCCCCTCATGCCTGAGCTCGACCGGGCGCGGCTGCGGACCCTCGTCGCGGGATTCCGCGGGAAGCGCATCCTGGTGATCGGAGACCTGATGCTCGACGAGTTCATCTGGGGCAAGGTGTCCCGGATTTCTCCCGAGGCGCCGGTTCCCGTGGTGAACATCATCAGCGAGTCGTATTACCCTGGCGGCGGGGCGAATGTGGCCCGTAATGTCCGGGAGTTCACGGCGCCGGTGGCGGTGCTGGGCTTGGCCGGCGCGGATCCCTATGGAGCGCGTCTGCTGACGTTGCTCGGTGAATGCGGGATCGACACCAGCGGCGTACAGCAGGACCCATCCCGCGCAACCACCGTGAAGACGCGCATCGTGGCCCGCAACCAACAGGTGGTCCGGATCGACCGGGAGCGTAACCAGCGTGCATCGGATGACGAGACGCGGCGAGCCATGCGGAGCATCGAGGACGCCATCGCTCGAACCGATGCCATTATCGTCGCCGATTACGGCAAAGGCTTCCTCACCCAGCCGCTCGCGGATTTTCTCTGCGACACCGTAAAGTGGCATCGCAAAATTTTAGCCATCGACCCGCATCCGCATACGCTGCTGCTCTGGCGGGGCGCGACCGTGATCAAGCCGAATCGCGCCGAGGCCTTCCTTGCCGCGGGAGTTCCCCCATCGGACCCGGGATCGCGAGTTTGGGACGACGAGGCGCTTCAGGAGGCCGGGCGCCGGTTGCTCGAGATTTGGCAGCCCGAAGGCTTGATTATCACGCTCGGGGAGGACGGAATGCTCGTTTTGCAAAGCGGAGCGCCGCCGTGCCATATCCCAGCGCGCGCCAAAGAAGTCTTCGACGTCTCGGGCGCGGGCGACACGGCAATTTCCGTGCTCACCCTGGCTCTTACCGCCGGCGCGACCATCGCCGAAGCAGCCGAACTGGCCAATATCGCCAGTGGGATCGCGGTGGGGAAGGTCGGGACGGCGACGGTCACCACGGAGGAACTCCAGGCGGAGTTGCGGCGCCCTGAGTGCTGACACGTGGGAAACTGGCGCGCCATTTCAGACCGCCAACAGGGCAAACGTGCCGGCTACCGCCAAAACGAGTAGCGTCGTCTTGTCCTGTACCGCGAACAGGAGGGGATCGTCCGGGCACTCTCCGCGATGCGAATAGATGAACAGCCGCCCCAACCAATAGAGCAGTGCCACAACTCCAACCCACAGGAATTCGGGCCGGCGGTAGAGACGTAGGATTTCAGGACTCTGGATATACAGCACCATAATCAGGCACGCCAGGAAACCCGCCGACACAGCCATCATTTGCAGGACGGGAATATCTTCGGCGCGGTACTTGCGTCCGGGCGCGCCGTCGTGGTGGATCGAACGCCATAGGCTCAGCTCCGAAACCCGCTTGCACAAGGCTAGTGAGAGGAACAGCGTGAGAGCAAAGGCCAAAAACCAGTGGGAAACTACATTGCCAGTCGCGAAACTCCCGGCTACGACGCGCAGCAGATAGAGCAGCGCGAGCAAGATCACGTCCGCGATGACAAGGTTTTTCACGACCGCCGAATAGAGTGTCGTCATAGCCAGGTAGGCGGCCAAGGCCAGCCCGCAAGCCGCGGGAAGAAACGCGCAGCACAGGGCGGCCAATGCTACGAGCGCTAGCGGCAGCCAAAGCGCCTGGGCCAGCGGCGCTTCGCCGGAAGCGATCGGACGTCGCCGGCGGAGCGGGTGCAAACGGTCCTGGCGACGGTCGAGAATGTCATTCACGACATATCCGGCCGACGCGCAGAACGAAAAGCCAAAGAACAAAAGGACTGCGGCCACCCATTTCGAGGCGTCGGCCACCTGGTGCGACAACAAGAACGGCGCCAGGACCAGGAAATTTTTTAGCCATTGGTATGGCCGCACCGCGCGCACGATCCATCCCAGGCTCCCACGCTCCCCACGCCTCTGCTGCCGCCCCGGCTGGACATCGGGAATTCCGAGATGGTCCGCCACCTTGCGCGCGAGCAACGGCGCCGCCGTTGTGACGAGCACTATGTGCACGCCGTCCTCCACGGCCCGGCGCAGCGCCTCGATAGCGCCCGGGCTATATGGCAGGGCGGCAACATCGATTTCCGCATGCTGGGCGAGCCGTTGCCGTAGGAAGGTCTTTCCGCGTAACGCCCAGAACGGCAGACGCAGTGCGAGCGGCGGATTTCGCCGCAGCGCCTCGATGAGACACTCCGACGTCAGGCTCGATCCGATGAGCAAACTGTCGATCTCAATGGAGATCCGGCGCGTATCCGCAGGCGTCACGGTAAGTGCCAGGATACCCCATTGAATCACGGAGACAGCTTCGGGGCCTGCGCCGAGCTTTCATATCCAACCCCGAACCGCATACCCGCCAAGCTTGATAGTCTCCACGCAGAGATCGAGAAACGCGCCCCAGCGGCCGGAGAGGTGGACTGCGCGTTTACGGACGTCCGGAATAGGGCGGCCTATCACCTCTATCCCAACGGTTCGGAAGACCAGGCGCGCCCGGAACATGTGGTAATCGCTGGTGAGCAGCACTTTCCGGCCCGGCAGCGCGTTCACGATCGGTTTCGTGTAGAGCGCGTTTTCCCGCGTGCTACGGGAGCGGCCTTCCACAAGAATGGCCGATGCCGGGACGCCCCCGGAGATCAGAAAGTCCTTCATGCCGGTGGCCGATTCTCCGCCACTTACCACCACTTTTTGGAAACCGCCATTCTGCCAGGCGCGAATCCCATACACCGCGCGCCAATAGGAGCTGCTATCGGGAATTCCATCGCCGAGCTCGGAGCTGGATAGAATGATTAAAACTTCGCCGGTGGGATCCGCAAAACGTCCGGAGAGAAGACGCGCCCACCAATCGACGACGGGAGTTAGACTGACGATGGCGACGAGAGCCCCAACCGCCACGAATGCCGCTCGAATCCAGGAAACTACTGCTGAGTTCCGGCCAGTCACGTGTCATTATAGTCGAGATACTCTGCAGTGCTGGCGTCGCTTGCGGGCGAGTAGTCTTGAGATCCAATCGAGGGGCATGCTTTCACGAATTTGCTTTGCCGGCTGCTGGATAGCCATCACCGCCGCTCAAACTACATACTTTGTGCGGCCCGATGGCGGGACTGGTAGACAGTGCAATGGCAAGGCCGACACCCCGTATCCAGGTCGCGGCGCGAATCTCCGATATCAAGCCGGCGCGTTTGAGTCCCAATGCGACGGATATTGCAATGCATCGGACCGCGAAGCGCCTCGGTCCGGCCATGGTCTATGAGTAATTGTCGGGCTCCGCGGAGATGATAAATAGCCGCTGCGCGGGGCCGCGAATCGAAGCATGTCGCACCACGCAAGTCGTTAGCGGGTCCACACGTTCGTCTTGCCGCGCAGGAAATTCAGCAGCGCGGCCACGGCGGCGGCATTCAATAGGACAAAAGCGTGGGGAATGCGCAACGGGCCGGGGAATCGCGGGGAGATCGCGCCCAGAGCGGCCACGCCGTAGAATACCGCTTGGGCGAGGGCTGCGGTCCGGTAAAAAGCACCCGGCAGAAGCGCGGAGGATATCAGGCAAAGCGCCAGGAATAGGGGCGCCAGGAGCCGGGTGGTTTTGTGCGAGAAGAATTGGAATCCAACGCGGTTGGGCAGGAGCAGTCGCGGCAGGAAGACCAGCAACTGATAGTTACCCGTGAGCGTGCGGACCTTGCGCCGGAATTCATAAACTTCGCTGGCGGCCTCGGAATCCCACACAATGGCGCGCGAATCGTGGATTACAAGCAGGCCGCGGAGCGCGATGTTGAGCGGCGTAAAAACATCGTCCAGCAACAAGCCTTCCGGAAGCGGGCGGAAGAGAGAGCGCCGGATGGCGTAGAATGCGCCAGTCGCGCCCATACAGGCGCCGAGGCGGCATTCGTGGCGGCGTAGCCAGCGTTCAAATTTCCAGTACAACGTCGACTGCAAGCCAGGGGCGCCATCGGTTTCAAAATGGAGTTCGCCGCTGACGCAACCGACCGCCGGATCGGCGAAGTTCTCCAGGAGTGTGGACAGCGCATCGGGCGCCAGTTTCTGCCGGGCGTCGTTAAATACCACAATTTCTCCGGAAGCCGCTGCCACCCCGAGGTTGAGCGCGTGCGCTTTGCCGCGATGCTCCGGATATGTGATCGCGCGAATGTCGCCGCGGCTGGCGAGGCATTCGAGGAGCTCGGGTGTGCGGTCGGTGGAGCCGTCCGAGATCACGACGATCTCGCATAATTCGCGTGGATAAGGCAGGGAAAGCAGGTGGCGAACCTTCGCGTCAATGCGGGGATCCTCATTGCGCACCGCGATGACGAAGGAAACGCGAGGCTGGAACGGAGCGCGCTTCCAGCGGCACTTGCGGGGCCACAACAGGACCAGCAACGGATAGCCGAAATATGTGTACAGGACAAAGGCGGCCGAGAACCAGAAGAGAAAGATCACGCGATCGTCCAAAGCGGCTACTTGTTCATTATAAGGCGCTGCCGGAGAATCCGATAAAGTTCCTCGTAGCGCGCCACTCCGATCCACGACTTGACCGCCATGCGAACCGCATAGGCCGCGCGGACCTTCAGGAACAACGTCCTGTTCCGGCGCGCCATGCTGGTCAACGCCGCTTTCGAAGTAGCCGCGGTGATGGAGAAGCGCGGCAGTAGCCATTGGGGACGAGCAAAGCCGGGAACGGACGTGCAGACGTGCGCATAACCCGCTTCGCGCGCCGCCTCGAGGACCCCCGCATTCACAAAGCCGCCGGGAATCGCGAGGCAGGAGACGGGCGCGCCGACGATCTGCTCCAGGATGTCACGCGAATTGCGGAGCTCAGCCATTAGCTCGTGGCGTCCCAGACCCGTCAACGGCGTGTGAGTGAGACCGTGGGAACCGATGGTCATACCGGCGGCGTGGAGTTCGCGAAGGTGCTCGCGACTGACGCGACCCGGCTGGCCGATCCAACCGGCAACAATGAAGAACGCGCCTAAAAAACCGCGGCGGAGCAGCGCCGGGAAGGTCAGCTCGTAGTTCGAGAGGTGGCCATCGTCGAAGGTCAGAACCACCCTGCGGGCGGCCGGGTTCGTCAGAAACCCGGTCAACGACGGCGCGCTGAATCCGTCGCCGGCGAGCGCATCCAGATGCTCTTCAAATCTTGCTTGCGGCAGGAAATAACGCCGCTCGGCGGCTGGAATCGAGGGCGCGAGCCCCGGTCCGGCTTTCCAGCACATTGGGATCCTAAGCTTAGAATTCCACGTGGACAAGTTGTCGCG
>JADMIO011385290.1_pt1 | contig 99497 bp, 96 predicted proteins | sample 8958161 | NCBI WGS metagenome assembly JADMIO01 (sample SAMN16585339, study PRJNA669376) | soil metagenome | isolation source: Crop rotation soil | place: USA: Cullars Rotation, Alabama | collected 2011
CCGCGACAACTTGTCCACGTGGAATTCTAAGCTTAGGATCCCAATGTGCTGGAAAGGAACTCCGTCGTTCCCAGCTGCTGCACGATGGACTTCATCCCGTTGTGCGTGCCCGCCGATCCCGACGGCAGCGCGCGGATGCGTCCGAATTCCAGGTCCACTTCGTCGTAGGCCACCAGCAGATCGGCGAGATCGATGCGGTGGTAGTCCACGAACCGCGACACCGCGAACCCCGAGCGGTTCATGAACGTCAGCGGCTTCATCACCAGGAACTCCGGCGCGCCGAAGTGCTTGGCGTAGGTCCAGTCCGAATCGGCCCGCCACTGCAGGTTGCGCCGGGTGGCGATCTCGTCGGCGACCATGAAGCCGACGTTGTGCCGCGTGTCCCGGTATTCCCGCCCGGGGTTGCCGAGACCGACGATGAGCTTCACGGTGATGGCGGATCCGCCTCCGCAGGCGCAGCGAGCGGCGGGCCGCGTCCGCCTTACTTCTTGTCTTCCTTCTCGTCCGTCTTGCCCTTCTTGATCACCTCGGGCTCCGCCGCCGTGCCCGCCGCCGCCGCCGGCGCCGCCGCACCCTCTGCCGCCGTCGCCGCCGACTCCTCGGCCTTCGGCATCACCACGTGCACCAGCATCGTCTCGCCGTCGGTGACAGCCTTCCACTTCGGGTTGGTCGGGATGTCCTTGACGCGAATCGACTGGTGCAGCATCAGCTCGCTGACGTCGATGTCGATGTGCTCGGGAATGTCGGTCGGCAGGCACTGCACCTGGATTTCGCGCGTGACGAAGTCGAGCAGGCCGCCCTGCTGCTTGACGCCCATCGGCTCGCCCTTGATGACCACCGGCACCGGCACGGTGATCGCCTTGTCCATCGCCAGCTGGTAGAAATCGGCGTGCAGCAGCTGGTGAGTGATGGGATCGAGCTGGTAGTCACGGACCATCACCCGCGACTCGCCGCCCTCGACCTTCAGGTTGATGAGGGTGTTGGCGCCCGACTCGGAGTGCAGGATGCGCAGCACCTCCTTCGGGTCGACCGCGACGGGCACGCCTTCCGGCGCCTGGCCGTCCTTGCGCGCGCCGTACACCACCGCGGGAATCCGGCCGCCCGCGCGCAGGCGCCGCGCCTCGTTCTTGCCCCTGCCGTCACGCTTCTTGGCGTCGAGTGTTGCGTCCATATGCGTCCTATCGTTCACCCTTCTGCGTTCTGTGGTCTCGGTTCGTGTTCAGGTTCAGGTTCGTGTTCCCGTTCACACAAACAACGACGACACCGACGTTTCCTCGTGGATGCTGCGGATCGCCTGGCCCAGCAGCCGCGCCACCGAGAGCACGACGATCTTCTTGCACTGCTGCGCGTTCGCGCTCAGCGGGATCGTGTTGGTGACGATCAGCTGATCCAGCGGCGAGTTGTCGATGCGGTCGATCGCCGGGCCCGACAGCACGCCGTGCACCGCGCAGGCGAGCACCCGCTCGGCGCCCGCCGCCTTCAGCGCGCTCGCGCCCTTCTGGATGGTGCCCGCGGTGTCGATGATGTCGTCCTGCAGGATACAGGTGCGCCCCTGCACGTCGCCGATGACGTTCATCACCTCCGCCGAGCCGTCCTCGGATCGCCGCTTGTCGATGATCGCCAGCTCCGCGTCGAGCCGCTTCGCGTAGGCGCGCGCCCGTTCCGCGCCGCCCGCGTCGGGTGACACGATGGTCAGCCGCGGATAGTTCAGCCGCGACAGGTACTCGATGATCACCGGCGCCGCGAACAGGTGGTCCACCGGGATGTCGAAGAACCCCTGGATCTGCGCCTTGTGCAGGTCCATCGTCAGCACGCGATTGGTCCCGGACGCGCTCAGCAGGTTGGCCACGAGCTTGGCGGAGATGGGCACCCGCGGCTTGTCCTTGCGGTCCTGCCGCGCGTAGCCGTAGTAGGGAACGACCGCGGTGATGCGCGCCGCCGACGAGCGGCGGAACGCGTCCACCATGATCAGCATCTCCATCAGGTGCTCGTCCACCGGGTTCGACGTCGGCTGCACGATGAAGACGTCGGTGCCGCGGATGTTCTCGTCGATCTGGAACGACACCTCGCTGTCCGGAAAGCGGCGCAGCCGCGCCTGCCCGACCGGGATACCGAGGAAGTCGGCGATCTCGCGGGTCAACTGCGGATGCGCGCTCCCCGAAAACACCTTCAGGTCGCCGAAGCCCGTCGACATCAACCCATCACCGCTGAGCGGTCTTCTCATCCTGTGCCCTGCCGACGATCCCACGACCCACCCGGGAAAGAATCCGCCCCTGCGCGGCCCCCGCCTCCGCACCCGCTGTGGCGGGCGTGGCCCCGCGCCGGCGCGGCAGGCTTGGTTGGGGCGGAAGGATTCGAACCTTCGAATACGGGATCCAAAGTCCCGCGCCTTACCGCTTGGCCACGCCCCACCACGTGAGAGTTTGCTACGGACTGGTCCGACGAGGGGCGGTGGAAACCCTTAGTGTAGACGAGACTTCCGCGGCTCAGCAACCCGCCTTCGCGCGCCGGCGCCGGGTGCGCGTTTCTGCGACGCCGGCGTGCCCGTCTTCGGCGGTTTCGTGCGCCGGGGCATGGCCAGCCGCGAGTACTCACCCCGCCCCAGCGACTCGGTCAACAACACCCGCCAGCCCGAGCCCTTCAGGCTCTCCGCGGCCACCACCGCGTCGCGCCGCTTCTGAAACAGGCCGAAAACGGTCGAGCCGCTGCCGGACATCGAGGCGGCCAGGGCCCCCGCACGGCGCAACGCGGCCTTCATCTGGTCGATCTCCGGATGATGGCGGGCGATCGGCGCCTCCAGGTCGTTGATCATCTGCGCGGCACGGGACGGCCACGGGCCGGGAACGTGCTGCGGCGCGCGCGGTCCCCGTGACAGGTCGCGCTCCGAGTCGTACCAGCCGTAGGCCTCGCTCGTGGACACGCCAAACCCCGGGATCAGGAGCACGATCCAGTGCCGCGGCAGGTCGGCGAGCGGATACACCTCTTCGCCGCGGCCGAGGCCGAGCGCGGTGCCGCCAGAGAGGAAGAACGGCACATCCGAGCCGATGTGCGCAGCCAGGTCGGTGAGCTGTGACGGCTTCACCGGCACGCGCCACGCGTGCGCGAGCGCCATCAATGTCGCCGCCGCGTCGGCGCTGCCGCCGCCAAGCCCCGCCTGCAGCGGAATCTGCTTCTCCAGCTGGACGACGATGTCACGCACGGTGCCGGGGCGGCGGAGGGCGCGCCAGAGCGTCTGCGCCGCACGCCAGATCAGGTTGGTCTCGTCGAGCGGCACGCCCGCCGCCGAGCACTCGATGGCGAACGGCCCCTCGCGCGGGACGCAGCGAATCACGTCGTGCAGGGCGAGCGCCTGGAAGACGGTTCGCAGCTCGTGGAAGCCGTCCGGCCTCGTGCCCAGCACGCGCAGGTCGAGATTGATCTTCGCGTGCGCGCGCACGGTGACGGCGCTCATGAACCGAGCGGGCCGGCGTCCCGCAGCTCGTCGATCGTGATCGGGTCGGCGTCGGGCGGCACGGTGACGTCGAACGCCGCGTCCTCGAGGTCCGTGTTCGTCTCCAGCTGCGACAGCGTCGCCGTCAGGTCCACGTCCACGGCCGGCTCGGTGGACTGCAGGCGCACCGACTGCGGGAAGTTGCCGTTCCACGACGCGTATTCGATCTGCCACCCCGCGCGCCTCGCCGCGCGCAGCTGCCAGGGCGGCGCGCCGGCCGCGGCGCGCACCGGCGCCAGATACAACGTGGTCCCGCCGGACAGATCGATCGACGCCCAGCCGTTGCCGTGGCGGCGGGCGTCGGTCGCCTGCGGATCCGGGACGACGCAGCCAGTGAGGATCGCCTGGAGGTCGGCCGGGCCGAGCGACACGCCGGTCAGCGCGCCGAGCACGTCTTCGGGGCGTGCGCCGCGCAGCACGCGCGGCTCATCGCGCGGCAGCAGCAGCGTCGCGTTGCCGCCGCGCGCGACGAGGATGAAGGCCGGCGGACCGAATGGCGCGACCCCCTCGAGGCGCATCGACGCCGGACGCGCGAAGCCGGCGTGCACCCGCCCGCGCAGGCGCTGCCGGCCGGCATGCCCGGACATGCCGATCTCGGCGGTCAGCGTCCGTACGCCGGCGCACGCCGCGGACAGCTGCATCTCGATGGTCTTGAAGTCGGGAAGCGGAATGCCCGGATCCGCGGGCAGGTTGATGCGGGGGTGCGCGCAGGACGCCACGAGCACTCCCAACACCCAACTCCCAATTCCCAGGATGACTCGCCGTGGGAGCTGCGGGTTGGACGTTGAGCGTGTGCGCGTCAGCGCACCTTACCCCGTGCGTCGGCGATCTTCTTCTCGACCGCGGCCTTGTTGATGTCGCCTTCGTCGCCCTGCAGGGCGCGCGTCCAGGCGGCAATGGCATCGGCCCAGCGTCCGCGCTTGGCGAGGATGTCGCCGAAGTGCTCCTGGACGGTGGCGTTGCGCGGCATCTGCTGCGCCGCCGGGGCGAGGTACTTCTCCGCTTCCTCGTAGTCGCCGCGGCGGTAGTACGCCCAGCCGAGGCTGTCGAGATAGTTCGGGTTGTTCGGCTCGATGTCGAGCGCCCGGCGCACGAGGCGAATCGCCTCGTCGAGCTGCTGACCGCGATCGGCCAGCAGGTAGCCCAGGTAGTTCAACGCGTCGGCGTTGCCCGGCTCGATGGCGACGAGCTGGCGGACGGTGCGCTCGGCATCCTGCTTCCGGCCCGCGTTGCTATAGAGGTCGGCGAGCGCCAGCTGCGTCGTCGCGTCGTTCGGATTGGTGCGCGCGACCGGCTCGAGCACCGTGATCGCGCGCGCGCCGTCGCCCATCTGCTGCAGCGCGTGCGCGCGCAGCTGCGGGAAGCGCAGGTCGTCGGCGTGCTGCATCTGCGCCTGGGCGGCGAACTCGGACGCACGCTGGAAGTCTTTCGCCCCGAGCAGCGCGGCGATGCGGCGCACCTTCAGCTCGCGGCTGTTGGGCGCCACCGACAGCGCTTTGGTATACGAATCGGCCGCATCCTTCAGCCGTCCGGCCTGCTCCTGGAACTGCCCGAGCATGTTCGCCACGCGCGGCTCGTCCTCGACGATCTCTTCGAGCGCGCCGATGGCGCTGTTGATGTCGCGCGCGACGACGAACGCCTGCGCGAGCGCGAGGCGGCCCTGCACCGACAGCGGGTTCTCGTTGACGACGCGCGTGAGCGCCTGGATGGCCTTGTCCGCCTGGTTGTTGCGCGTATACAGGCGGCCGAGCGTGTATTGCAGGTTGAGGTCGGTGAGCCCGGAGGGATTGTCGGTGACGCGCTCGAGGTGCGCGATCGCCTGGCGGACCGATTCCGCCGCCGCGTTCTGCGCCGCCTGGCCGCGCCCGGTCTCCTCGGAGCGCGCCGCGTAGAGCATGCCGAGCACGCGATGCGCCTCGGAGCTCTTGTCGTCGATCTGCAGCGCTTCCTTGGCGACTCGCTCGGCGTCGTCGCCGGCGTCGCGACGGAGGTGGAAGGCGGCCAGCTCGGCGCGCACCTCGGCCGATTTCGGATCCGCGGCGACGGCTTTTTCGAGCTGCGCCTGGGCGCCCTTTGAATCGCCCTGCGCCTCGAGGTGCCTCGCCATGAGGAAGTCGTAGTACGCGTCGGCGTTGGTCTGCGCCAACGCGACGTGCGGCGTCAGGCACAACGCCGCGCCCAGAACGGCCGACGCGACGTGGAAGGTGCGCATGGACAAGGCGATCTTAGCTCAGAATGCTATAGTTTCCAGCCGTGGCGATCGACGCAGAGTTGCTCGACATTCTCGCGTGCCCGAACTGCAAGACCCCCGTGCAGCTCGTGAAAAACGGCACCGCGCTCAAGTGCGGCACCTGCCACCGGGTCTATCCGATCAAGGACGACATCCCGGTGATGCTCATCGACGAAGCAACCATCGAGCCGGAAACAGTTCGGTAATTGAAGATCCTGCTGGTCCGGCTGCGGCTCATCGGCGACGTCGTGCTGACCACGCCGCTGCTGCGGGCGCTCAAGCGAAAGTATCCGGGCGCAGAGCTCACCTACCTGGTCGAACCGGCGGCCGCCCCGGTCGTGCGCGGCAACCCCCACCTCTCGACCATCGTGCTCGCGCCGAAGCGGCGCGGCCTGGCGCGCCTGCGCGACGACCTGTCGATCGCGCGGCGGCTGCGCCGCGAGCGGTTCGACGTGGCGATCGATCTGCACGGCGGGCCGAGGGCGGCGTGGTTCACGTGGGCGAGCCGGGCGCCGATGCGCGTCGGATATGCCATCCGCGGCCGCGCCTGGCTCTACACCCACGTCATCGATCGGCCGCGCGACGAGGCGCCGCGCGCGTCGGTCGCCAACCAGTGGGACCTGCTGGCGCCGTTCGATATCGCTCCTCCGGATCCGGCGCGCGACGCGCTCGAGATGACCGAAGACGCGCAGGCGTCGGCATCAGTTGACCGGCGACTGCGCGAGGCCGGCATCACCGCGGCGCACGCCCTCGTCGTCGTGCACGTCAGCGCCGGCAACCCGTTCCGGCGGTGGCCGCGCGAGTCGTTCGAGGCGCTGGTCGTCGCGCTGGCGCGGCGCGACGGGTCGCGCCGCATCATCCTCACCTCCGGACCGTCCGATGCCGCGGCGGCGAAGGCGGTTGCCGACGGCGCCCGTGCGGCGCTGGGGCCGGCAGCGGCGGCGGCGGTGCCCGCCCTCGGCGAATTCGACCTCGCTGAGCTGCGCGCCCTCGTCGGGCGCGCCGCGGTGTACATTGGGGGCGACAGCGGGCCGCTGCACATCGCCGGCACGACGACGACGCCGATCGTGGCGCTGCTCGGACCGACGCTTGCCGAGCGCTCAATGCCGTGGCGGGACCCGAAGTGGTTCGCCGAGGCGGTGGACGCGGGACCGCTGGCGTGCCGCCCGTGCCGGCAGCGCGAGTGCGCGCCCGGCGACTTCCGCTGCCTGACGCACATCACGGCAGAACAGGTGGCCGCGGCGGCCGAGCGGGCGCTGGCCGCGCGCGGCCCGGGACGCGTCGCGGCACACAGGGACATGGCCATTCGATGACGACCGCCGCACTGAGCATGACGCAGCCGCGCATCGCGCCCGCGCTCGAGCGCGTGACGCTGGCGCTGCTGCTCTGCTTCGTCGCCTCGCTGCAGATCTCGATCGCCGCCGCCAACATCCTGCTCGCCGTGATGACGGTGTGCTGGCTGTGGCAGATCGTCCAGGAGAAGACGCTGCCGGCGGTGCCGCGCTTCTTCTGGCCGCTGGCCGCCTACGGCGTAGCGACGTTGATCGTGTCGGCCTTCTCGCTCGATCCGCGCACCAGCCTCGTTGACGACAAGCAGCTCGTGCTGTTCGTCATCGTGCCGGCGGTCTACCAGATCGCGCGCGGCGAGCGGGCGTCGCTGGTCGTCGACGTCATCGTCTCGGTGGGCGCCGCCAGCGCCGCCTTCGGCATCATCCAGTACGGCCTGCTGCACTACGACAACCTCGGGCGCCGGCCCGAGGGGGCGATGTCGCACTACATGACCTACTCGGGGCTGCTGATGCTGGTCATCTGCGCGGCGGCGGCACGCCTCATCTTCGGGCGGCGCGGCCGCACCTGGCCGGCGCTGGTGATGCCGGCGCTGGTGGTGGCGCTGGCGCTGACGCTCGGACGCAGCGCCTGGATCGGCACCTCCATCGCCGTCGCGCTGCTGCTGGCGCTCAAGGACGTCAAGCTCACGGTGCTGCTGCCGGTGTTCATCGCCATCCTGTTTGCGGTCGCCCCCGGCACCGTCACCCGGCGGGTGATGTCGATCTTCGACGTGCAGGAGCCGACCAACCAGGATCGGCTGGCGATGATCGAGATCGGCGCGCGCATCGTCCACGACCACCCGCTGACCGGCGTCGGCCCGAACATGGTGCCGCGCGTCTACGCCGACTACCGGCCCGATTACGCGGTCAACGCGATCAACCCGCACCTGCACAACGTGCCGCTGCAGATTGCCGCCGAGCGCGGCGTGCCGGCGGCGCTCGCCTGGCTGTGGTTCGTGCTCTCGCTGCTGCTGGCGCTGTTCCGCCTGTTCCGCGCCAATGCGTCGCCCTCGACCGGGTCGGCCTCGTCTCCGCCATCGGCGCGCGACGACAGGGTCCCGGCGGCCGCCGCCCTCGCCGCGGTCGCGGCAATGCTCGCCGCCGGCCTGTTCGAATACAACTTCGGCGACTCCGAGTTCCTGATGCTGTTCCTCGTGCTCGTGACGCTGCCGTTCGCGGCGGCGCGCGTCGAGCCGCGGGCGCCGCGCCCCGCCACGCGGGGTGTCGATCATGCTGCTGCCGCCGCTCGCGCCTGATCGCGCGGCGCGCCTCGTTTCCGCCTTCTGCGGCGCGCACGTCCTCGTCATCGGCGACGCGATGCTCGACACGTTCACCGTCGGCCGCGTCACGCGCATCTCGCCGGAGGCGCCGGTCCCCGTCGTCGCCTTCGACCACGAGACGCACCGCGTCGGCGGCGCCGCCAACGTCGCGCACAACATCGCGGCGCTGGGCGGCCACGCCACGCTGGTCGCGGTGACGGGTCAGGACGCCAACGGCCGCACCCTGCTGCAGGGGTGCCGCGACGCCGGCATCGAAGCGGGGTTCATCGCCACCGACTCCGAGCGCGTGACGACGACCAAGGTGCGCATCGTGACGGAGCGCAACCAGCAGGTGGCGCGCGTCGATTACGAGAACGACGCGGAGATCTCCGGCGACATCGAGCAGGGCATCGTCGGCGCCGTCCGCACGCACGGCGGCGACGCCTCGGCGATCATCGTGTCCGACTATCTCAAAGGGTGCGTGACGCGGCGGGTGATGGAAGCGGCCGTCGAGACGGCGGCCGGCAAGGGAATCCCGCTGCTCGTCGATCCGAAGATCCCGCACCTCCACTACTACGCGGGCGCGACCGTCATCACGCCGAATCACCACGAGGCGGAGGCGGCCACGCACGCGCGCATCCGTTCGACCACCGACGCCCGGCTGGCGGCGAGCGCCTTCCGCGAGCTGGCGCGATGCGCCTCGGTGCTGATGACGCGCGGCGACCAGGGCATGTGGCTGCTCGCGGCCGACGCCGAAGGGCAGCTGTCGGCGGCGGCGCGGGAAGTCGCCGACGTGACCGGCGCCGGCGACACGGTGATTGCGACGATGGCGCTGGCGATGGCGGCGGGCGCGACGACGCTCGACGCGGCGCACCTGGCCAACGAGGCGGCGGGCATCGCCGTCGGCAAGTTCGGCGCCGCGACCGTCACCCCCGCGGAGCTGCTGCGCGCGCTGCAGATGCACGCCGAACGCTGACGCCCACGCCGTGCGTGCCACGCGACGTTCCCTCATCGTCGGTCTCGACAGCGCGGCGGTGGCGCTCCTGCTGCTGTCGCTGGCCGTCGGCATCGCCGGCGGCTTCGTCTTCACCGTGCTCGGTACGCGCGTCTCGCTCAGCACGCCGCAGCGGACGATCGCCTGGATGGCGCTCGCCATCCTCATCAGGTTCATCATCGGTACACGCGTGGGGCCGTTCGGCCGCTGGACGGGGCCATGGCAACGGGCCCTGGACTCGATCGTCAGCGAGCCGTTCCACGCCGAGCCGCCGCCGCTGGCGTGGCGACAGGCGGCGTTCGCGGCGCTCGCCATCGGCGCCGCGCTGGCCGTCCTGCTGCACGACCAGGTGCGCGACCTGTACCTGGTGCCGGACCTCGGCGATCCGCTGTTCTCCGTCTGGCGGATCGGCTGGGTGGCGCATCAGATCGTCGCGGATCCGATGCACCTGTTCGACGGCAACATCTTCTACCCGGCGCGGCTGACGCTGACGCTCTCGGATCCGGTCATTCTTCCGGCACTCACCATTGCGCCGCTGCTGGCGATTGGAATCCACCCGGTCGTCGCCTACAACATCCTCTTCATCTCCGGCTTCTGGCTGTCGGGCGTCGCCACCTGGCTGCTCGTGCAGCGGCTGACCGGGTCGGCGCGCGCGGCGCTCGTCGCGGGGCTCGTGTACGCGTGCTACGCGTACCGGTTCGAGCATTACAGCCATCTCGAGCTGCAGATGACGCAGTGGATGCCGCTGGCGCTGCTGGCGCTGCATCTCTTCGTCTCGACCGGCCGCCGCCGCTACGCATTCGCGCTGGCGATCGCGGTGACGGCGCAGCTCTATTCGTCGCTCTACTACGCGGTGTTCTTCGTCATCTACGCGACGGCCATCGGCATCGGCCTGCTGCGCATGCATCGACGGCCCCTCCGCAGCGTGGCGCTGCCGCTGGCCGCCGCCGGCGCCGTGGCGCTGCTGCTCGCGCTGCCGGTGATCCTTGCCTTCACGGCCGCCAAGCCGATGAAGGGCGAACGGGGCCGCTTCGAGGTCGTCTACTACAGCGCCAAGCCCGAGGACTACCTGCGCGCGAACAGGTACAGCGCGCTGTGGCACGAACGGCTCCGCCCCTCGCTGCCCGAGCGCACCCTCTTCCCGGGCGCGGCGCCGCTGGTCCTCGCCGCGATCGCCCTGGCGCCGCCGCTCGGCTCGCTTCGACTCGTCTACGCCGCGGGGCTGCTCGTCGCCTTCGACGGATCTCTGGGGCTGAACGGCATCATCTATCCGCTCCTGTATCAGCTGCCCGGTCCGCTGCGGGAGCTGCGCTCGCCCGCCCGCTTCGCGGCGCTCGTCGGCCTGACGCTCGCAATACTCGCCGGGTTCGGCGCGTGGCGGCTGCTGCGGTGGCGGCCGTCGCGCACCTATCAGCACCTGGTGCTGGCGGGGCTCGTGGGCGCGGTCCTCATAGATGCCTGGCCGGCGCTCGTGCTGACGCCGGTCTGGAAGGAGCCGCCGCCGATCTACGACGCGCTCAGGTACACGCCGAACGCCACCATCGCCGAGCTGCCGCTGCTCGACGACGAGACGGGCAACCTGCCGTTCATGTATTTCTCGCTGTGGCACTGGGCGCGGATGGTCAACGGCTACAGCGGGTTCATCCCCGAGAGCTACATCGGTTTCAAGAAGGAGATGGCCTTCTTCCCCGATGCGCGCGGCATCGACGCGCTGCGGCGCCGCGGCATCACCTACGTCAGCGTGAACTGCGGCCTGAACCGCGAGCACTGTGCCGAGCTCGCCGACGCGATGCGCCACGACACGCGCCTCCGCCTGACCAGCGAGGGCCGCTGGTACAACGACACGGTGCAGCTCTACGAGGTGCTCGGCCCCTAGCGCGGCGGATCAGTGAAAGCCGCGCGTCTTCACCACGCCGCCCTCGGCCCCCGCCAGCGCGTGATAGACGATGAACGCCTGCGGATCGATCTCGCGGACGATCGCCTTCACCTTGCCGATCTCGAGCCGCGTCACCACGCAGTAGAGGATGTCGCGCTCGACGCCGCTCATGCCGCCGGCGCCGCGGTAGATGGTCACGCCGCGGCCGAGCACGTGCATGATGCGCTGGCGGATCTCGCCGTCGCGATCCGAGACGATGGTGATGGCGGTGTACTCGTCGATGCCGTGGATGACGAAGTCGAGCGTGCGCGCCGCCGCGAGGTAGGTGAGAATCGAATAGAGCGCCGGTTCGACGCCGAGCAGCGCAATCGCGGAGAGGAAGAGCACGGCGTTGAACCCGAGAATGACGTCGCCGACGCGCAGCAGATCCCCGCGGCGGCTGATCAGCAGCGCCGCAATCTCGGTCCCGTCGAGCACCGCGCCGCCGCGGATGGCCAGGCCGATGCCGGCGCCGAGGAAGAAGCCGCCGAACACGGCCGTCAGCAGCAGGTCGGGCGTGACGTCGGGGAACGGAACGAAGGCGAGCGCGACCGCGAGCCCGGTGATACCGGCGACGCTGCGGGCCGCGAACGCCAGCCCCATCTGATGAAAGCCGACGGCGACAAACGGCAGGTTGATGGCGGGCAGCAGCGCGGCGAGCGGCACGCCGGTCACCCGCGCCACCAGCATCGACACGCCGGTGACGCCGCCGTCGATGAAGCCGCTCGACGTGAGAAAGCCCTTGATGCCCATCGCCGCCGAGAAAATGCCGGCCGCGATGAAGGCGGCGTTGGTGACCTCGCGCCGGAATGGCGATCTCAATGGCGGAAATGCCTCCGGCCGGTGAAGACCATCGCCAGCCCACGCTCGTCGGCGGCGGCGATCACCTCCTGATCGCGCACCGAGCCGCCCGGCTGCACGACGGCCGTGGCGCCCGCGTCCGCCACGGCGTCGAGCCCGTCGCGGAACGGGAAGAACGCGTCCGACGCCGCGACGGATCCGCGCAGCGCGTCCGGCCCGATCACGTCGGCCTTCATCCGGGCGACCTTCGCCGCATCGACGCGGCTCATCTGCCCAGCGCCGATCGCCAGCGTGCGATCGGCCGACGTGAAGATGATCGTATTGGACTTGACGTGCGCGCAGATGCGCCACGCGAACCGCAATGCCTGCCACTCGGTGGGCGTCGGCGCCCGCTTCGTCACCACGCGCAGGTCGTCGGTGGGCCACAGCTGCGACGCTTCCGCCACCCGATCGCGCGCCTGCGCGAGCACCGCCCCGAGCACCGACCGCAGCTCCAGGCCGCCCTCCCGCGCCAGCGCGGTGAAGTCGGCCGTGACCACGCGAAGATTGGCCTTCGTGGCCAGCACCTCGCGCGCGCCCGCGTCCACCGCGGGAGCGATGACCGCTTCAATGAACGTGGAGACGATGGCCCGCGCCGTCGCCTGGTCCACCGCGCGATTCAACCCGACGATCCCCCCGAAGGCGGCGAGCGGATCCGCGTCGCGCGCCCGCACGTAGGCGTCGGCGGCGTCCGCGCCGGTGGCGGCGCCGCACGGGTTGGTGTGCTTGATCACGGCAGCAGCCGGCTCGTCGAACTCGAGGACGATCCGCGCCGCGGCATCGAGGTCGAGCAGGTTGGTGTAGGAAAGCTCCTTGCCCTGCAGCACCTGCGCGCCGCCCAGCCCCGTGGCCGACGGCTCCGCATACCAGGCGGCCTGCTGATGCGGGTTCTCGCCGTAGCGAAGATCGCGAATCTTCCGCAGGCCGGGCATCAGCAGGGCGGGCGCACCCGATGCGGGCGCACGCGTGAACCCATCCTCCCCCGCCGTGATGTCGCCGAGTGTCGAGGCGATCGCCGTGTCATAGCTGCCCGTGTGCGCGAACGCCTTGCGCGCCAGGTCGAACCGGAAAGCGCGCGTCGGGCCGCCCGGGCGATCGAGCTGCTCGAGCACCGCCTGGTAATCGCCGGGCGAGACCACCACCAGGACGTCCTGGAAATTCTTGGCAGCGGCGCGCACCAGGCTCGGACCGCCGATGTCGATTTCCTCGATCAGCCCCTCGAACGGGGTGTCGGGGTTCGACGCCGCCTGCACGAACGGATACAAATTGACGACGACGAGATCGATGAGCGTGATGCCGTGCGTGGACGCCGACGCCAGGTCGTCGGGCCGGCCGCGCCGCGCGAGGATCCCGCCGTGCACGAGCGGATGCAGGGTCTTCACCCGGCCGTCCATCATTTCGGGAAATCCTGTGACATCCGAGACATTGATGACCGCCAGGCCGGCCTGCTGCAGGGCCCTGGCGGTGCCGCCGGTGGAGACCAGCTCGAAGCCGCGCGCGGCCAGGCCATGGGCGAATTGGCCCAGTCCGGTCTTGTCGGACACGCTCAGTAGCGCTCTATGCATGAGGGGTGGAGGCCAAGGGAGTAACAGGCCCCATCGTGTTGAAAAGGCGATGCTTCCAGTCCGCTGACCCTTGACAGGCGTGTGACGGATGCTTAGGATAACCCTGCGTTAAGGGGCGTTCCCTGAGCGTAGCAGTCGAGGCCGCGCAAGCACTCGCGGTCTTTTTTTGTGTCCGGAAGCTCATCTGCGGCTTCCACGGGCATGTTTCAGCAGGGAAGAAGAACGATGCGTATCACAGGTAAGGTCAAGTGGTTCAACAACGCCAAGGGCTACGGTTTCATTGAACGGGAGGGTGGCAGCGACGTGTTCGTACACTACTCCGCAATCAGTGGCAACGGCTTCCGGTCCCTGGAAGAGGGTCAGGCCGTCGAATTCGAGATCGTCGATGGCCCCAAGGGTCCGCAGGCGGGGAACGTCACCAAAGCCTAGAACCACTTCACGACCTGCCCGGCGCCTCGCGGCGCCGGGCTTCATCCCCGGCACTCCCCCTCACCCCTCATCATCCTTCGCCGTCCCCTTCATCGCCCGCGCGGTGAACGCGACCTTCCCGTGCTTCACCGCCACGCGGAAGGCCACCTCGGGGGTGCCCTTCTGCTTGAACGCGCCCACCTGCGTCTTGATCAAGTCCGCGAACTTGTGGAACGGGATGGCGTCCTCGCCCACCTCGCGCCGCGCCTCCGCCAGCTGCTCGTAGAGGTCCTGCAGCTTGTCCATCTCCCGCGCCGGATCGCTGAACGTCGTCACGTGGAGGATGCGATCCTGCGGCCGCTTCGGCTTCTCTTCGGCCGGCGGCTTCAGGTTGGCGAACGGTCCGGGCCGCCCCTCCTCGCGCGCCTTGAGCCCGCGGTCCCACAGGTCGCTGAACGTCTGAAAGCGCGATTGCAGCGTGTTGAAGCGGAAGCGCCCGCCGGTGTTCGGGATGTGGGTGTTATCGAGGCGGCGCACCATCGCCGCGACGCGGCCGCGCGTCTCCCACGGCGGACGCGGCAGGCGGCCGGCGAAGAACATGTTGTACTCCGCCTCCAGCCGCTTCAGCTCCGCTTCGAGGATCTCGAGCTCGCGATCGAGGTCGGAGGTTTCCTTCTTCGCCACCCACCGACCATTCTAGACCACGCGCACGCGCCACGACGGACACGAAGGACGCGACGACAGACGGCCAATCATTGAGGAAAATCACGCATCGTGATCGGGATCGTCGTGGCGCGCCGCCGAGGCGGACCTCGCTCGCGCGCTCGACGTCCTCCGGCCGCACCAGCAGCCGCACGCCGCCGAGCGCCGCGACGTAGAGCGGGTCGACGCCCAGCGTGTACTGGTCCGGAATGAACGATTCGATGCCCTCGGCGTCGAGGACCGACTGCAGGAACTGCGCCTCGTGCAGCCAGTTGCAGTTGTGCACCTGCACCCAGGCGCTCGATGCGTCACGCTGCGGCGGCGGCGGGGATTCCATGCGGACCTCCGTGCCTCTGTTGCTGTGGCCCGTGTCCCGTGTCAGGCGTTCGAGCTAGAAAATCGTCGCGATCGACTGCGCCGCGAGGTTGAGCACCTGCGTCGGAAGTATCCCGAGATAGAAGATCGCCGCGATGGCGACGGTCAGCGCGGTCATGCTGAGCGCGGTGACGTGGATGCGCGGCGCCTCGGCGCCGCGCTCCTGCATGTACATCATCACCACGACGCGCAGGTAGAAGAAGACGGAGATGACGCTCGTGAGCACGCCGATGACCGCCAGCCCGTAGTAGCCGGCACTGACGGCGGCGCTGAAGATGTACCACTTGCCGATGAAGCCGGCCGTGGGCGGCAGGCCGCCCAGCGACAACAGGCAGACCGTCATCAGCGCCGACAGGCCCGGATGGCTGTACCAGAGCCCCGCGTAATCCCGGAGCTCGTCGTTGCCGTGGTCGCGCGCGCCGAGCAGCGCGATGACGCCGAAGGCCGCGAGATTGGTGATGGCGTAGGCGGCGAGATAGAAGAGGATGGCGGCCTTCCCCACTTCGTTGGCCGCGACCAGGCCGACGAGCAGGTAGCCGCCGTGCGCGATGCTCGAATACGCGAGCATCCGCTTCAGGTTGGTCTGCGCCACGCCGACCACGGTGCCGAGAATCATCGTCGCGGCCGCCATCACCCAGACGACCGGCGCCCAGTCGGCGCTGAACGGCTCGAACGACGACAGGAACACGCGCGCGAAGGCGGCAAAGGCCGCCGCCTTCACGCCCGTGGACATGAAGCCGGTGACGATCGCCGGCGCGCCTTCGTACGCGTCCGGGGTCCACATGTGGAACGGCACCGCGGAGATCTTGAAGGCGAAGCCGACGAGCAGCAGGCCGAGCGCCACGAGAATCAGCGGGTTGTCGGACAACGACTGGGCGGCGAGGTAGGCGCCGACCCGGTCGAGATGCGTGCTGCCGGTGAGGCCGAAGGTGAAGGCGATGCCGTAGAGGAAGAAGGCGCTCGAGAACGCGCCGAGCAGGAAGTACTTGAACGCCGCCTCTATGGCGTGCGGGTCGTCGCGGCGGATGCCGGTGAGGACGTAGACGGCCAGCGACAGCACCTCGAGCGCGATGAAGATCACCAGCAGGTCGTTGGCGGTCGCCATCATGATCATGCCGGCGATCGAAAACAGGATCAGCGTGTAGTACTCGCCGGCCGGGATGCCGTCGCGTTCGATCACCTGCGACGAGAACATGATCGTCAGGATGCCGACCACCACGAGCACCAGCGTCACGAACAGCCCGAAGTTGTCGCCGGAGATGACGCCGAAGCTGATGGTATTGCCGTTCCACAGCAGGCCGGCCGAGATGCCGGCGCCAATCAGGCCGACGATGCCGAGGCCGCCGACCGGCATCCGCTCGCCGGGCTCGCGGAACGCTTCGGCCGCCATGCAGGCGAGCGCCGCCAGCGTCACCGAGAGCATCGGCACGATCGCCTGGATGGACGTGGGAATCGATCCCATCAGCGCGTCACCTCGAGTCGTAGGGGCGCCGCCGCGGTCGGCCGCGGCGCATCCTGCACGCGCAGCGTCTGCGTATTCTGCAGCCGCTCGACGACGCGCGTCACCGACGGCTCCATCGGCTTCAGGAACAGCGTCGGGAAGACGCCCATCGCCAGCGCCACGGCGCACAACGGCACGACCGACGCCCATTCGTGCGGCAACAGGTCCGGCAGCGTCGCGTTCTCGCGCAGCGTCACCTTGCCGTAGTAGACGCGCTGGAACATCCACAGCATGTAGACCGCCGACAGGATGACGCCGAGGCCGGCGCCGACGACGTAGGCCGGGTTCCAGCGGAACGCGCCGAGCATGATGAGGAACTCGCCGATGAAGCCGTTCAGCCCGGGCAGTCCGATCGACGCCAGCGTGATGATCAGGAACGCCGCGGTGAGGCGCGGCATCACCGCCTTCAGGCCGCCGAACTCGCTGATCAGGCGCGTGTGGCGCCGGTCCGAGAGCATGCCGACGATGAGGAACAGCCCGCCGGTGCTGACGCCGTGCGCGAGCATCTGGTAGACCGCGCCCTGCAGGCCGTTGACGTTCATCGCGCAGATGCCGAGCACGACGAACCCGAGATGGCTGACCGACGAGTAGGCCACCAGCTTCTTCATGTCGGGCTGCACCATCGCCACCAGCGCGCCGTAGATGATGCCGATGACGGCGAGCACCGCGATCCAGGGGGCGAAGTAGGCGGCGGCCAGCGGGAAGAGCGGAAAGGCGAAACGCACGAACCCGTAGGTGCCCATCTTCAGCAGCACGCCGGCGAGGATCACCGAGCCCGCCGTCGGCGCCTGCACGTGCGCGTCGGGCAGCCACGTGTGGAACGGAAAGAGCGGCACCTTGATGGCGAACGCCACCGCGAACGCGAGGAAGAACCAGTACTGCGTCGGCCCGGCGATGTCGAGCGTGTAGAGCTTCAGCAGATCGAAGCTGTACGAGCCGGTGGCCGCGTTGTGCAGGTAGGCGAGGCCGATGATGGCGACCAGCATCAGCACGCTGCCCGCCATCGTGTAGAGCATGAACTTGATGGCCGCGTAGATGCGCTGGTCGTAGCCCCAGATGCCGATGAGGAAGTACATCGGCACCAGCATCGCGTCCCAGAACACGTAGAAGAGGAAGAGATCGAGCGAGAGGAAGACGCCGATCATCGCCGCCTCGAGCAGCAGCAGGAAGATGCAGAACTCCTTCACCTTCTTCTCGATGCCGATCCACGAGGAGAGCACGGCAATCGGCGTGAGGAAGCCGGTCAGCACGATGAGCAGCAGGCTGATGCCGTCGATGCCGATGTAGTAGTCGATGCCGAACGCCGGAATCCACGGGTGGCGCTCGACGAGCTGGAATTCCGCGGACCCGGGGTTGAACGACGCCCAGATGGCGAGCGTCACCCCGAACACGGCGATCGACATGACCAGCGTGACCCAGCGGATGAGCGCGTTGCGCTGGCCGCCGCTGTTGCCGATGAACAGCAGCACCACCGCCGCGGCAACCGGCAGCAGCCACGAGATCGAGAGCAGCGGCACGTTCAATCGTTCTCCGCAGGCCGGAGTCGCCCGGACCCGGCAGACGTGGCTAGCGCCACAGGTAGTACCCCAGGATCAGCACGACCCCGACGAAGAGCGACCCGGCATAGGCGCGCACCGACCCGGTCTGCAGGCGGCGCAGCAGCGACGAGCTGCCGTCGACGATCGACGCGGCGCCGTTGACCGCGCCGTCGATCAGGTGCACGTCCACGCCGCGCCACAAGCCCTCCTGCGAGACGATGCGAATCGGCTGCACGACGGTGGCGTCGTAGACCTCGTCCACGTAGTACTTGTTCAACAGCAGCCGGTGCAGGCCGGGGAAGGTCGCCGCCGCCCTGGCCGCAATCTCCCGCCGCTTCAGCCAGATGAAGGCGGCGAGGCCGATCCCGAGCAGCGCGACGATGCTCGACACGACCATCAGCGTCAGCTCGAGCCCCTCGTCCGCTTCGCCCTCCGTCCCCGCCTCACCCGCCCTCGCCGCCTCACCCGCCGCGCCGGCCTCGGCCACCTGTCCCTCGGCCAGCGTCGTCACGCCGCGCGCCGCAAAAGAGGGCGCCAGCCATTCGGCGAGGACGCTCCGTCCGGGAATACCGATGTACCCCGCCAGCACCGAGCCGAGTGCGAGCACGACGAGCGCCAGCGCCATCGCCGGCGGGGCGTCGTGCAGGTGATGCCTGTCGGATGCGGGTTGGTGCATGTCGGCTGCGGGTTGGTGCAAGTCCGCTGCAGGTCCGTGCAAGTCGGCTGCGGGTCGGTGCAAGTCCGACGCGGGTCGGTGCATGTCGGCTGCGGGTCGGTGCAAGTCCGACGCAGGTCGGTGCATGTCGGATGCGGGTCGGTGCAAGTCCGACGCAGGTCGGTGCAAGTCGGCTGCGGGTCGGTGCGCGTCGGATGCGGTGGGTTCTTCTTCTTCCGGGTGTTCCGGCGCCGGTGCGTCGTGGCGCCGCTGGCCGTGGAACGTCAGGAAGACCAGCCGGAACATGTAGGTCGCCGTCAGCAGCGACGTCAGGATGCCTATCGTCCACAGAATCGTGTGTCCGTGCGCGAAGGTCTCGAAGAGGATCTCGTCCTTGCTGAAGAAGCCCGCCAGGCCGGGCACGCCGGCGATGGCGAGCGAGGCGATCAGGAACGTCCAGTAGGTCAGCGGCAGCCCCGCCTTCAGGCCGCCCATGTTGCGGATGTCCTGTTCGCCGTGCAGCGCGTGGATCACCGCGCCCGAGCCGAGGAACAGGCAGGCCTTGAAGAACGCGTGCGTGTAGAGGTGGAAGATCCCCGCGCCGAAGGCGCCGACGCCCATCGCCAGGAACATGTAGCCGAGCTGCGAGACGGTCGAGTAGGCGAGGACGCGCTTGATGTCGTTCTGCACCAGCCCGATCGTCCCCGCCATCAGCGCCGTCGCCGCGCCGATGACCGCGACCACCACCATCGTCTCCGGCGCATGGCTGAACAGCACCGCGTTGCGGCCGATCATGTAGACGCCGGCGGTGACCATCGTCGCCGCGTGGATGAGTGCGGAGACCGGCGTCGGTCCTTCCATCGCGTCCGGCAGCCAGACGTAGAGCGGGATCTGCGCCGACTTGCCCGTGGCGCCGATGAACAGCAGCAGCGTCGCGAGCGAGAGCACGCCGAACGCGGACTCGGGCGCGAGCGGCGCCACCGCCGATGCGACGCGCTGGAAGTCGAGCGTGCCGAAGCGGACGAAGACCAGCAGCGTGCCGAGGATGAACGCGTAATCGCCGATGCGGTTGACGACGAACGCCTTCTTGCCGGCGTCGGCCGCGGAGCGCTTCTCGAACCAGAAGCCGATCAGCAGGTAGGAGCAGAGACCGACGCCTTCCCACCCGACGAACAGCACGAGGAAGTTGGCGCCCAGCACCAGGATGAGCATGAACGCCGCGAACAGGTTCAGATACGAGAAGTAGCGCGCGAACTCGCTGTCCCGCTCCTCGTGCATGTAGGCGGTCGAGTAGATGTGAATGAGCGACCCGATGCCGGTGATGACGAGAATCATCACGGACGACAGCGGATCGACGCGCAGCGTCAGGTCGAGGAGGAAATCGCCCGAGGCGATCCACGTGTAGAGCGTCTGCTCGATGGCGCGCTGCGCCGGCGGCAGGTTCGCCACCTGCCACACCACCGCGGCGGAGACGGCAAACGACGCGAGCATGGCCAGCGACGCGAGGCCGCCCGACACGCTCTTCGGCAGCCGGCGCCCCATCGACGCGTTGATCGCGAACCCGAGCAGCGGAAAGAGAGGGATTAGGGCGATCATCACCACTTCAGGGACGTGAACGCGTCCGGGTTGAGCGACTCGCGGTGCCGGTAGAGCGCGATGACGATCGCCAGGCCGACCGCCGCCTCGGCGGCGGCCACCGTCATCACGAAGAACGTGATGATCTGGCCGTCCACGTTCCCCTGCGCGCGCCCGAAGGCGACAAACGTCAGGTTCACCGCGTTGAGCATGATCTCGATCGACAGCAGGATGGTGATCAGGTTCTTGCGCAGGAACACGCCGGCGGTGCCGATGGCGAACAGCACCGCGGACACGATGAGGTAGTGCCCGAGCGGAATCACTGCCGCGTCTCCCGCGCCGCGAGCACGACGGCGCCGACCATCCCCACCAGGATGAGAATCGACGTCGCCTCGAACGCGAACATGTAGTCGGTGAAGAGCACGCGCCCGACGGCGCGCACCGAGCTGATGGCCGCGACGTCACCGCGCGTCCCGACCGCGGCCGAGGCGTCGTTGATGCGCACCAGCGCCCAGACCAGCTGCACGATCAAGAGCGCCGCCAGCAGCGCGCCGAAGCGCCCCATGCCCGGCCGGCGCAGCGGATGCGTGCGGTCCCACCCCGCCGCGTCCTCCTGCGGCGCGTTCAGCAGCATGACCACGAACAGGAACAGCACCATGATCGCGCCCGCATAGACGATCACCTGCGCCATCGCCACGAACGGCGCGTCGAGCTGGATGTAGAGGCCCGAGAGCGCGCCGAACGACAGGATCAGCAGCATGATGCTGTACATCGGGTTGCGCTGCCCGATGACCAGCGCCGAGGCGACGACGGCAATGCCCGCGAACAGGTAGAAGAGGAGCGTCTCAGGCATTGAAGTAGAGGACCAGCGCCGCGGTCACCAGCAGATTGAGCACGGCCGCCGGAAACAGCCATTTCCATCCGAACTGCATCAACTGGTCGTAGCGGTAGCGGGGCACCGTCCAGCGCACCCAGATGTAGGCGAAGAGAATGATCCCGACCTTGATCAGGAACCACACCCAGCCGAGACCGAACCGCTCCAGGAAGGGGCCGTGCCAGCCGCCGAGATACAGGTCCGTCGCCACCGCCGACATCGTCGTCATGTTGATGTACTCGGCCTGCGGGAAGAGCGCGAAGCGGACCGAGCTGTACTCGGTGTTGTAGCCGGCGACGAGCTCCTGCTCGGCCTCGGGGAAGTCGAACGGCGCGCGATTGGTCTCGGCGACGCCGGCGATCATGTAGATGATGAAGCCGACCGGCTGCAGAAAGAGATACCAGCGCGGGATGAACCCCCACCAGTAGCCCGTCTGCGCGTCCACGACTTCACGCAGCGAGAGCGAGCCGGAGAGCATGATGACCGCGGCCAGCGCGGTCGCGTACGCCAGCTCGTAGCTGATCATCTGCGCCGACGACCTGAGGCCGCCGAGCAGCGAGTACTTGCTGTTGGACGACCAGCCGGCGAGGACGATGCCGTAGACGCCCATCGAGGTGATGGCGAAGACGACGAGGACCGCGACGTTAACGTCGGCGACGCCCAGCTTCACCGGCGTGTCGAGCAGGCCGAAGAAGGTCGTCTCGGCCCCCCACGGCACGGTGGCGAAGGCGGCGAACGCGGCGGTGACGGAAATGATCGGCGCCAGCGTGAACAGCCACTTGTCGGCGTCTTTCGGCCGCAGCTCCTCCTTGAACAGCAGCTTGAGGATGTCGGCGAGCGGCTGCAGCAGGCCGTGCGGCCCGACCAGGTAGGGGCCGTAGCGCTGCTGCATGAAGCCCATGATCTTGCGCTCGGCGAGCACCAGCAGCGCCGACGCGTTGATGAGCATGAAGAACGTGAAGCCGATGATCGCCAGCTGGATGACGAAGCGGAGCGTCGCCTGATCCATCAGTGCGCTCCCGCGAGCACCGCACCCTTGCGGCGCCAGTCGGCCGGCAGCGTGCAGCGCCCTTCGCGCACGTGCGCTTCGAACTCGTGCCGGAACAGCTTCATCGTCGTCAGCACGGGGGTCGCGGCGGCGTCGCCGAACGCGCACAGCGTCTTGCCGACGATGTTGTTGGCGACGCCTTCGAGGAGCGCGAGATCCTTCTCCTGGCCCTCGCCGCGCTCGATGCGCTGCAGCAGCTTGTAGAGCCAGTCGCCGCCTTCACGGCAGGGCGTGCACTTGCCGCACGACTCGTGGCGGTAGAAGTGCAGCAGGTTCATCGCCAGCCACACCATGCAGACGCTGTCGTCGAGCACGATCAGCCCGGCGGAGCCGAGCAGCGAGCCGGCCTTCTGGATGGCGTCGAAGCTGGCGGGCGTGTCCAGCTGCTCGGGCAGCAGCAGCGGCACGGACGATCCGCCGGGGATGATGGCCTTCAGCTTCCGATCGCCGCGCATGCCGCCCGCGTAGTCGTAGATCAACTCGCGCAGCGTGGTGTTCATCGAGGCTTCGTAGACGCCGGGCTTCTTGACGTGGCCGCTGACGCAATAGAGCTTCGGTCCGCCGTTCTTCTCCGGGCCCAGCTTGGCGAACCACTCGGCGCCGTTCATGACGATGAGCGGGACGTTGCAGAGCGTCTCGACGTTGTTCACCGCCGTCGGGCACTGGTAGAGCCCTTCGACCGCCGGGAAGGGGGGCTTCAGCCGCGGCTGCGCGCGCTTGCCTTCGAGCGACTCGATGAGCGCCGTCTCCTCGCCGGCCTCGTAGGCGCCGGCGCCGCGGTGGACGAAGACGTCGCAGTCGAAGCCGCTGCCGAAGACGTTCTTGCCGAGATAGCCCGCCTTGTAGGCTTTCTCGATCTCCGCTTCGAGAATTTCCTGCACGTGGTAGAACTCGCCGCGGATGTAGATGTAGGCGATCTTCGCGCCGATCGCGTAGCAGGCGATCGCGCACCCCTCGATCAGCAGGTGCGGGTTGCGCTCCATCAGCACGTGGTCCTTGAACGTGCCGGGCTCGCTCTCGTCCGCGTTGCAGCAGATGTACTTCGGCTTGGGCGTGTCCTTGAGCACGAACTGCCACTTCATCCCGGTCGGGAAGCCGGCGCCGCCGCGGCCGCGCAGCCCCGACGCCTTCACCTGCTCGATGATGTCGTTCGGCTTCTGTGTCAGCGCCTTGCGCAGCCCTTCGTAGCCGCGCTGCTGCTTGACGTAGGCATCCAGCGTGAACGAGTTCGGCTCGTTGATGTGCGCCGTCAGGACAGGTTGATACGGAGGCATCAGCGTAGAGGCGGACCTTTAGGTCCGCCTTCCTTTAGGTCCGCCTTCCTTGTGCAGGTGGCAGCCGGTGAACGCGCCCTGGCCGCGCGCGCGGATGTCGTCGATGAATGTCGCGCACTGCTCCGGCGTCAGCCCCTCGTGCCAGTCGTCGTTGACCATCACGACCGGCGCCCGATCGCAGGCGCCGAGACACTCGACCTCCATCAGCGTGAACATGCCGGTGGGATCCGTTTCCCCCGGCTTGATGCCAAGCTTCGCGGTCAGCTCCTCGGTGACGCGCTCGGCGCCGAGCAGCGCGCACGACAACGTGCGGCAGACGTTGAGCACGTACTTGCCGACCGGCCGCGTGTAGAACATCGTGTAGTAGGAGACGACGTCCTCGACCTCGGCGGGGGTGCAGCGAATCTGCTCGGCCACGTGCCGCATGCCGGCCGCAGTGATGTAGCCCTGCTGGTTCTGCACCAGATAGAGTGCGTAGAGGATGGCGGACTTGCGCCGATCCGCCGGGTAGCGCTGCACGATCTCGTCGAACTTCTTCTGGTTCTCCGGGGTGTACTTGAACGGCTCGCCCGGCTCCGCCAGCTTCCGCTCCGAGCGGTGGAACTTCGCCGGCGCATACTCCATCTCGGGATGAAAGCTCACCGGTCGCAGTCTCCCATGACGACGTCGGTCGATCCGATGACAGCGATGACGTCGGCAATCATGCCGTTTTCGATGATCTTCGGCAGCGCCTGGATGGCCATGAACGACGGCGGGCGCATCTTGACGCGCCAGGGCCGGTTGGTGCCGTCGGAGACGATGTAGACGCCGTGCTCGCCGCGCGGCCCCTCGATCGGCACATAGGCGTCGCCGGCGGGGACGGTGAACCCCTGCGAGTAGATGAGGAAGTGCTGAATCAGCGCCTCCATCTCCGTGTAGACCTTGTCCTTCGGCGGCGGCACGACGCGGGTGTCGTCACACGCCCACACGCCGGACGGCGCGATGCGCGTGATCGCCTGGCGCGCGATCTTCACGCTCTGCCGCATCTCCTCGACGCGCACCCGGTAGCGCGCGAAGACGTCGCCTTCGGTCGCCGTCGGCACGGTGAAGTCGTAGGTCTCGTAGCCGCAGTAGGGAAAGTACTTGCGCACGTCGTAGTCGGACCCCGAGCCGCGCGCGATCGGCCCGACCAGCCCCCAGGCGAGCGCCTCGTCCTGAGTAATCACGCCGACGCCCCTGGTGCGCCGCGTGAACATGTCGTTCTTCGTCAGCAGCCCCTCGAACTCGTCGATCTTCGCCGGGAAGCGATCGAGGAACGCGTTCACCGCCTCGTGGAAGCCGCGCGGCAGGTCCTCGCGCAGGCCGCCGACGCGGAAGTAGCTCGGGAAGAAGCGGAAGCCGGCCACCAGCTCGTTGATGTTGAGCAGCAGCTCGCGCTCGCGGATGGCGTAGAAGAGCATGGAGACGGCGCCGATCTCCATCGCGTGCGTGCCGATCCACACGAGGTGGCTGGCCATCCGCTGCAGCTCCGCGATGAGCACGCGGATGTCCTTGACGCGCTGCGGCATCTCCAGCCCGAGCAGCTTCTCGACGCTCAGCACGTAGGCGAGGCTGTTGGACTGCGCCCCGAGATAGTCCATCCGCTCGACGAGCGGCACGACCTGCTGCCACTTCTTCTGCTCTGCCGTCTTCTCGATGCCCGTGTGCAGGTAGCCGATGGTCGGGATGCACGACTTGATCGTCTCGCCGTCGAGCTCGAGCACGAGGCGCAGCACGCCATGCGTGCTGGGGTGCTGCGGCCCCATGTTGACGGTCATCGTTTCCGTGCGCAGTTCAGCCATCGTTTACACCGCGAAGGACGCGCCGCGTTCGCTGTTCCCCATCGCTAGCGCGCCCGCTTGAGGCGATCGCGCGCGATATTCGCCCTGAACTCGTCTTCGCTGACCTCGAGCGGCTCGTAGGTCTGCGCGGCCTTGCGAATCTGCACCGGGTAGTCCTTGCGCGCCGGATGCCCCTCCCAGTCCTCGGGCGTCAGCAGCCGCCGCAGGTCGCCATGTCCCGCGAAGACGATGCCGAACATGTCCCAGACCTCGCGCTCGGGCCATCCCGCCGCCGGCCAGACGCTCTGCACCGTCGGCACCGTGCCGTCGATCTCTCCGGAACCGACACGCACCTTGACGCGGAGCCGCCGGCGGTTCGGGATCGAGAGCAGGTGATAAACGATCTCGAAGCGCGGCTCGCGCGGGAGATAGTCGGCCGCGGTCACCTCGATCAGCACGTTGAAGCGCAGCGATGGGTTGTCCCGCAGCGTGCGGCACGTCTCGACGAGGTGGGCTGCGGGAACGTACACCGCCGGGAAGTCGACGCTGGCGCCCGGCTCGAACGCGGCGCCGGGCACGGCGGCCGCCAGCGTGTCGATGATCGAAGTCGCGTCCATCACGGAATCACTGCTCACTGGCCACTGCCCTGTGCTCGATGCCCGCGACGAGGGGCACGCAGCGGAGACGCGGCCGGGTGTCGAGCTGTCGAGCCGTCAGCATTCGTGGCAATCACGCGCGCGATCGGGCGATCTTCTGCTGCAGCTGCACGATGCCGTAGATCAGCGACTCGGGGCGCGGCGGGCAGCCGGGCACGTAGACATCGACCGGCACCACCTGGTCGACGCCCTGCACGATCGCGTAGTTGTCGAACACGCCGCCAATCGAGGCGCACGCGCCCATCGAGATGACCCATTTCGGATCGGGCATCTGGTCGTAGACGCGGCGCATGGCCGGGGCCATCTTCCGCGACAGCCGGCCGGCGACGATCATCAGGTCCGACTGGCGCGGCGAGCCGCGGAACACCTCGGCGCCGAAGCGGGCGATGTCGTAGCGGCTGGCGGCCATCGACATCATCTCGATGGCGCAGCAGGCGAGGCCGAACTGCGCCGGCCAGATCGCCGAGCGGCGCGCCCACTGGATCAGCTTCTCGACGGTGGTCGTGATGAGTGGCAGTTCCGGGTCGAGTCCGTGCTGATGGCCGTGTGCGGGGGCGTTCATGATGCTCGCAGTCTCCTAGGCGGCCTTGCGCGGCGTGGAGACGACGCGGCGGCGCGAGCCCCAGTCGAGCACGCCCTTGCGCCACACGTAGACGAAGCCGACCAGCAGGATGAGGAAGAACGTGACGATCTGCACGAAGCCCGGCCACCCGAGATCGCGCAGCGACACCGCCCACGGGTAGAGGAACGCCACCTCGATGTCGAACAGCAGGAAGATCATCGCCACCAGGTAGAACTTCACCGACTGCCGCTCGCGTGCGTCGCCGACCGCGGGCATGCCGCACTCGTAGGGCGCCAGTTTTTCCGGGGTCGGATTCTTCGGTCCGAGGAGCACTGACAGGCCGATCATCGTGCCGGCGAATCCGACGCCGAGCACGACCATGATGACTACGCCGAGCCAGCCGTCCATCGACTACCCTGTGGGGCTTGTGAAGAGTTTCGCAACCTGTTCATGCTATAGAAACCAGCAGGGCGGGTCAATTACCGCACCACGGCGCCGTCTCATCTGATGCGGCGGTGACGACGAGAGGTCTGTCGACGGCCGACGCATGCGAATCGCCTGGTTCAGAGACACCGCCCTGGATGCCCTCGATCCGCTCGACGACACGGCCGCGGTCATCGGCGAGCTGCGCCGCATGCACCACATCGACGTCATCGTCGAGCAAAATGCCCACGATTTCGTCTGGCAGCAGCATCTTCGGCCGTGGGACCTTTGCGTCTACGAGCTCGACCACACGCCGGGGCATCAGTTCATCCGCGCCTACCTGCTGAACTATCCGGGCGTCCTCCTGCTCCGCAGCACCGCGGTGCCCCATCTCCGCGTGCCGCTCTACGCGTCGCGCGTGACGGTGGTAGCCAGCGCCGCTGGTGCCGAGCGACTTCAGGCGATGCATCCGGATATCAACGTCCGGTGCGCCGGCCCGGTGGCAGCGCCGCCGCGGCGCGCCGATGGCGACGCCGTCAGCGAAGGACGACGCCCGGTCAAGCTCGCCGTATTCGAGCCGCGCGCACGGGAGCGCGAGGTCGCGAGCCGTGCGCTCGAGCGCGCCCGTGACGCCGGCGCGGAATTCGAGATCGTCACACGCGATGCGGACGCCACGATGATGGCGCGCTGCGACGTGGTCATCGCATCGGGATGGCCGCCGATGCACCACGCGCCGGTGGCTGTCCTCGCCGCGATGGCGGCGGGCAAGGCCGTCGTCACCACGGAAATGGACGTGACGGCGGGGTGGCCCGCGCTGGATCCGCAGACCTGGCAGCCGCGAGACCTCGCGGTGACGGAGCGACCGATTGCGGTGACCGTGGATCCGCGGGACGAGGAGCATTCGCTGATGCTGGCGATTCGGCGTCTGTCCGCGGACGCCGCGTCGCGCGAGCAGCTTGCCGCCGCCGCGCACGCGTGGTGGAAAGCGAACGCCACCCCCGTGCAGGCCGCCGCGGCGTGGACGCAGATCCTCGAGGAAGCCGTGCGGCTCTCGCCGCCTCCACGGCCGGACGACTGGCCGTCGTCGCTGGCCGCGGATGGGACCGAGCTGGCGCGCGCGATTCTCGCCGAGTTCGGCCTCGACGCTGCGAACCTGAACCCCGAACGCCGAACCCCGAACCCTGAACCCTGAACCCCCGATCCCTGATCCCTGATCCCTGATCCCTGATCCCTATTCCCGTCCCCCCTCCCACGCATACCCCGGCTCGCTCGTCAGCCGCGTGTCTTCAACTGGCAGGCCCATCGAGAAGTGATACAGGCTTTGCCACGCATGCCCCGAGAGTCCGAGCAGGTCGTGGACCGGGTCGTCGTAGTAGCAGCCGATGCCGGTGGCGCGGGCGCCGGCCGCTTCGGCTTCGAGATAGAGGACCTGGCCGATGAGGCCGCATTCCCAGAACAACCGCCGGTAGAACCACTCGCCGCGGGCGCGCAACGGCTCGTCGACGCGCGCGATCATCGCCAGGCCGAAGAAGCCGTCCTCCGCGATGTCCTGGTCGCAGGAGAGCCGCTTGGCGATGCGGCCGGCTTCGATCGGCAGGAGCAGATACAGGTCGGGGGCTGATGTGGTGCGCGGATCGGAGGACACCGGTTCCCACAGGAACTCGGCGCGCATCGCGGCCTTCCATTCGTCGCGCACCGGCGCATCGCGGAGGTAGGCGTAGACGCCCGGCGTCACGTCCTGCACGCGGTGCACGAACAGCACCAGGTGCACCTGCGGCGGCCAGTCGATCGCATCCCACGGCGGCGCGCCGGGGCGCAGGCGATTGAGCATGGCAAGGAACGCGTCGCGCTGCAGCGCGCCGCGCGGGTTGAAGGCGAGCGCGCTGCGGCGCTGCAAAATGATGCCGCGCGCGTCGAGGTCGTCGGGCCGGGACCCGGGGTCCACGACCCTCGTGCGGGAGATCGCCTGTGGCGGTGCCGCCTCCCCGATCCCTGATCCCTGATCCCTGATCCCTAGCCCGCGACCCCCGATCCCCGAATACCTCGTAGCCGCTATCACCTCGTCGATGACCGGCCACAGAACATGGTCAGCGCTCAGACGATTGGCACGACCGGACCACGAGCCGCTTCGCGCCGCGTCCACGAGCACCTGCGGATTGCGGATCCACGTCCGCGCATCGCGGCCGTCGCCATTCGCATCCGGGCCGACGAGCGCCAGGCACTCCGGTTCCTCCTGTTCCGCGCCGTCGAAGTCCGCCTCACGATCGAGGCCGAGCAGCGCGGCGATCTGCGCATCCGGCCACTCGGGCAGCACCCGCAACCGCCAGCCGAGCATCGCCGCCGCCAGGCGGAGCGCGCCGAGGGCATGACCCGCGTCGTGCTGGCAGTAGCGGAAGGCGCGTTCTCCGTACTTCCACGCCTCGCGCCAGGCGATTGAAGTCAGCGCAACGAGGAAACAGTCGCCGGATTCAACGACGCCGCCGGGCGTCCCTGCGAGCACGCACCGCTCTTCGAGCGCGTGCTCGCGCGGCGCGTAGTGCCAGACGCGCCCGTCGTGCACGATCCAGGCTTCGGTGGGGTGGAGGTTGCCGCTCGAGGGGTTGACGCGCAGCGCCCAGCGCGACTGCCCGTACTGCTTCCAGGCGGAGAGGCCCATCGAGCAGCGCAGGAACTCGCCGATGGCGTGCGTGGTGACCGGCTGCGCGGGGACGGCGGCGCTGAACAGCGCCGCGTACGGCACGCCGCGCGCGAGCGGGTCGTGCGGGAGGGCGCGCAGCGGCGCGCCCTGGTAGCGCCGGAACGGATCCGGCTGCGTCGCCCAGTCGAGATAGCCGAGCGACCGCGCGAACCGGTTGAAGTGATGCTTGGTCGAATCGTGGTAGCGGACGGCGATCACGCCGACAGCTGTTTGATCCGTTTCTCGATCTCGGCGAGCGCCTGTGTGAGCTGCTGCTTGCGCGCCGGATGCGTCGAGAGGTCGAGCTGCCGCTGCATCTCGGTGCGCGCCAGCTTCAGCGACTCGACCTGGCGGACCCGCTCGGGGTCGGCGCCCTTGCCGGCCTGCCGCGCCTTCCGCTTTTCTTCTTCCCGTTCTTCCATCCGCTCGGCGAGGCGGGATTCCGCGTCGACGAGTCCTTCTCCGGCGTCACCCATGTCTTGTCCTGGTTCGAGGTAGGTTCAGTGTGAGGAAGAGCGCTGAACATTATACGGGGATCGCGAAGGACACGGCGCGAACGTGCTTAGATCGTCGTGTGGCGCGCAGCGACGTGCTCGAGCTGTTCGACCCGGCCGTGCGGCAATGGTTCGCGTCCTCGTTCGAGGCGCCGACCCGGCCGCAGCAGCTCGGGTGGCCGGCGATCGCCCGCGGCGACTCGACGCTCATCCTGGCGCCGACCGGCAGCGGCAAGACGCTGACGGCGTTTCTCTGGTGCCTCAATCGGCTGATGTTCGAGCCGCCTCCCGCGCCGAAGCAGCGCTGCCGCGTGCTCTACATTTCGCCGCTGAAAGCGCTGGCGGTCGACGTCGAGCGCAACCTGCGCGCGCCGCTCGCCGGCATCGCCAACGTCGCGCGCGAGCAGGGCCTCGCCATCCATGCCCCGGAGATTGCCATTCGCACCGGCGACACGCCCGCCGCCGAACGCGCCCGCTTCGGGCGCGAAGCCGCCGACATCCTGATCACCACGCCGGAGTCGATCTTCCTCCTGCTTACCTCCAACGCACGCGAGCGGCTGACGTCGGTCGACACGGTCATCGTCGACGAGATCCATGCGCTCGTGCCGGGCAAGCGCGGCGCCCATCTCGCGCTCTCGCTGGAACGGCTGGAGGCGCTGCGGGCGAGCGCCGATCGATCCGCAGCTGGCGTCGAGGCGGGCGCGGCCCTCCACCTGCAACGCATCGGCTTGTCGGCGACGCAGCGGCCCCTGGACGAGGTTGCACGGTTTCTGGGCGGCGCGGAGCCGCGCGCCGTCAAGAAGGCACGGACGGTGGTCAAACGTCCGCGCAAGCGTGAGGCGCAGGCGGTTGAAGACATCGAGAGCGAGCTGCACGACGAGTTCGCCGCCGACGGCAAAGGCCCAGCGTATCGCGCCGTTACCATCGTCAACGCCGCGGAACGCAAGCCGCTGCAGCTGCACATCGAGGTGCCGGTCGAGGACATGGCGCGCCTGGCGAAGCCGGCGGACATTCCAAGCGGACCGGCCGCGCAGCCCGCCGCGCGCGCCTCGATCTGGAGCTCCATCCATCCGCGCCTGCTCGACCTGATTCATACGCACCGCTCCACGCTCATCTTCGTCAACAGCCGGCGCCTGGCGGAGCGGCTGGCGGGGGCGTTGAACGAGCTGGCCGGCGACCCGCTCGTGCGCTCGCATCACGGCTCGCTGGCCCGCGCGGCACGCAGCGAGGTCGAGGACCTGCTCAAGGCCGGCCGCATCAAGGCGCTCGTCGCCACCTCGTCGCTCGAGCTCGGCATCGACATGGGGGCGATCGATCTCGTCATTCAGATCGAGGCGCCTCCCTCCGTGGCGAGCGGCCTGCAGCGCATCGGCCGCTCGGGGCACCAGGCGGGCGCGACCAGCGAGGGGATCATCTTCCCGAAGTTCCGCGGCGACCTCGTCGCCTGCGCCGCCGTATCGCGCGCGATGCACGAGGGGCTGGTCGAATCCACCCGCTATCCGCGCAATCCGCTCGACGTGCTCGCGCAGCAGATCGTCGCCATGGCGGGCATGGACACCTGGGACGCCGACCTGCTCTTTGCCCGCATCCGCTGCGCCGCGCCGTACGCGGACCTGAGCATGCGCATGTTCGAAGGCGTCCTCGACATGCTGTCCGGCCGCTACCCGTCCGACGAGTTCGCCGAGCTGCGGCCGCGCGTCACCTGGGATCGCGTGCGCGGCACCATCAGCGGGCGCGAAGGTGCCAAGCGCGTCGCCATCGCCAACGCCGGCACCATCCCTGATCGCGGCCTCTATGGCGTCTTCCTCGCCGGCGCCGACCGCCCGATCCGCGTCGGCGAGCTCGACGAGGAGATGGTCTTCGAGAGCCAGGTGGGCGAGACGTTCACGCTCGGCGCGTCCACGTGGCGAATCGAGGAGATCACGCACGACCGCGTGCTGGTCTCGCCCGCGCCCGGCGAGCCGGGCAAGATGCCGTTCTGGCACGGCGACCGTGAAGGGCGTCCCATCGAGCTCGGCTACGCCATCGGCAAGCTGGTGCGCGATCTGCGCGGCACGCCGCGCCCCGCCGCGATCGACCGCCTCGTGCGCCAGCACGATCTCGACAGTGTCGCCGCCGAGAACCTGCTGCGCTACCTCGACGATCAGGCGGCGTCCGGGGCCGTCCCTGACGACCGCACGATCGTCATCGAGCGCTGCCTCGACGAGCTCGGCGACTGGCGCGTCTGCCTGCTGTCGCCGCTCGGCAGCCGCATCCACGCGCCCTGGGCGATGGCGGCCACCGCCCACATCCGCAACCGCACCGGCATGGATGTCGAAGTGATGTGGGGCGACGAAGGGTTCGTGGTGCGGTTTCCGGAGGTCGAGAACCCGCCCGATCCGATGCTCCTCGTCCCCGACGTCGACGACGTGGAGTCGCTGGTGCTGCGGCAGCTCGGCTCGACGTCGCTGTTCGCGGCGCGGTTCCGGGAGACGGCGGCGCGTGCGTTGCTGCTGCCGCGCCGGCGCCCCGGCATGCGCACGCCGCTCTGGCAGCAGCGCAAGCGCGCCTCGGACCTGCTGGCGGTGGCCTCGCGCTTCGGCTCCTTTCCGGCGCTCCTGGAAACGTATCGCGAGGTGCTGCGCGACCATTTCGACATGCCGGCGCTCGTGGACACGCTGCGCAAGATGGGCACCCGCGCGCTGCGCGTCGCCACCATCGACTCGCGGGTGCCGTCGCCGTTTGCGGCGTCGCTGCTCTTCACCTACGTCGCCAACTACATCTACGACGGCGACGCGCCGCTCGCCGAGCGCCGCGCGCAGGCGCTGTCGGTGGATCAGGCGCAGCTGCGCGAGCTCCTGGGCGACGCCGAGCTGCGCGAGCTGCTCGACGCCGACGCCATCGTCGCGCTCGAGCGGCAGCTCCAGCATCTCGACGAGAAGTACCGGGTGCGGACGAAGGATGGCCTGCACGACCTGCTGTTGCGCATCGGCGATCTCGACGTCGAGGAGCTGCAGGCCAGAAGCCTGCTGCCCGACGTGCCGGCCACGATCCGCCACCTCGAGCAGGAGCGGCGCGTCGTCTCGCTGCCGATTGCGGGCAGCCGGCGCTATGTGGCGGTCGAGGATGTCGCGCGCTATCGCGACGCGCTCGGCGTGCCGCTGCCCGCGGGTCTGCCCGAATCGCTGCTCGAGGCGGTGCGTGACCCGGCGGGCGACCTGGCGCTGCGCTACGCGCGCTCGCATGGACCGTTCACGGCGCGCGAGCTCGCGGCGCGCTACGGGCTCGGCGTCAGCGTCGCCACCGCCCTCGTCCTGCAGCTCACCGCCGCGGGCAAGTTGATCGAAGGCGAATTCAGGCCGGGCGGAACGGAGCGCGAGTGGATCGATCCGGACGTGCTGCGCAGCCTGCGCCGCCGCTCGCTGGCGAAGCTGCGGCAGGAGATCGAGCCCGTAGACGCCGAGGCGCTCGGCCGCTTTCTCGTCTCCTGGCACGGCGTCGGCTCGGGCCGCAAGGGGCTCGAGGCGGTGCTCGATGCCATCGAGCAGCTGCAGGGCGCTGCCGTGCCGGCGACGGTGCTCGAGCGCGAGGTGCTGCCGGCGCGTGTGGACGATTACGTGCCGGGGATGCTCGACACGCTGATGAGCGCGGGCGAGGTCGTGTGGGTCGGCGTCGAACCATTGGGAGAGCGCGACGGCCGCGTCGCACTGTATCTCACCGACCGGATGGCGCAGCTGCGCGCGCCGTTCGCGGCCAGGCCGGAGGTCGAGGGGCGCGCCGCGGACGTCCTCGAATACCTCGGCGAGCATGGCGCGTCGTTCTTCAGCGCCATCCACGAAGGGAGCGGCGGCGGGTTCCCCGCCGAAACCGTCGATGCGCTCTGGAGCCTGGTGTGGCAAGGCCTCGTCACCAACGACACGATGCAGCCGCTGCGCGCCTACACGCGCACCGAGGATACGCGGTCACCCAAGCGCGTGCGCGGCGTTCCGTTTCGTTCGCGGCGGCTCGTGCCGCCGCGCGCCGAGGGGCGGTGGGCCCGCGTCGAGCCCGCCCGCCGCACTGCCGCACGCGACGGCAGCACCTCCGCCACCGAATGGGCCACCGCGATGGCGCATCAGCTGCTCGCGCGTCACGGCGTCATCACCCGTGAAACGGTAGCGGCCGAATCCGTCAGCGGCGGGTTCTCGGCGGTCTACCAGGTGTTGAAGGCGATGGAAGACGCGGGCCGCATCCGGCGCGGCTACTTCGTCGCCGGGTTGGGCGCCGCGCAGTTCGCCCTGCCCGCGGCGCTCGACCTGCTGCGCTCGATGCGCGATGTTCCGGAAGAGCCACGCACCGTCGTCATGGCAGCGACTGATCCCGCCAACCCGTACGGCGCCATCACCAAGTGGCCCGAGCTCGCCGAGCAGACCGCATCGGGCCGCGGGCCGACGCGCGCGGCCGGCGCGCTCGTCATCCTGGTGGACGGCCGGGCCGCCGCCTACCTGCGCCGTGGCGAACGCGAGCTGCTGCTGTTCCTGCCGGAAGCGGAGCCGCTGCGCTCGCGTACGGGCCGAGAGGTCGCGCGTATGCTCTTTCACCTCGCGGCGACGCGCGAGGGAAGGCGCGGCATGCTCATCGCCGAGATCAACGGTGCGCCGGCGACGACGCACCCGGCGGCGCGGCTGTTCATCGAAGAGGGGTTTGCGGCGACGGCGATGGGCATCCAGGCGCGCACCGACCGGCTTCGACCTCGAGGTTATGGCTCGCTCGATCCATCTGGCATCGGCATTGCGGCAGCGTCCGGTGGAGGTGGACGCATGGCTCAGCAGCGCCGTAATTCATCCGAGGAAACGCTCGAGAACACCAGGCCTCGCGCCAACGAGAACAGCGACAGCGAACACGATCGGGTGCGTTCATCGAACGACCAGGATCAGGAGATGGAGCGCGAAGGCGTCGAGTCGACGCGCAACCAGGGCTATGACCGCGTGGTGCGCGGCGAAGACCTCGGCGACGTGGACGACCGCGAGCTCGATCCCGACAGCGCCGACTCCAGCGTCGATCGGAACGACACCGTAGACGAATAGAACCCGACCCCGCGCGGGGATCGCGCCGCGGGTCCGGGGACGTGGATTGTCCCGATGCCCGAAGGCGACACCATCTTCCGTGCGGCACGCACGCTCAACCGGGCGCTGGCGGGCCGCACGGTCACTCGCTTCGATTCCGTCTTCTCACAACTGACGCGTGCGGGCGGCGACCTGCGCATCGCCGGGCGGACGGTGGAGCGCGTCGATGCGCGCGGCAAGCACCTCCTCATCTGGTTCTCCGGCGATCTCGTCCTGCGCACGCACATGCGGATGCACGGGTCGTGGCACATCTACCGCCCGGGCGAACGCTGGCAGCGCCCGCACGCCGACATGCGCATCGTCATCGGCACGCCGGAGTTCGACGCGGTGGCGTTCAGCGTGCCGGTCGCCGAGCTGACCAGCGCGCGCGATCTCGAACGCAATCCAGCGGTGCGCGAGCTCGGGCCCGACATCCTGGCCGCACGGTTCGACGCCGCGGAGGTGGTGGCGCGCATCCAGGCGATGGCCGGCGAGGCGATCGCGGACGCGCTGCTCGATCAGCACAACGTGGCCGGAATCGGCAACATCTTCAAGTCCGAATCGCTGTTCGTCGCGCGCGTCGATCCGTTCGCGCGCGTCGGCACGCTGCCGACGGAGACGGTCGCGCGCGTCGTCGACGCGGCACGGAGCCTGATGCGGGCGAGCGCGACGCAGCGGCCGCCCGGCTTCTCGGTCTATGGGCGAGGCGGTCGTCCGTGCCGGCGCTGCGGCACGTCGATCGCACACCGCAAGCAGGGTGAGAATGCGCGGGTTACCTACTGGTGCCCGCGCTGCCAGGCTGGCGCGACGCGGTGACGTCGCGATGGCGGGAGAACTCCTGCACGTGGCGCACGAATCGCTCGCGCTCGCGCGCATCCTCGAGCGCCTCTTCGTCAATCAAGGGCAAGCCGGGAATGATGGCCGCCAGCGCCTCGGCGAATAGCCCGCGGCCCTCCGGCGTCGCCTGCGCATCGCCGCGGTGAACGAGCACCGCGGCGGGACCGCAGCTCGGAGAGCGCGCCTTGAGCACGAACCCCTCGATGCGCTGCTCCGCGAGCGCGGCCGCCCGTTCGCGCGCCCACTCGTGCATCCGACCGGTCCAGTCCTCGCGGCTCTCGACGCCGCGCAGCCGCACCATGTGGCCGGCAGACGGAACGCCGTCCGCGGCGGCGACGAGGTGAATCGGCTCGCGCGGCACGCCCATGCCGACTTCCACTTCGGGGCAGACGGGCACCCACTCGACGGATGCCGACAGCGCGATGACCGCGGGGCTGCGCTTGTTGCTGCCGTCGTAGCGCACATCCTCGCCGAGCAGGCAGCGCGAGATCCCGACGCGAGGCTTCACATCAGTTTTCCGGCGGGACCGAGGTCGAGGTTCAGCTCCTCGGGCAGGATGCCGAACCTGGCGGCGATGTCGGACACCGTTTCTTCCAGCTTCATCAGCGCGCGGCCGACCTCCTCGGTCTGGCGATCCGTCAGCGTCCCCGCTTCCATGCGGCGGATGGCCTGCCGCTCGAGCAGCTTGCGAATGAACTCGACGAGCGTCAGCACCAGGTGCGCGACGGAGCGTTGCACGTCATCGGCGTCGGCGTTCCACCGCAGCGGCGCGGCGGAGCGGGCGGCGCGTTCGAGCTCGCGGCGGAGCTCGTCGAGTTTGCCCGCTTCGCTGATCGTCAGCCCGCCACGCGTGGCGAGGACCTTCTTCCCGGCCGGCAGCGCGCGTTTCTTCCGCGATGCGGCGCGCCGCGATGCGGATTGACGGGTCGCTGCCGCCTTTCGTCGCCGCGCGGCGGGCGTCGTCCGGCGGGCGGCGGCGGGCTGCGCGCGGTTCTTCTTCGCCATCTACCAATTGTCTGCGAACGCGTACGGCGCCCAGGGGCCGCTGATCGTCAGGCCGACGTCGTGGTCGAGCGCGGCGCGTTCGACGGCGGCGACGTAACGCGGCACGGCCGAGCGCTGGATCAGGTGATTGATGGTCACCACGTCGCCGCGCTTCTCCACCCGCTCGGCCTTGACCATCCGCTCTATTGCGGCGCGAATCGGCGCAAATCGCGGAACGGCTCGCGCATCCGCCGCGATCGCCATCCTCCGTCTCAAATACTGCGTACCTTGAGTCGCCCCATTCCGGGGTCTGACCCCCGCACGCCGCATCACCAGGGTCTGACCCCCGTACGCCGCATCACCGGGGTCTGACCCCACGAGGCGGATGGTCATCTGGCAGCGGGCGCGGAGGGTGCGGAGCTGACGGCGCAGGGTGGCGCCGCGCGACGTGAGGATGAACGCCAGCTCCTCCCGGCCGACGACCGTCGTCCCAAAGCGCGCGGGGAGGACCGCCGGCGCCCTGACGGCGATGGCTTCGACCACGGCAGCGTAGCGCCGCAGGTTCCTGACGCTCGGCGCAGGCGCGCGCCGCAGCTCACCGACCACCGCGCCGATGCAGCCGCCGGTGACGACGCGAAGCGTCTCGCCGGCCATGCCGGTGAGACGCAGCCGCAGCGGCGGCGGGCTGACCAGCGCGTAGACGCAGAGGGTCACGCCCGCGACCGGCGGCGCTTCGGCTGCCGCGCGGACGAGGGCTGCCCGCGCAGACGGGCGCGCAGCTCGTGCCGCGCGTAATGCCGGTCGATGAACTCCTGCTGCTCGCCGGGCAGCACGCGATCCGCCGCGGACAGCAGCAGCGAGACGCGCGCGTAGACGAGATCGATTTGCGCGAGGCCGATCGTGAGGTCGCCGGTGAGGACGACGCCCTTGTTCAGCAGGTTGTCCACCAGGTCGAGCAGCGACGCGTCCTCGCTGTCGAGAATCTCGTCGGCCGCGGTGCGCGGGCGCGTCCCCCTGGGCGGGCTCATTGAATGAAGTTGTAGGCCGGCCACGGACCGGTGACCGAGGTTTCGATGCCGGTGCCGCGCAGCGCGCGCGTCTGCTCGCGCACCGCGGACTTGAATGCCGTGCTCCTGGCGACCGGCACGAGGAACGCCGCGTCGAGCAGCAACCGCGAGCCCGGCGCCGCGCGCTCGAGGCTGGTCCGGCGCTGCGACGCGGCCGCCTGGCGATCGATCGCCTTGTAGACGCGATTGGCGGCCGTGCGCGCCTCGGCGAGCTGCTTGCGGGTGACGTCGAGCACGTCGCGCTTGCGCGCCAGGAACTCGGCGCCGCTCTTCGCCGGCTTCCTGCCCGTCCGCTCGCGCGCCGCCTTCTCGTTCCACGTCAGGCGCAGTCCCCACTCGACCTTCTTCTCGACGCGCCTGAGGATGCGGCCGATGCGCGCGCGATCCTTGCGCACGTGCTCGACGACGCGATCGTCGGAGGTGAAGAGGGTGAAGAGCTGCATCGGCAGCAGGGCGGTCGCGGAGAGGAACGATTCGATGACGCGCTCGTGCGCGATCGCCCGCTCCCCCACCCAGTCGAGATCCTGCAGGCCGCGCGCGAGCGCCGCCTCGCCGTAGTCAGCCTGCGGAACGCTCTGCACGACGGCCCATAGCTCGTCGCTGACCTCGATGGCGCGCAGTGCGTCTCCGCCTGGCATGCCGTCGCTGATGCCGCGCAGGGTCGGCCGCCTGGCGCTGCGCACCAGGCAGAAGACGTAGCTGAGCGTTGCGCTCACAATCAGCGCATCTTACCCGCCTTCGCGTCGCGCGCTGTCGCGCGGGAGCGCCGGCGGGTCTGAGCGGCCTTGGACGATGTGGAACTCTTCTTCTTGGCGCGCGTGGTGCGCGTCGCGCCGGCGGCCGCCCGGGGGCGCGTCGCCGTGCGGCGCGTGCCGCGGCGGCGATCGGCGGGGCGGCGTGAACGCGTGCCCGCCGGCAGCGGAAGCGCCGGGTCCTCCTGCGTCTCCGCCTTCGTCGGCTCGATGTCGAGCACCCGCTCGGTCTGGCCGCGGCGTGTGCCGATGATTCCGGGGTGGGGCCGCTCGGGCTCGACGATCGTCGTATGCGGCGCCTGCGACGGCTCGTGGAAGTCGCCCGAGACGTTCGCCTCGATCTGGAACCGGCCGTCCTCGCCCGTCTCGATCGGCTCGCCCTCGCCGAACGCCAGCGGGCCGGAGCCTCCCTCCCGGCGCTCCTTGATCTCACGGATGCGCGCCAGCAGGTCGCGCTCGATCTCGACGAAATCGTCGTCGGTGATCTCGCCCATCTCGCGCTGCATCTCGGCCGCGAGCAGCTGTTCGCGCAGCGCCGTGTCGTCGTTCATCTCGGCCTCGGCCGCCGTGACTGCGGTCTGCAGCGCCCACGAGATGCCCTTGATCATGAGCGAATCGAGAATGAACATGGACGATCGGCCGGGGTCCGAAGATCCGCCCCTGCACGGTGCAGGGGCGGACCTGCAGGTCCGCTCCCTTAATGCTGCCCCGCGCGCTCCAGCTTGAGGCGGATGTTGACGAAGTTGTACGGCGGCCACGGCCCCGTGTACTTGAACGTCAGCTTGTCGAAGGTCGAGGCGATCTCCTTGATGCGGCGGTCGAACGCCGGCTCCTGGTCGCGCTGCACGAGGAAGGCGGCGTTCATGATCATCTTGTCGCCGATGGCGCGGTTGACGCGCGACGCCACGGAGACGTCGCGCAGCCGCTGCAGGAACTCGGCGACGTAGCGCTCGGAGCGCTGCTGCAGGGCGCCGTCGATGAGGCGGCCGTACTGCATGCGCGCGAAGTAAGTCGATCCCTTCTGCGAGGAAATCTCCGTCTTCAGCCGGTGGATGTCCTCGTCCTCCTGCTCGATGGTGCGGACGATCTCGTCGCGATCCCACAGCACCTTGAGGCCGAACTCGAGCTTGTCCTGCATCTTCGCCAGCACGTCCGCGAAGGCGTCGTAGGCCGACCGCAGCAGCTCGACGATGTCTTCACGCGTCTTGAAGATGGTGCCGAACGACATCGGGATGACGGTGTGATCGCGCATCACCGTCTCGTTGACGCGCTCGTGCGCGAGCACGTTCTCGCGCGTCGAGTCGAGCGGCGCCAGCGGGATGTCCGAGATCACCGCCGCCATGTCCTTGAAGTTGATGGTGTAGACCTCGGGCCACTGCTCGTCCATGCCGATGGCGCCGAACTTCAACGGCTGGCTCGCGCGAATGATGCAGTAGACGTAGCGCCCCCGCCCGGCGGTGCGGTCCACGTCGGGCAGGCTCGGCCTCGGTGCGCGCTCCACTACGCGCTCGACCCGCGTCTCGCTGCCGCGCACGGCCGTTTCGTGCGTGACGCGCGTCACCGCGGCGTCCTCGTCCTTTTTCTTGGCGCCGCCGCGCGCGGCGCGCACGGGCGCCGCGCCGGCGCCGGTCCGTTTCGCCGCGCCGCGGGCGCTGGTGACCGCGCGCGGCCGGGCAGGTGCCGCCGCCCGCGCCGCCGCCGGCCGGGCCGCGGGCTTGCGCGAAGAAGGTTGCTTGGGAGCCTTCGCCATCGGTCCTGTTCCTCAGCCCTTCTTGACGGTCTCGAGCATGCGCCGCACTTCCACCACCAGATCGTCCGGCAGGCACGGCTTGGTCACAAAGGAGTCGCACCCCGCCTTGCGCGCACCTTCCGATGCGCCGGCGAGTGCGTGGCCGGTCAGCGCGACGACGGGGATGTGCTTGGTCCGCTCGTCCGCCTTCAACAGTTTCGTCGCCTCCCATCCATCCATCCCTGGCAGCGACAGGTCCATCAGGATCAGGTCGGGTCTCAACGAGAACGCCTGCGCCACGGCTTCGTTGCCGTTCTTCGCTTCGGCGACGCGGAAGCCGGAGAACTGCAGGTACTCCGCGTACATCTCGCGGGCGTCCTGGTAATCATCGACGACGAGGATCAGTGGTGGATCTGGCTGTGTCATGGCTCTGCTTCCGCCGGGATGGTCAACGTAAAGGTCGATCCTTTGCCCATAGTACTTTCCAGGACGATCCGCCCGCCGAGCGCCGTGGCAAGGCGGCGGCAAATCGCCAGCCCGAGACCCGTGCCGCCGTACTGACGCGACGGGGAATCGTCGACCTGGCGGAAGTCCTCGAAGATCTTCTCGTGGTTCTCCGGCGAGATGCCGATGCCGGTATCGGAGACCGCCACCGAAGCGGTCCGCTCCGCGGCCGTGTAGCCGACCGTGATCTGAATGCCGCCTTCGTGCGTGAACTTCAAGGCGTTGCTCAGCAGGTTGACGATGATCTGCTTCACCTTCTGGCGGTCGCTGTAGACCATCGGCAGGTCGGGGCACAGCTTCGGCGTGACGGTCAGCCGCGAGCGCGCGATCACCGGGTCGAGCTCGGTCATCACCTCGGGGACGAGCTCGTTGAGATTGAACTCGCTGAGCTGCATCGGCATCTTCCCCGCCTCGATGCGGGTGATGTCGAGGATCTCGTTGATGATCGTCATCAGGTGGCGGCCGTTCGAGTCGATGCGCTGCAGCTGCCGCTTCACCGCCGGCAGCAGGTCGCCGGCCACGCCCTGCAGCAGCATGTGCGTGTAGCCGAGGATGGCGTTGAGCGGCGTCCTGAACTCGTGCGACATGTTGGCGAGGAACTGCGACTTCAGGCGCGACGCCTGCTCGAGCTCGATCGCCTGCCGCCGCAGCAGCTCGTTCTGCGTCGCCAGTTCCGCCGTCGCCGCCTGCACCCGCGCCTGCAGCTCGTCCGACGCCGCCTTCAACTGTTCGTAGAGCCGCGCGCGCTCGAGCGCCTCGCGGCGATCGTGGAGGATGGTGACCACGGCGGTCAGCTCGCCGGTCTCGGTCAGCACCTTGCCGGCGATCGCCTCGACGGGGATCGGCGCGCTCGTGGACGGGTTCATCAGCCCGATCTCGCCGCGGCGGATCTCGCCGGGGCCGGTCTCGCCGAGCAGCAGGCCGGAGATGAACGACGAGAAATGCGCGTCGTTGGCCTGCACCGTGCGCGACGCCAGGTCGCTGGCGCCCGACACCAGCGTGAACAGATCCTCCGCCGGCGCGTTCATCAGCACCGTCGCGCCCGTCGAGTCCGTGACGATGATCGGATCGGCCACCGAGTCGATGATCAGGTTCAACCGGTCGCGTTCGGCGCGCACCGCGGCTTCCGCCACGCGCAGCTTCTGGTAGTTCTCCTCGATCTGCTCCGTGGCGCGCCGCAGGTCGGTGATGTTGCGCAGCACCGAGACCACGCCCGTGCCTTCGCGGGGATCCTCGACGGTGGTGGACAGCACCTCGAACAGCAGGTCCGAACCGTCGCTCGGATCGACGAGCAGCAGCTCGCGCGCCTCGGGCGAGCCCTCCACCGCCGAGCGCGAGAGCGCGGCGGAGAAGAGCATGTTGTTCAACTCGACGGCGCGGCGGCGCCCCTCGCTCTCCTCTTCGCTCGCCGCGAACAGCTTCTCCGCGCGCGCGTTGGCGACGATCAGCCGGCCTTCGATGTCGGTCAGCATGATCGGATCGGTGACGGCGTTGATGATGGTGAAGAAGAGCGTGCGCTCGCGCCGCAGCTTGCGCGCTTCTTCCGCCAGGCTGCCGCGCCCGCGCACCTGGTCGATCTTCTGGCCGAGCACGGTGAGGACCCAGGCGATGTCCGCCGTCACCGCCGGCGCGCGCAGCAGCAGCAGCCCCGGCGCCAGGTCGTCGCCGTCGCTCATGCCGCCGCGCATGCCGAGCGGCACCGCCGTGAAGGGGCCGCGTCCGAGCGGCGTGCCGGTGGACTGCGCGGCGTAGCCGTTGGGCCGGTACGACTTGAACGGCACCGGCACCGGCGAGCGCAGCGCCGCGACGAGCGGATCGTAGGCGTCGGACAGCGGCCAGGAGAACAGCTCGATGTCGTCGTCCACGGTGCCGTAGGCGGCGATGCCGATGAGCATGTTCGATTCGGCGTCCACGGCCAGGCAGGCGGACTGCTTCACGCCGGCATGGCGCGCCAGCCATTCGAGGCTGAGATGCGCGCAGCGGACGATGTCTTCGTGGTGCGACAGATAGTGCTCGAGCAACTCCAGGCGTGCCGCGTAGTTGACGGCCGTTCCGGCTGTGCGACTGAATGTGCGCGCCTGAAGCGTGCTCATGGGCTTCCCTGTGGTTCGGTCCGTCGCCGCGTCACGTGGTGACGCCGGCACCTATTGACGTGTCCGGCGGCGAGCACCGGCCGGCGTTCGGGCGCCGCCGGTGGGACCTTCCAGCTGTGCGCGCAGCGAGACGTTTTCCGCGGCGAGCTCGTCGTACGGGCGCGGCGGCTCGATCGTCGGACGCGCGGCGGAGGCGGCCGCGCCGACCGCTTCGGAGTACTTCAAGTAGGTGTCGATCGATGCGACGACGACGCGTGCTTCGACGGTGATCAGGTCGATCCCGACGAGCGATACGCGCACCCAGGCGTCGATGACGATCCCCTTGTCCAGGACGCGGTCGAGGACGTCAATAAGACTTGTTCCGCCAGCAGCTCGTTCGACGGCCATCGTGAAGACTCCTTATCGGGTGTCAGTCTTGCCGGTCGCACGCCCGCGCCGGCCGGCGGCGCGCGTCAACGACGCGACTCGCCGTTCGAGCAGCCGGAGCTGCTCACGAAGTTCCAGGTTCTCCTGCAGCATCTGTTCGCGGCCGGGCGAGAGATGGCGGTCGTATCTCCACCAGTCGAGACCGATTTCCTGCGCCTTGTCGATCGAGCAGATCATCAGGCGGATGCGGATCGTGAGGAGCTCGACTTCAGCGAGCGACACCTTGATGTCGCCCGCGACGACGAGGCCCTTGTCGAGCACACGATCGAGGATGTCGACCAGCCCGGCATTGCCGCGGGTCGGAGTGCCTGTCAGGTCGGTCGGCATGCAGAAGGCGTGATCGGCTGGCCTTTCGTCGCGCGATGGCAGGCATGATGCCTGACACGAAGCTCACGCGAACCGAGGCAGTATAGATCGCGGCTGGAAGCCGAACCAAGATAACTCGCAGCGCGTACGCGCGCGCCCGACTCAGCCGTAACGCGCGAGTTATCGGCGAAAGACGGCACGAAACGCATCCGCCGAAAATCAACCACAATGGTCGTCCCGATGCGCCGACGCTGGCTCCTGCTGCTGGCTCTACCGTGCCTGCTGTCGCGCGCCGCTGCGGCCCAGCCGTCCTCGGCGCAGGACCTCAAGCGGCTGTCGATCGAGCAGTTGATGCAGATCGACGTCACGCTCGCCGCGCGGCGCCCCGAACCGATCGCCAGCGCGCCGACGGCGATCTCGGTGGTCACCGGCGACGACATCCGCCGCGCCGGCGTCACCACGCTCGCCGATGCCGTGGCGCTCGCCGACGGCCTGCACGTGGCGCGCTTCAACAACGGCACCTGGTCCGTCACCGCGCGCGGCTTCGCCGCGGTCGCCGCCAACAAGATGCTGGTGATGATCGACGGGCGGACCGTCTACAGCCCGCTGTTCAGCGGCGCGTTCTGGAACGCCATCGACTACGCGCTCGAGGACATCGATCGCATCGAGGTAATCCGCGGGCCCGGCGCCACGCTCTGGGGCGCCAACGCCGTCAACGGCGTCATCAACGTCGTCACGCGCAGCAGCCGCGACACGGTCGGACTGTTCGCGCAGCTCGGCGGCGGCAACGAGGACCCGGCGGATGCGGAACTGCGCTACGGCGGCCGCGCCGGATCGGCGACCTATCGCGCCTTCGCCAAGTACGTCATCCGCGACAGCCAGCGCTTCTCGACGGGCGCCTCTGCCGGCGATCGCCGGCAGCGCGCCCAGGTGGGCGTCCGCGTCGACGGCGGCACCGAGGCGACCGGCACGTGGTTCCTGAAGGGCGACCTGTTCCACAGCATCGACGCGCTCCCGGCGCGGCCGAATGGCGAATTCACGATCGCCGATGTCCAGGGCGTCTGGTCGCGCGCCCTCAGCGCCCGCTCGCGGCTGCAGATCGCCAGTTACGTCAACCGCGAGTTCCGGCGCATCCCGCTGCAGCTCACGCACTGGCTGACGACCTTCGACGTGGACGCGCAGCAGTCCACGACGCTCGCTCGGCACGCGCTCGTGTGGGGCGGCGGCTTCCGCGTCAACTCCGATCGCACGCAAGGGACGCCCGCCTTCTCGTTCGAGCCGCCGGATCGCGTCTATCGCCTGGTCAACGTCTTCGCGCAGGACGAGATCGCCATCGTCCCTGAGACCCTGTTCGTCACCGCGGGCGGCAAGTACGAGCGGAACGCCTTCAGCGGCGGCGAATGGCAGCCGAGCGTGCGCGCCCGGTGGCTGCTGCCGGCGAAGCAGACGCTGTGGGGCTCGATCGCGCGCGCCGTGCGCCGACCGACGCGCTTTGAGGACGACATTGTCGTGCGCCTGCCGACCGGTCTCGTCGCGGTCACGGGAAGCGACGACTTTCTCGCGGAGACCGTCATTGCCTCCGAGCTCGGCTACCGCGTGCAGCCGGCCGCGGCCCTCGGCATCGACGCGACGGTGTTTCACCACGCCTACGACCGCCTGCGCAGCCAGGAGGCGCCGCCCCCCGGCGCGGTGCCAATCCCGCTCGTCGTGGGCAACTCCTTGCAGGGCACGTCGCGCGGTCTCGAACTCGCCGTCACCATTCAGCCGCTGGCCGCATGGCGCACGCACGCCTCGTACACCTTTCTCGACGTGGCGCTGACGAGGGCCGCAGGGAGCCGCGACGTCGGTGGCCTGGCGACCGAGGCCAACGATCCGCGCCATCTCTTCGCGCTGCGCACGTCGGTCGATCTCACGCGGCGGCTGGAGCTCGACGGACGATGGCGATCGGTCGCCGCGCTGCCGCACCCGGTGGTGCCGGGCTACTCCGAAGCGGCGGTTCGCCTCGGCTGGCACGCCTCGCCGCACGTCGATCTGGCGCTCGTCGGCGAGGATCTGCTGCACGCGCGCCACGCGGAGTTCAACCCCGTCGCCGCCGGCTTCGAGGAATTCGAACGGAGCATCAGGGCCGTGTTCACGGCCCGGTTCTGATGCGAGGCTTCAGCGGGTTGCTGGCGATCGTGCTCGCCGTGGTGCCGGCACAGGCACAGGAGGCGGCGCTCGAATACCAGGTCAAGGCCGCCTATCTCTACAACTTCATTAAGTTCATCGAGTGGCCGGCCGGCGCCGTGACGCGCACGCTCAGCATCTGCGTCGCCGAGCGCAATCCCTTCGGCAGCGCCCTCGACAACATCGTGCGCGCCGAGACGGTCGGCGGACACGTCATCCAGGTACGCGTGGTCCCCGCGCCGCAGGCGGACTGCCAGGTGGTCTTCGTGCCGCGCGACGTCGCCGCCGGCGAGTACCTGCGCGCCGCCCGCGCGGCGCCGGTGCTGACCGTGGGCGAAGCGGCCGACTTCATCGCCATGGGCGGCATCATCAACTTCGTGCGCGACGCGGGCATGATCCGCTTCGAGATCGATCAGGACGGCGCGATGCGGGCCGGGCTGCACATCAGCTCGCGCCTGTTGCGGCTGGCGCGTCCGCCGGAGCGCCGGGGCGCGCGATGAGGCCGTTCCGCGATCAACCGATCGGCCGCAAGCTGCTGCTGCTGACGCTGGCGTCGAGCGCCACGGCCCTGGTCCTCGCCAGCAGCGGCTTTCTCGCCTGGGACGTGACGCAGTTCCGCCAGGAGCTGCGCGAAGACCTCGACGCGCAGGCCGCGATCGTCGCGGAGAACAGCGCCGCGCCGCTCACCTTCAACGACGCGCAGGCAGCCGGCGAAACGCTGGCCGTCATGCGCCTGCGGCCGCGCGTCGCCGTGGCGTGCCTCTACAAGGAGAACGGCCTGTTCGCCAGTTACGCGCGTGACCGGCGCGAGGCGTGCCCGGCGGCTCCGCCCGCACCGTCCGGCAGCGGATGGCGCTCGTACGCGGTGATCACGCCGGTGACCGTTGACGGCCGCGCGGTGGGCACGCTCTACATCGCGCGCGACCTGGTGGACCTCGGCAACCGGCTCCGCGTCGGCGCGGTGGCGGTCCTCGCCTTCCTGCTGATCGCGCTCGGTGCGTCGCTGCTCGTCACGCGCCGCACGCAGCAGGTCATCGTCACGCCGCTGCTCGACCTCGCCCGCACCGCGCGCACCATCTCCGAGGGACAGGACTACTCCGTGCGCGCTGCGCCGACAGCGGGCTCGAAGGACGAAATCGGCGTCGTCATCGGCGCCTTCAACGCCATGCTCGATCGCCTCAGCGAGCGCAACGCGGAGCTGTCGCGCGCCAACCGGTTGAAGGACGAGTTCCTGGCGACGCTGTCGCACGAGCTGCGCACACCGCTCGGCGCGGTCCTCGGGTGGACGCGCGTGCTGCAGACCACGCATCCGGACGGCGCCGCGCGGGAGCGCGCGCTCGACGCCATCGAACGCAACGCCCGCGCGCAGGCGCGGCTCATCGAGGACCTCCTCGAGATCTCACGCATCGTCACCGGCAAGCTGAGTATCGAGGTGCAGCCGGTCGACCTGGCGGAGATCATCGACGCCGCCGTCGAAGTCGTCCGTCCGGCGGCGGCGGCAAAGCAGATCACGGTGCGGACCGAGATTGCGGTCCGCCCCGCGCTGACGTCGGGCGATCCGGATCGGCTGCGGCAGGTGGTGTGGAACCTGGTGTCGAACGCGGTCAAGTTCACCTTACCGGGGGGCGCCGCCACCGTCCGCCTGACGCGGGCCGGCGGCTACCGCATCGAGGTCAGCGACACCGGCGCCGGCATCGACGCGCGATTCCTGCCGCACGTGTTCGACGCGTTCCGGCAGGCGGACGGCACGACGACCCGCGAGCACGGCGGCCTCGGGCTGGGACTTGCCATCGCCCGGCAACTGGTGGAGCTGCACGGCGGAACGATCAAGGCACGGTCCGACGGCATCGGCCATGGCAGCACCTTCCAGGTGGACCTGCCGTCGGTGCTCGGCACGGCGCCTCCCGCTACCGAGCGGGACGCACGGCGCGCGCCGATCCATCGGCCGGCGATCGACCGTGAGCTGCTGCGCAACGCCCACGTGCTCGTCGTCGACGATCAGGCCGACGCGCGCGACCTGATCCAGACCACGCTCGCGCAGTACGGCGCGGTGGTGACGGCCGTCGACAGCGCCGCCGCGGCGCTCGCCGAGATCGATCGCCGGCTGCCCGACGTGCTGCTCAGCGACATCGGCATGCCGCGCGAGGACGGCTACGAGCTGATTCGCCGGCTGCGCAGCCGCCCGTCCGAACGCGGCGGCGCCGTGCCGGCGATTGCCGTCACCGCCTATGCGTCGGACAACGATCGCGCCTCCGCGCTGGCCTCCGGCTACCAGGCGCACATCGCCAAGCCGTTCGAGCCCGACGTGCTCGCGCAGACGGTGGCGACGCTGTGGCGCGCGCCGATTCGTCCATCGTCCGCGCCCGGTGCTGCGCTACCATGAGGGTCCATGGCGACGCCGTGCTCGTTCGACGTGACGTCGAACGTCGATCTCCAGGAAGTGGACAACGCGCTCAACCAGGCGCGCAAGGAAGTCGCGCAGCGCTACGACTTCAAGGGCTCGAAAGCTTCGATCGATTTCGACGCCAAGGAATCGAAGCTGGTGCTGACGGCCGACGACGAGTTCAAGCTCAATGCGCTGTGGGAGATCATCTCGACGCGTCTCGTCCGCCGCAACGTGCCGGTGAAGAACCTGAGCCGCGGCACCGCGCAGCCGGCCGCCAACAGCACCGTGCGCCAGGAGATTTCGCTGCAGCAGGGGATCCCCACCGAGAAGGCCAGGGACATCCTCAAGTTCATCAAGGATTCGAAGCTGAAGAAAGTGCAGGCGTCCATCCAGGGCGATCAGCTGCGCATCACGTCGCCGTCCCGCGACGACCTGCAGGAAGTGATGCGGCTGCTGCGCGAGCAGGACTTCGGCGTGGCGCTGCAGTTCGGGAACTATCGGGGTTGACCCCGCACCGTATCCCTTCGCGCCCTCGCCTCTTTCTGGTTACTTCTTAGCTTTTTTCTCGTCCCACGCCACCTCGGTCTCGCCGTTCTTGCCGATGCCGAGGATGGCGTTGGCGATGCGGTCGGTGCGCGTGTGCAGCGGCAGCTCGCTGTCGTAGACGACTTCCTTCTGGCCGAGCGTGCGCAGCTCGAACTTCACGTGATAGCGGCGCAGGATGGCTTCGATGTCGTTGCGCAGCGTCGCCGGATCGCCGGACGTCACCTTCAGCTCGAAATGCTTGGTCAGCTCCGGCTCGATCGATTCGACCGCCCACAGGACGCCGAGCAGGAACACCGTCGCGAACATCGCCAGGCCGTAGAGCTCCACGCCGCAGCAGAGCCCCATGCTCAGGGTCGAGAGCATGACCACCGCGTCCTTGGGGTCGTCAATCTTCGCGCGATAGCGGATCAGGTTGGCGGCGCCGACGATGCCGAAGGCGCGCGCCAGGCTGGAGCCGACGACGAGCATCACCGTGGCGCCGACGACGGCGAGGACAATCTGCGTTTCGATGACCGGCGCCGAGCGCGGCGGCGTGCCGCGGCGGCGTGGCCTGAAGGCGAGCGCCGCGCCGAGCGCGGTGGCGAACGGGAGCGCCAGCACCGCGCGCTCCACCATGTCGAAGTGTGATTCCAGAAGCTGCGGTACGGTCTGCGCGAGCTCGGGCGGAGGTTGCATCGTCGTCGTACGGCGTCGAGCGAACGGTCAGCGGGTCGCCTGGTCGACGGGACGTGCGCGCACCGCGAGGCCGTCGTCGATCTTCTCCTTCAGCTTGGCGATGAACCGGTTGGCGTCGCTGTCGGAGTAGTTGGCGGCGCGGAAGGCGTCGTGCCACTGCTTGTCGGTCAGCTTCTGCAGGCGCTCGGCGGCCCAGCGCACGTCCGCCGGGTGGATCATCGAGATCAGCTCCTGGTGGCGGCCGACGTAGTCGAACTCCACCTGGTCGCCGTGAACCGCGGTGATGAAGCCGTGCTGCTCGAAGCACTCGATGCAGTTGCGGCGCGGATACATCTTCCCGGTCTCGCCGAGGGCGGCGCCGAGATCGCGCACCACGAACCACGTCCTGGCGCCCTCGACCGGCTGCTCCAGCTTGTAGAGGCTGTTGTTGTCGTTCTTCAGGTCGGTGCTGTTGAACATCAACAGCGTGACCAGCAGCCCGTTCAATTCGCGCGTGCCGACGAAGGGGTTCTGCTGCCACCACCAGTACTCGTCGAGCCGCTCGAACTCCTTGAGCTTCGGGCGGAAGCGCGCCTCGCTCTCGGTCGCCTTCGTCCCGTCGCGCTCGATGGTCCACGAGGGAAGGTAATACACCGGCTGCTGGTGGTATCCCAGGCCCCACAGGATGCGTGACAGGACGACCTCGGTCTGCGCTTCGGGGCCGATTTTCGCGCTCCATTCGACGTCGCCCGGACCCTCGACCTCGTACTTCGTGCTGAAGCCGGTGGTGTCGCGCTCCTTCATCTTGTAGACGGCGTCGGGCTGCGGCGCGTATTTCTGGCCGCCGATTCCCCAGAACAGGTCGCGCGCTTCACTGCCTGGATCCACCCACAGCTGCTTCATCTCGTCCTGCGAGGGCGCCCGCTCGGGTGGTTTGATGGCGATTGCACCGCCGCACGCGGCGGCGCCGAGGGAGAGAGCGGCAACAGCTGAGGCGACGCGCAACATGGCAAGACCTCGTCAGCAAGCTACGTTCCACTGTGGCACCCGGTTTGGTTGACATACCTCGACTATGCCTCCCGTCCCCGTCCCAGCCGCGACCTACCGGCTGCAATTCAACAAGAGCTTCACCTTCGACGATGCCACCAGCATTGTCGACTATCTCGACCGTCTCGGCATCTCGCACGCCTACGCCTCGAGCTATTTCACGGCCGTGCCGGGAAGCACGCACGGCTACGACGTCGCGGATCCGACGCGGCTCAACCCGGAAATCGGCACGCGCGAGAGCTACGACCGGTGGGTCGCGGCGCTGCGCGCGCACGGCATGGGCCACATCATCGACATGGTCCCGAACCACATGGGCATCGCCCAGTCATCGAACCCGTGGTGGCAGGACGTGCTCGAGAACGGCCCCAGCTCGCAGTACGCGGCGTTTTTCGACATCGACTGGCATCCGCTGAAGCAGGAGCTCAAGGACAAGGTGCTGCTCCCGATCCTCGGCGCGTCTTACGGGTCGGTGCTCGAGCGGCAGGAAATCACGCTGCGCTACGTGAACGGCGCCTTCACCGCGCACTACTTCGACACGGTCCTACCGATCGCGCCGGGCACCTACGACCGCATCCTCGAGCTCGATGCCGAGTCACTGCTGGCGGAGATTGGCGAGGAGACCGACGACGGCCAGGAGTTCCTCAGCATCCTGACGGCGATCCGCCACCTCCCGGCGCGCGACGCGCTCAGTGCCGAGGCGCGCGCCGAGCGCCACCGGGAAAAGGAAGTGATCAAGCGGCGCCTGGCGCGGCTGACCGGGGCGTCGCCGGCGGTGCTCGCGCACATCCAGCGCGCCGTCACGACCTTTAACGGCGATCCGCAGAACCCGCGCAGCTTCGATCGCCTCGACGCGCTGCTGTCCACGCAGCCGTACCGGCTGGCCTACTGGCGCGTGGCCGCCGAGGAAATCAACTACCGGCGGTTCTTCGACATCAACGAGCTGGCGGCGCTGCGGATGGAGGACCCGCAGGTGTTCGAGCGCACGCACGCCTTCGCCTTCGAGCTGCTGCGCGAGGGGTCGATCGACGGCATTCGCATCGACCATGTCGACGGCCTGTACGATCCGGGCGACTACCTCGAGCGCCTCCAGGCGCGGGCGCGCGAGGTGCGTCCCGACCTGTTCTCCGGCGATCGCCGCCTCTACCTCGTCGTCGAAAAGATTCTCGGGCTCGACGAATCGCTGCCGTCCTGGCCGGTGGAAGGGACGACAGGCTACGAGTTCCTCGTGCGCGTCAACGGCCTGTTCGTGCACGCCCACAACGAGCGTGCGGTGAACGAGGCGTTCGAGCGCTTCACCCGGCTGCGGGCGCCGTTCCGCGAATTCGCCTACCGCAGCAAGCAGCTGATCCTGCGGATGAGCATGGCCAGCGAGCTGCAGGTGCTCGCGCACGGGCTGAATCGCTTCTCCGAGCGCAACCGCCACTTCCGCGACTTCACGCTGAACCTGCTCGTCTATGCCATGCGCGAGATCATCGCGTCGTTCCCCGTCTACCGCACCTACGTGAACGGGCGCGAGGCCGACGTCACCGCGCACGATCGCCGCTATATCGAGTTCGCGGTGAGCGAGGCGAAGCGCCGCAACCCGCGCCATCCCGCCGTCGTGTTCGATTTCGTCCGCGGCCTGCTGCTGAAGAAAGCGGAATACATCCCCGAGGAGGAGCGTGACGAGCACCTGCGCTTCGTCGGCAAGTTCCAGCAGGTGACCAGCCCGGTGACGGCGAAGGGGATCGAAGACACCGCGCTCTACATCTACAACCGGCTCGTCTCGCTGAACGAGGTGGGCGGCGAGCCGGACAAGTTCGGCGTCAGCGCCGACGCGCTGCACAGCTGGCTGGGCGAGCGCGCGACGAAGTGGCCGCACAGCCTGTCCGCCTCGTCCACGCACGACACCAAGCGCAGCGAGGACGTGCGCGCGCGCATCAACATCCTGTCGGAGCTCCCCGCCGAATGGCGCGAGGCGACTGGACGGTGGGCGCGGATGAACCGCAAGGCGCGCGTCACCATCGACGACGAGTCGTACCCGAGCCGCAACGAGGAATACCTGCTCTACCAGACGCTGGTCGGCACGTGGCCGGCGCGCCCGATGTCGGTGGACGACGAACGCACCTACACGGAGCGCATCCGCAACTACATGCTGAAGACGATGCGCGAGGCCAAGGTCTTCACCAGCTGGCTCAACCCGAGCGAGCCGCACGAGCAGGCGATGAGCCGGTTCGTCGAGACGGTGCTGTCGCCGAACAACATCGCCTTCCGCCGCGATTTCGTGGAGTTCGCGTCGCGCGTGGCGCGCTACGGCGTCTTCAACTCGCTGGCCCAGCTGGCGATCAAGATCGGCGCGCCCGGCGTGCCCGACTTCTACCAGGGCACCGAGCTGTGGGACTTCAGCCTGGTCGACCCGGACAACCGGCGCCCCGTGGACTACAGCGCGCGCCGTGCGCTCCTCGACGCGCTGCCCGATCCGCAGGCGGGCGGCACCGCAGCCGCCGCCGAACTGCTCGCCCACCCGGAAGACGACCGCCTCAAGCTGTTTGCGACGACGACGATGCTGCGCGCCCGGCGGGCGGCTCACGAGCTGTTCCGCTGCGGCCGCTACGAGCCGCTCCCGGTGCACGGCAGCTTGCGCGATCACCTCTTTGCCTTCGCGCGCGTGCACGGCCCGCAGCAGGCGATTATCGCGGTGCCGCGCCTGGTGGCCACGCTGAAGCCGGACGGTGAGGCGCCGCTGGGCGAGACCTGGCGCGACACCCGCATCGCGGTCCCGGAGGACGCGCCGCGCTGCTATCGCCAGGTATTCACCGGCTCCTGCGCGTCCGTCGTCGAGGCCGACGGGCGCCGCTGGCTGCGTGCAGCCGACGCGTTGGCGGACTTTCCCATCGCCTTCCTCGAGAGCTGACGATGGGATGGATGATCATCGGCCTCGGCTTCATCATCTGGTTCGTGCTGGTGCTGTTCTTCACGCCGCGCATCGACTACAAGGTGTCGCATCCGATCCGCCCCGACAGCGACGAATTCCTGCACGTCATCCAGGTCACCTGCCAGGCCGCCATTCATTTCGGCAACAAGGTGGACATCCTGACCAATGGCGCGCAGTTCTACCCCGCCATGCGCGACGCCATCCTCGCCGCCGAGTCGTCCGTGAACATGGAGGCTTACATCTTCAAGGATGGCGAGGCCGCGAAGATGCTGACCGAGGCGATGATCGAACGCGCCCGGGCGGGCGTCGAGGTGCGGCTCACGCTCGACGCGGTCGGCAGCTTTCGCATCGGCTTCAGCCAGACGCTGCGCCGGCTGCGGGAAGCCGGCTGCAAGGTGCAGTTCTACCAGCGCATGACGTGGTACCGGTTCCACCGGCTCAACAATCGCACCCACCGCGAGCTGCTGGTCATCGACGGACGCGTCGCCTTCACGGGCGGCGCCGGCGTCGCGGACCAGTGGCTCAAGCCCGTCGGCCGCCGGCCGGCGTGGCGCGACACGATGGCGCGCATCGAAGGGCCGATCGTCGCGGCGCTGCAGGGCGTGTTCGCGGAAAACTGGCTCGAGTGCTGCGGCGAAGTGCTCACCGCGCCGCGGCACTGGCCGGCGCTGCCCGTGTTGAAGGAGGGCGGCAGCGCGGAGGCGATGCTGGTGAAAAGCTCGCCCTCCGATCGATCCACCGCCTCACGGGTGGTGTTCCAACTCCTCATCGAGGGGGCGGTGAGGTCCGTCGACATCCAGACCCCCTACTTCCTCCCCGACAAGGCGCTGCGGCGCGCGCTGCTCCGCGCCACGCAGCGCGGGGTGCGCGTGCGCGTCATCGTGCCCGGCACACACACCGATCAATTCCTGGTGCGGCTCGCCAGCCGCCGGATGTACCGCGAGCTGCTCGCGGGCGGCGTGCGACTGTTCGAGTACCGTCCGTCGATGACACACGTGAAGGCGTTGATGGTGGACGACGTGTGGGCGGTGCTCGGCACCACAAATGTGGACAACCGTTCCTTCGAGCATAACGACGAAGTGAACGTGGCGTTCCGCGAAGCGCGCGTCGCCGCGCGCCTGCGGCGCGACTTCGAATCGGATCTCGCGGCGTCGAACGAGATAACGCTCGAGCAATGGGGCCGGCGCCCCGCGCTCGAGAAGCTGGTCGAGCCCGTGTGCTGGATTCTCGAGCGTCAGCAATAAGGTGGTACGCAGGTTGCTCGAAGGCCGGCTAGAGGTTGACTACTGTGGCTCGAAAGATCGTTCGCTCCGTCGCCCTGATCCTTCCGCTCCTGGCGCTCACCGGCAGCGTAGGTTCCGCGAAAGACAACGTGGAAATCAGGCTCACCGGCCGCTTCTTCGCGGAGCCGGCCACCGTCCAGCTCGTCGTCGCCGTCGAACCGAACTCGGAGAATCGCCGGCTGCGCGTGGAAGCGGATGGTGACAACATGTTCTGCGCGACCGAGATCCAGCTCTCCGGCGCCAACGAACAGCGTCTTCACACCGTGGAGTTCAAGAACCTCGCAGCCGGCGGTTACACACTGCGTGCGGTGGTGCTCTCCACCAGCAGCGTGCGCTCCCAGGCCGAACAGGAAATCATGGTGGCAGGCGACGGCACCGATACTGGCGGCTGGTAGTTCCCCGGTTCCCACTCCCCCAAACCCCACAGCCCGCGCGAACGGCAGCATCCGATTTGTAATCGGGTGGTGTGTTTTGGCGCGGCGTCGCGCGGTGACGCGAGAAGCGCCTGCGCGACGCGCGACCCGCGAGCGGCTAGTGCGATTTGTCGATGGCCGCGGTCCACTCGGCGATCTGCTCGGGCGTCATCGCCCCGCGCGGCACCAGGCGAGCGTCCTCGTAGCCCCACTCGTCGATGTCCACCAGGTACTGTCCGCGGGACAGCAGCGTGCCCTGACACACCTTGCTGTCGCGGGTCGGCACGTCCAGCTCCGCCTGGACGCGGTTCATCAGCTCGCGAATGAGCGCGGAGGGGACGAGCGAACGCTCGCCGGGGTAGATGAAGCCGAACAGGATGAGATGGCTGAGCAGCACCCGCCAGTGCGGACCGAACCGGCGCACCAGCCGGTCCCAGTTCACCAGGCCGGCGCAGTGGCGCAGCAGGTGGGCGACGTCGGCGCCGTCGTAGCGTTCGCGCTCCATGATGAGCGCCTTGGTCCAGATCATCTCCTCGGCGGGGACCAGCTTCACGGCCGTCCCCAGCACGATCTCGTCGACCGCGTGCGCGAACCATTCGTCGTCGACTTCCGCGACGCCGTTGCCGGAGCTGTAGATCACGTCGATGAACTTCTCGCCGTGATGCGCCTTCGCCAGCCAGTGATGGAACGCGACCTCCGTCTTGAAGCCGCAGCGGGTGAGGACGTCGAGGACGCGGCGGACGTCGCGCGGACGCACGAAGATGTCGAAGTCCTTCGTCGTACGACAGATGCCCGCGTAGTACTGAAACGCGTAGGTCCCGCCCACCAGGTAGGGCACGCCGCACCGATTCAGCATGTCGAGCGCATCGCGATACAGCTGCGCTGTATCGGGCGACGTGAGCAGGGGAACGTCGGTCTCAATCACACAGGTGTCCCATTGACGTTTGTGCAGGATTCACGCCGATTTGACGAGCGGCTCGCGGCGCGGCTCTGCCGGGCCGGCGGCGGCGTCCGCCTCGTCGAGCGGCACTTCGACGATGAGAAACGGCGGGCGGTTCGGGTTGACGCGCATGAGCAGCGGCATGGCCACGTTGTGCACGGGAACGCCCGCCGACGTGCGACCTTCCGGCGCGCCGCGATGCGCGTGCCCGTGGAAGACGGCGCTCACGCGGTAGCGGTTGATCGGCTCCTCGAGACGGCTCGAGCCGAGATAGGCAAAGATTTCCGGCGGCTCGCCTTCGACGGTCGCGCGGATCGGAGCGTAGTGCAGCAGCGCCACGCGCTTGTGTGTGCGCAGGCGCGCCAGCGCGGCCTCGAGCTTGAGCGCTTCGTCCACCGCCTCCTGCACGAACGCCTTGATTGCCTGCTCGCCCCACGGTCCAAGGGCGCCGCGGCCGAAACCGCCGGCAAAACCCTTCACCCCCGCGAAGCCGACACCGTGCACCTCGATGGCCTCGCCGTCGAGGACCGCGACGCCGGCGTCAACGAGGATCTGGCGGATCTCGTGCTCCTTGCCGCTCTCGTAATCGTGGTTGCCGAGGACGGCGATGACGGGAATCTTCATCGTCGCGGTGAGCTCGCGGGCGAGGACGCGCGCTTCCTCGGGTAGCCCGTAGTCGGTGAAGTCGCCGCAGAGCAGCAGCACATCGGCGACGTCGCTGATCTGGCTGAAGAGCGGCTGAAAGGCCCCCTGCGAGCTTTTCGAGACGTGGAGATCGCCCATCGCGGCGATGCGCAGGTGCGTGCGGGTCGTCCGTTCCGGCATGGCTGATCGGCGGTACTCAAATGCAGTGCCCGCCGCGATAAGCTCAAGCTCGTGGCTCGGCTGCATGAGATCTGGATCAAGCGGGTGCATCGCGGAAAGATGGATGCGGCGGCGACGGCGACGCTCGTCGCCGGCCGCGGCATCGCGGGGAACGCCGAGCAGGGCGGCAGACGCCAGGTGACGCTGATGGACCTCGAGCGCTGGCAGGACCTGCTCGACCGCCTGGGCGGCGAGCTCGACACCAGCGCCCGGCGGGCGAACCTCGTCATCGATGCGCTCGACCTGTTCGACGCGCGCGGGAAGATCCTGCGCATCGGTGCCGCCCGCCTGCGCATCCTCGGCGAGACACGCCCCTGCGAGCGGATGGACGAGGCGCTGCCCGGCCTGCAGGCCATCATGCGCCAGGGCTGGGGCGGCGGCGCCTACGCCGAAGTGATCGACGGGGGCGAGATCGCGGTGGGCGACACGGTGGAGTGGGACGCGGGCGCGTCAATCACGGATGGCCGGGGCGCCACGTGACCGGCGGCAGCCAGGGGCCGCGCTCGGCGGTCATCCGCGGAACGATGACGCGCGCCCAGCGTGAGAGCGTGACCGCGGCGAGCTCGCCGGCCGCGAAGTAGCGCGCCTCGACAATCTCGTCGCCGTCGGCCCGCAGTGTCCCGCCGACGACGCGGCATTCGTAGACGGCCATCATGTAGCCGACCTCGTCGCCGTTGGCGTACCACACCCGGTACTCGGGCCCGCCGAACACGCCGCGCAGCTCCGTCGGCTCGACCAGCAGGCCGGTCTCCTCCCACACTTCCCGCACCACCGCGTCGTGCGGCTGCTCGTCGGGATCGACGGCGCCGCCGGGCGCCACCCAGACGGTCTCGCGCCGCGACGGCCGCACCAGCAGCACGCGGCGCTGCTCGTCGAACACGAGTGCCGTCACCGACGGCATGAGCAGGAATTCGTTGCCCATCTTCGCCCGCACGCGGCGGACATACTCCGACATCGGCATGCGGATGTTCTACCACGGCGGACCCGAAGGTCCGCCGCTCGTTGGTAGTTGGTAGTTGAGTAGTTGGTAGTTGCGTAGTTGGTCGTTGTCGTTGGCGGTTGGAAGTTTGGAATTGGCAGTTACACGGCTGCCCACCCCTGCCGGCCGACGACGGCGAGAAACGCCGCCTCGAACGCCGCCGCTTCGTGCGCGGGGGTGTCGGGAGCCGACGGCTGCGGATGCCACCGGTCCTTCAGCGCCGCCGGTGTGTCGCACGTCACCATGCGGCCCGCGTCGAGAATGGCGACGCGATCGCACAGCTCGTTGGCCTCGCCCATGTCGTTGGTCGCCAGCACGACGGTCCGCGTCTCGTCCTCGCGCATCCATTGCCGGATGAAGCCGCGCACCTCGCGCGACGCCACGCAGTCGAGGCCGAGCGTCGGCTGATCGAGCAGCAGCACCTTCGGCCGCGCGGCGCAGCCGCGCTCCACGCTGCGACGCTGGCGCTGGCCCGACGACAGCGCCGGCGCGCGCAGGCGCACCGTCGGCCCCTCGTCCAGGCAGACCACGCCGACGTGCTGCCGCACGTGCGCGGCGTAGCGACAGACGTCGAAGCCGGCGACCCTGGCGGTCCCCGATGTCGGACGGAGCTGCGTGGCGAGAATCTGCAGCAGCGTCGTCTTGCCGGCGCCGTTGACGCCAATCACGCCGAACAGCTCCCCGCGCCGCACCGACAGCGTCACCTCGTCGAGGACCACCATCGTGGACGCGCGTCCGCCGCCGCGGGCCGTGTGCACCCGGGTGAGGCGCTCCGTTTCGACCGCAAGATGTCCAGTCATCGCCCGTCCCCCAAAAAGCAAAAAGGCCATCACCCGCCGCGGGATGATGGCCTTCTGGAAACTGGAAAGTGTTCTGGCTACATCATCCGCAGACAGGCCCGCATGCCGGTCAGGTAGGCCGGCGACTGCAGCGCGACCGGAATGCGGCGGATGATCACCGGCGTAGAGAACCACACGCTGCCGGCGGTTGTCAATGTGATATGGTGCGCGCCGGCTCGGCTGGAGCGACTCGCATGCAGAAGTGGTTCGCCTTCGTAGTGGTCATGGCCGCCGTGGTCCCGCGCGCGGCGGCGCAGGGACAGGGACCGGCGATCCCGCGCACCGCCGACGGCAGGCCCGACCTGTCGGGCATCTGGCAGGTGTTGAACACGGCGGCGTGGGACATCCAGGATCACGCCGCCTCGCTCGGCGTTCCCGCCGGCCAGGGGGTCGTCGACGGCAACGAGATTCCCTATCAGCCGGCGGCGCTGGCGAAGAAGCGCGAGAACTTCGCCAACCGCGCCACCGCGGACCCGGAGACGAAGTGCTTCGAGCCGGGGGTGCCGCGCGTCACCTACATGCCGTACCCGTTCCAGATCGTGCAGACGCCGACCTACGTCGCCATCCTCTATGAGTACAACCACGTCACGCGGCACATCTACGTCGATGGCACGCCGCATCCGCGCGGCCCCATCGACAACTGGCTGATGGGCGATTCGCGTGCGCGCTGGGAGGGCAACACGCTCGTCGTCGACGTGATCCACTTCACCGGCCAGACCTGGTTCGATCGCGCCGGCAACTTCCACAGCGACGCGCTGCACGTCGTCGAGCGCTACACGCCGACCGATCGCGATCACATCCAGTACGAGGCGACGATCGAGGATCCGAAGGTGTTCACGCGCCCGTGGACGCTGCGCATGCCGCTCTACCGGCGCGTGGAGCCGAACGTGCAGCTGCTGGAGTACGAGTGCTACACCATGCTGCAGGAACAGCGGACGAGCGCCGCGCGCTGATCAGCGCCAGCCGAGACGGATGACGTCGAAGTCGCCGGCCGTCAGCGCGGCGAAGGCGGGGTTGAGCTCACCGTTGTTCCAGCGCGCATCCATCGCTCCCGTCACGTACAGGTCGCTGCCGTTGTCCGCGACGATCAGGCCGTAGGTCTGCATGGCGCGGAAGATGTTCTGGATGTAGGCCGGATAGCGGCTGATGTCCTTCGACGCCTTCAGCCGCAGCCGCGCGCCCATCGGCAGCGCGCCCGGTGTGCTGCCGGCGCGATGCGAAGCGGGCCAGACGGCGTCGTTCGTGCGCCTGACGGTGACGCGGAACGCATGGCGGATTGGCGCGCGCAGCGCTTCGTCGTAGCGCACGAGGCCGGGCAGGATAGCCAGTCCCGCGGCATCCGCCGACGTCCACCCATCCGGCCGCCGCGCGTTCGAGCCGAGGTCGAACACCGCACCGGAGCCGGCCTCCCAGCGGTCGCGCGAGGCGTTCCAGCGCGCGGCGAACAGCTCGTAGAGAATCCACCGGTCGCGATCGACGATGAGCAGATGGCGATCGCCGTCGGCGCCGCCGCCGGCCACGCCGCCTTCGATGTAGTTCGGCTGCGACCGGGCCGCGTCGGGAATCGGGTAGCCCGCCTCCCCGCGGAAGCCCGCATCGCTTTCGCTGCCGTAGTCCACGAAGGTGACGGGGACGCGAGGCTGGCTGCCGCCGACGCCCACGTAGGGGATGCCGTACGGCGGCGGCCCGAAGTCGGGATGCGCGCCGCGCGTGCGCCCGATGAAGGTGAGGTAGGCGTCCGACTGCGGGTCCACCGGCGCCGTCGAAATGTCCTGGTTCCACCAGTTGTCCGCCGGCAGGAGCAGGCGGCCGCCGAAGTCGTCCGCCAGCCGCACGCCTGCCGATGCGGCGGCGCCGCCCGTGGTGCCGGGTGCCGCGGCGGGCGCGGCCGTCGCGGTGGGCTCTGACGGTCCGGACGGACTACCGCCGCAGGCGGACAGGACCGCGCAGATGGCTACGAATTTCCGCATCCGGGCCCCTGTTCAAGAACTGCACCAGCTCGGCCGCACGTCGCCGCGTAACCTTTTCCGCGCGCCGCGGTTTTCAGGAATCGACGGAACTGTGACCGACGAGACACTCATGCACGCGGTGCGGGGCGGCGACGTCGCCAAGCTCGGGGTCCTGTTCGAGCGCTACCACCGGCCGCTGTTCGACTTCCTGGTGCGCATGACGGGCAACGCGACGGCCGCCGAGGATCTCGTGCAGGACGTGTTCGTCCGCGTCCTGAAATACCGCGCGACGTGGCGGGACGACGGACGGTTCGAGACGTGGCTGTTCCGCATCGCGCGCAACGCGCGCATCGATTACTTCAGGCACCGCACCGCCGACGCGCCGCTCGACGAGGCGGCCGGCCACCTGTCGCCGGCGCCGCCGGCGACCGACACGCTGGCGCACAGCCGTGAGGTGGCGCGGCTCCAGCAGGCGCTGCTGCTGCTCCGCGAGGACCGGCGCGAGCTGATCGTGCTGGCGCGCTACCGCGGCATGAAGCTCGACGCCATCGCGGAGCTGCTCGGCGTCGAGGTCGGCACGGTCAAGGTGCGGATGCACCGCGCCGTGAAGGAACTGCGCGACATCTTTCTGCGTTTACACGAGAGCCCATCATCATGGAACACGACAAGATCGGTCCGCTCCTTCCCGACGGTGTAGACCGGGCCGAGGCCGAGGCGCTCGACGACACGTGGCGCATGCTCGGCGCCGTCGGCGCCCCCGCGCCCGATTCCGAGCGCATGCGCGCACGCCTCGACGCGCTGATCGAGGCGGTCGAGCAGACGCCGGCGGCCGCACGCCCGCGATCGATACGCGGCCGCGTCCTGCAGGCGCTCGCCGCCGCGGCAACGCTCGCCGTCGGCATCGGCATCGGCTGGATCGCCCACGCCGGCGCCGGCATCTCCGGCGGCGCTCGCCCTGCATCCGACAGCACCTCGGCGTCGGAGATCGCGGCGATGCGCAGCGAGATGCACGACCTGCGCGAAATGATCTCGCTCTCGCTGATGCAGCAGCAGTCGGCGAGCGACCGTATCAGGGGCGTGACGTGGACCGGGCAGCTCGATCGCCCGAGCGGCGAAGTGGTCTCCGCCCTGCTCGACGCCCTGATGCACGACCCGAACGTCAACGTGCGGCTGTCCACCATCGACGCGCTCGAGCGCTTCGCGGCGCGCGACGACGTGCGGCGCGGCACCATGCAGGCCGTCGAGCGGCAGCCGTCGCCGCTCGTGCAGATCGCGCTCATCGACTTCATGGTGAAGACGAACGAGCGTGAGTCCGCGGGCATCCTGCGGCGCCTGGCAATGGATCCAATGGTCAACGGCGCGGTGCGCGCGCGCGCGGCCTGGGGCCTGCAGCAACTGGGATGACCGCTATGAAAACCACGCTCGGATCGCTCGTCCTCGTCCTCGCCTTTGCCGCCTGCGCGGTTGCGCAGCCGGCCGCACCCCGCCCGCCGGAGCCGTCGCCGGCACCGCAGGCGCCGGGCGACAGCGGCACGGAACGCGTGACCATGCCGTTCAGCGATCCAGCCAGGCCTGGCATCGTCGACATCAGCATGGTCACCGGCAACATCGTCGTCAGGGGAGCCAACCGCAGAGACGTCCAGATCGAGGCGCGCTCGACGTCGGGCCGCGCGCCGCGGCGGACACGCGCGGACGCCGAGCCGCCACCGCCCGGACTGCGTCGGCTGACGCAGAACTCGCCGTTCACCGTCGCCGAGGACAAGAACACCATTTCGATCGACGTGAACTCGCCCATGCGCGGCATGGACTTCACCATCGAGGTGCCGCTGCGGACCAACCTGGCGCTCGAAACCGTGTCCGGCTCCATCACCGTGGAAGGGGTCGAAGGCGAGCTGGAAGTGGACGCCGTCAACGGCTCCGTGCTGCTGACCAACGTCGCCGGCTCGGTCGTCGCCCATTCGGTCAACGGCAAGGTGACCGCGACCGTGGCGCGGGCGACGCCGCAGAAGCCGATGGCCTTCACCTCGCTCAACGGCGCGGTAGACGTCACGCTGCCGGCGACGGTCAAGGCGAACCTGAAGCTGCGCAGCGACCAGGGCGACGTGTACACCGATTTCGATCTGCAGCTGCGCCAGGAATCGTCGAACGGCAACCCGAGCCCCGTGTCCCGGAACGGACGCGCGCGCGCGGTGGTGGAGATCGACAACTCGATTTACGGCTCGATCAACGGCGGCGGGCCGGATTTCGAGATGCGCACCTTCAACGGCAACGTCTACGTCAGGAAAGGCAAGTAAGCCCCGGCCGTGCAAAAGGGGTTGTGCGGAAGGAAGGATGCCGACAAGATACGCGCATGAGAACAGCCACCACGCTCGCCGCCCTCGGCCTGGTGACCGCCATCGTCGCGACGTCGCGCGCCCAGTCGCCCGCGCCGGCGCCGGCGCCGGCGCCGGTGATGCCCCGCTACGACAGCGCGCGGGCGTTGATTCTCCCCGCCGAGTACCGGCGCTGGATTCTCGCCGGCACCTCGCTCGGCCTGAGCTACGCGGAAGGCGCGCCGGCGCATCCGACGTTCCACGAGACGCTCATCGAGCCGACCGCCTACCAGCACTTCGTGGACACGGGGGAATTCCGCGAAGGCACGATGCTCGCCCTGATCGTGCACGCCGCCGAGGAAGGCTCCGTCCCGAGCCGGCACGGACAGTACGCCGCCGCCATCCACGGCGTCGAGATGGCGGTCAAGGATCGCGCCCGTGTGCCGGAAGGATGGGCCTACTACGCCTTCGGCGACGCACCGCGCGGCGGCACGTCAACGGCGCAGCCGAACCCCGCGAGCAGCTGCTACAGCTGCCACGCCAAGAACGCGGCGCGCGACAACGTCTTCCTGCAGTTTTACGCGCTGCTGTCGGCAGCGGCGCCGCCCGCCGCGCGGACGCGCTGACTACAGCGGCCTGACGTCCTGCCGCGTCACGCGCACGTGGCCGTCCTCGAGGCGGCCGATCATCACGAAGTCGAAGAGATCGCGCTGCAGCGCCAGGACGATGTCCTCCTTCGGCCGGTAATGATGCTCGCCGCGCAGGCTGGCCGCGATCTCGGGGTCGTGCACGCAGTCCCACACAGCCTGCAGATGATCGTAGGTTCGGTGGACGTCGGCGCCTGCCGTGAGGAGCTGCTCCAGGTAATCGCCGCAGCGCTCGTCTTCGACCGACGGCCGCACGCCCTCGAACCCCATTGCCACAATCGTGACCGTCGTGTCGCGGCCGGTCACAAGCGCGTCCACGTGGGCGCGATCGCGGATGTAGGCGGCCGTCGCCGCGGCGGTCATGTAGCTGCCGAGCATCACCTGCTCGGCGTGCGCCGCGGCCGCCAGCACGCCCTGGGTGCCGGCCGACGACCGGGCCGCCACGCGGCGCCCGCGGAAAAACGCCTCGCCCCTGGCGACGATGTCGGCCGGGGAGTTGCCGATGTCGAACCCGTCCACCTTCACGCCCTTGACCTCGCCGGCCACGAGGTAATCCGGATCGCGGTCGCGGAACGCCAGCGCCTCCTGCGGCGTGCGCACGAGCGCGAGGTCGCGCACGCCGTAGTGAAACATCAGCGCACTGCAGCTGAACGCGCGCAGGACGTCGATGACAATGGCAATGCCCTGCGCGTCGGCGGCGCCGGCCAGCAGGCTGCGGCGAAGGACGTTCACGCGGGGCGCCGGCGCCGCGACGATGGGGTGCGCCGGGCCGGCGAGGTGGGACGCGGGATGAACGGTTGCGGGCGTGGCATTCAGGAGATTGTAACGGTCCAGCTTGACGACCGCGCGGCCCGGCGATACAAGAGACTCGGCCGTAGCCGCACCAATGTCCCCGACCCCGGAAGTCATCCTGCTCGTCGACGACATCATTGATCACGCCGTGAACTATGAAGCCGCGCTGACGCGTCACGGCTTCCGCGTGCGCGTCGCCACCAGTGGTGAAGAGGCCCTGCGGCTCGCGCGGGAGCTGCTGCCCGACTGCGCGGTCATCGATCTCCGCCTGCCGGACATGTCGGGCTGGGATCTCTGCCGCGAAATACGGAGACCGGCGTCCGGAGAGGCGCCGCCGATCATCGTGCTCACGCCGGAAGTTTCGAAGATGTGCGCGGAAGACAGCGCCAAGGCCGGGTGCAACGCCTGGCTCGCGCACCCGACGGTGGCGGACGACCTGGCGCGCACGGTTCGTCAGGTGCTGGATACGGAAGCCGCCGCGCCGACGTCGGCCGACGAGGCGCTCCTCGGTCTGAAGAGCTGCCCCGTCTGCGAGTCGAACCTGATCCGCGCCACGCTGCGCGTCGGCGTCGTGCAGTACTACTGCTGCAAGGCGTGCAGCTTCTGCTGGCGCGCGGAAGTGCTCGCCGAGAAGGTCTGAGCTACGGCAGCGTGCGGCGCCGCCGCACGATCATCCGGTAGAGCACCAGCAGGACCACTGCGCCGAGAAACGACATCAGGAATCCCGCCGCTTCGCCCGGACCGTAGAAGCCCATCGAGCGGCCGATGAAACCGCCGAGCAACGAGCCGGCGATACCGATCAGCATGGTGACGATGATGCCGCCGGGATCGCGGCCGGGCATCACCAGCTTGGCGAGCGCGCCGACGATTAAGCCAAAAACAATCCATCCAATCACGGTCATACGTTCCTCCTAGGCAATGTAGGGGCCTGGTGTGACGGGCGCCGGGGGATCCTGCACGGGGATCGGCGCCGGCTCGTCAAAGGGCGTGTCGGGGATATCGTCCTCGTTCTCGCGATCGTGATCGCGCGGCTGGGGCTCCGGGGGAGTACGGCTGGGGTCGGGCGGACCCGGCATCTGCGTCTGCATGCGTGAGGTCCATGCGATTTCGCTGCCGGACCGGTGTACCCTGTTGAGGCTTTGCCGGAATCGACGGCGGGAGGGCCGAACGTGAAGAGACTGTGTGTCCTCGGGCTGACCTCGTTGCTCGCCGCGAGCGCGGCGTACGCGCATCACTCCTTCGCCAAGGAGTACGCGGAGGAAAAACAGATCTCACTCGAAGGCGACGTCGTCAGCTTCGAGTACCGCAATCCGCACGCGTGGGTCTACTTCATGGCCAACGACGACAGCGGCGTGCCGCGCAAGTTCGGGGCGGAATGGGCGAACCCGCGCCGGCTCGAGCAGCAAGGCGTCGGCGCCTCGCAAATCAAGGCGGGCGACCACGTGATCATCAGCGGTGCGCCGAGCCGCAGCGCGACCACCTACAACGTGCACCTGAAGAGCATCCGGCGGCCCGCGGACGGCTGGACGTGGCCGGCCGCGCGCGTCTCCAGGCGATAACGGAAACGGCTAGCTGTTGACGGTGGTGCGCGACGCCGCGGCGTCGGCGCCGCCGTGCACGTGCGAATGGAGGCCGCAGACCTCCTTCAGTTTCTCGGTCTGCTTGTAGAAGTTGCCGATCGCGTAGCCGCACAACAGCGAGAAGTGGTGGCTCTCCGCGAGGTTGTTCCAGAGCACCTCCAGGCGGATGGCCGCCTCGGTTCTCCCCTGCTTCCACAGCACGTCGACCATTTCTCCGTAGGCGCGCACGGGCGTGCGCATCCGTCCGCGCACGGCCTGGTCGATCACGTCGCCGACGCTGCGGCGGAACAGCGAGCCGACCGGCGCGTGGTCGACCATGAACGTGGCGAGCGTCTCCTCGGCGTCGAGCATCACCAGGTCGCCGAGGCGCCTGGCGGACGGCACGTCGATGTGGCGCGCATCGAGCTCGCGCTCGATGGCGACCCGGTGCTCAGGCGTGGCGATGACGATCGCCGGTTGACCCGCCTGCAGGCCGTCGCCGAGAAACGCGCCGACGGTCTCGAACAGTTCAGCATCGGCGCCATAGAACTGGACCGCGTGATGGTGCGCGTCGGGAAAAAGTGCGCCGCCGATGGCCATACGTGGAGATCACGATAGCACGCGCTCGGGCCGCAGGGCGGGTCGTTCGCAAAATACTGTCTTGACTCTACGGCTACTCGCCGCTCCGCCCTAGCTCTGCCCAGACGCGGTGGGCGCTCTGAATCGCGGCGCCGCTCTCGAATCCGGCCCCGCCCGCCACCCCGTGCGAGGCGAAGCCGATGCGCCGATAGAGCGCGCCGAGCGACGCGACGCTGACGACCGACGGGTCGTCGGCGATTTCCACCGCGTGACGCAGCTCGTGCGCGAGGGCGGCGATCCGCTCCGCGTCGTTCAACATGCAGGCGATGCGCACGCTGACGTAGCGCCGGCCGCCGCCGGCGGCCATGAAGGTGAGACGGCCGAACAGCCGCGCCTGCATCGGGCACTCCGTCTCGATGTAGACGATCACGTCCGAGGCGTCGAGGCGGGCGACGAGATCGCGGAACACCGACGAACGCGCCGTCCCCTCGTTGATCTCCGCGCGTACGCGCGCCTCCACGGTGCGCACGTGCCCGCCGTCGCGCGGCTCCTGCCCGCCGGCGAGCGCGGCGACGACCACCAACATTCCCAGTGCGAAGTCCATGTGCTGATCCTCAGTGTTCGCGGCAACGCGCGAGCGACGTCCGCGCAAAATGCCTGCGTCGCCACGACGCGCGGATGCGAATCGCGCCACAGCAAGCAGCGCTCCAGCGCGCGCGCGTGCGGCTTTTTCCTGAGTGTTTTCAGCGTTGAGCGGGCGGCGCGGCGCGCCGCGGGGCGCGCGGCGCGGTGCCCGCCGGCGATCGATGCGCGCCAATCACACAGCTTTGTGGAGAGTTCGCGGAGGCGAGGCACATCTTGGTGCGGAGGCGGAGCCGTGCGACCGATGCGACGCCACAAACCTGTGTCGCGCGACCGCGCGCGCGACACTAATGCGTGGTGGTCCGCAGCGAGGAGGGCAGCGCGCTGATCACGGCGCGGTGCCGCATCATGATCGCCGGGTCGGCGCGCAGCACCGTGTCGTAGTGCTGGCGGAAGCCGCCGGGCGCATCGCCCGCGGTGAGCAGCTCGCGCGTTTCCACGAGCAGGATCTCGGCTTCGGCGTGCACCTGGTCGGGGGTCATGGCGGGGCGGGCCGGCGTCGGACGGCGGCGATCGTTGGCGTTGCTGATGAGCTCGTCAACACGGACGATGAGCTCGGAGATCGGGTGCAGCCACGAGAACGCCTCGTCGCGAATGAGCAGCTGCAGCATCTCGCCGGGCGTCACGGCGCCATGTCCTCGTTCGTACGCCGCACGCTCGTGCTCGATCAAAGCCTTGTGGAGATCCAGGAGCGTCCGTCGGACCTGGGTGAGGCTTTCCTGAGGAATCATGGTGTAGTTTAATCTGTTCCGTGCGCGCCGCAGCTCTGCTACTCACGGTCGCACTCGCCGGGTGCGCCGCTCGTGCACCCCACCCCGCCGCGACCGCGACACCGACGCCCGCCGCCTCCCGAGCGCGCGCGATTGACGAGCTCGTCGCACGCGGATGCTTCTCGTGTCTGCAACGCGCCTACGACGAAGCGGCTGCCGTCGCCGACCGCGTGCGCACGTTCGAGACGGCCGTGCTGCTGGCGGCGCGCGCCAAGGAGCTCGGCCTGCCGTTCGCGCCCTGGCTCGACCGCGCGCGGGCCGCCACCCCGCCCGGCCCCGACTGGGCCGACTACCTCGCCATCGTCCAGGCGCTGCGCATCGATCCGCTCGCCGACGACCGCGACGTCATCCTGCTCGACACGCTGAAGAATCGCGCCTCCGCGGAGACCGTCTCCGGCTGGCGCACCGACCTCGCCACCGGCGCGGGGTCGCCGCTGCTGCGCGCCTATCTCGAGATCTCGCTCATCTGTCAGTACATCGTCCAGGACCGCAACGTGACGATTGCCGAAGCGGTGCAGCGCTTCCACGACGTGCCGCTCATCGAGTACCGCGCGGGCGCCTGCGGACCCTCACAGGCGCCGCACCTGGGGTCGGTGCGCGAGACGGTGCCCGAGTTCGCCGACGTCGACTTCGCGCTCGGGCGCTACGCGCTGGACATCCCGCAGCAGCCGGATCAGGACGAGGCGCTGCGCCGCCTGACGGCGGCGCGCGCCGCGTTTCCCGGCTCGCCGGCCATCGTCGCCAGCCTGGCGGGGGTGCGCCGCGACCGCGAGGAGTGGAGCGATGCGCTCGAGGCCTACGACGCCGCCCTCGCCCTCGTGCCGACGCACCGTGACGCGCTGCTTGGACGGATGGTGACGCTGTCGCACCTGGCGCGCTACGAGGACGCGGTGGCGACGGCGACGCGCATCCTGGATCTGGGCAGCTGGTTCACGGGCGAGGCGTACTACTGGCGCGCGTGGAACGAATATCACCTCGCCCGCATCGACGAGGCGCGCGTGGACACCGACAAGGCCAAGGGCCTCATGCACAACGCCTCGGTGCTCGTGCTGTCGGGCATGATCGAATGGCACGAGCATCGGCTCGACGAGAGCGAGGCGGAGCTGCAGGACGCGCTGACGCTCGACGCCGGCCAGTGCGAAGCGGCGTTCCTGCTCGGCTCGGTGCGCGCCGAGCGGCGGCAGTGGACCTCGGGCGCCGCCGCCTTCGAGCTGGCGCAGCGCTGCTACGACCTGTCGGTGACGCTGCGGCGCGAAACGATCGAGCGCATCACCGCCGGTCCCGGCAGCGAAGAAGGCAAAGCCCGTCTGATCGCGCGACAGCAGCGGGCGATGACGGAAGAAGTCCAGCATCGCGACGAAGCCGCGGAGAACGCGGCGCGCCTGCAGAAACGCGGCGGCGTGTAGCGATTGGACTCCGAACTAACCCCTATCCCCCTAACCCCTAACCCCTATCCCCCTAACCCCTAACCCCTATCCCCCCTACCCCATCACAGATACAGGTGCAGCTGCGCCAGCACGGTTGACGCATCCGACTCGAACGTGTGGTTGTGGTCGTGGTAGTACGACACGCCGACGTTCCAGTGCGTGCGCGGCAGCAGATCGGCCTCGAACAGCAGTCGCCGCACCTCCGAGAACAACGGCACATTGCCGGACGTGCGCAGCTGCGGCGAAAACTTCAGCCACACGCCTCGATACACCTCCACCGCCGTCTCGTTCACCGCCACCCACGAGTGGCCGCCGCGCGCCGCCGGCTGGAGGCTCGCATCGACCTCGGTCCAGACGCTGATGCGCGGCGTCGGCGCGAAGCCGAAGGCGCCGCCGACGGCGCCGGATCGGGGATCGAGCTCGGACGGGTGACGGTAGATCGCGGAGCCGACGATCGCCATGCGCGGCGACACGTCCACCTGCCAGCGGCCGGCCATCGAAAAGGCGCGGCGCGCCCGGTCGTGCAGGATCGCCTCCGCTCTGCCGGGACTCGCGGTCACCTGCAGCAGCGACGGCCCAATCGTCCCGCTCACCTCGACGCCGTAGACCTGGTCGTTACGGTCGAAGCCAAGGGCGGTACGCGTGTAGGCCGTGTGATCCGAGAAGCGCACGCCGAAGGCGGGCATGAACCGCCCGGCGCGAATCCCGACGCCGCCGTCGCGCTGATAACCGGCCCAGTGTTCGTACGAGACGAACGCCGCGTCGGCCTGCAGGCCGCCATCCCTCACGGCGGCATTCGGCGGCTCGCGCCCCGCGGTGGCGTACGCCGTCCAGCCGTTCTCCTGCACGGCGCCGATCAGGTCCATGTTCATGAGGAAGTTCATGTCCTCGTGGCCGCCGGGAAACCCGATGCGGAGATGGGCCGGCCGCAGCTCGAGGCCCAGGTGCAGCGGCCCGAGCGCGTCGCCGAGCGCGCCGAACAGGAACGCCTGTTCCCCACGCGGATCGTCATCGGCGGCCGTCGCGGACGCGGCGCCTGCGCCCGTCGTCGAGAGCTCGCGGTGTGAAAGCAGCCGCCCGTACGGCGTCAGCATGCCGCCGCCGGCCGGCGAGTAATGACAGGCCGTGCAGCGCGTGTATTGCCTGGCGAGGAACATCGGCTCGGCGGAGGCGAACGGGGCGGCACAGAGAACGAGCGCAGCGGCGACGAGTGTTTTCATGATCTGAAGAAGGCGATGCGCGCCGCGACGATCGCAGCGGCGCGTGCCGACGGAGCAAGAGGTATGCCCGGTGACGCCATCGAACCCCACGCCGGCGGAAACCGCGCGACGCCCGCCGCTCACGGCTATCATCACCACAGACATGCCTGCCGCATCCGGTTACCTTCTCGTATTCCTCGGCGGAGGGCTGGGCGCGGCCGCGCGCCACTGGGTGAACCGCACGGCGGCGGCCGTCGTCGGCCCCGGCTACCCCGCGGGGACGTTGACCGTGAACATTACCGGATCGATCGTGATGGGCATGCTCGCGGCGTGGTTCGCCTTGCGCGGTGACACGGCTAGCGCGGCGCAGCGCCTGTTTCTCGCGACCGGGGTGCTCGGCGGCTTCACCACGTTCTCCGCCTTCGCCCTCGACGCGACGCTGCTGTGGGAGCGTCATGACTGGGGCGGCGCGATCATCTACACCGGCTCGTCGGTCCTGCTCTCGATCGCCGGCCTGATTGCGGGTATGTTTATCGTCCGCGTTGCGTTGACCTAACAACGATGGGGCGGCCCGTGGTCCGCCCCTTTGCGATTCAGGAGAGAACATGCGCGTGCTGATTGCCACCCTCGTCGTCGCCGCCGGCGTGCTGGCCGCCGCGCAGCAGGCCCCGCAACTGCCCGCGCCGTTCGCGACCGGCTCGGCCAACAACGCGCCGCGCGTCGTCGAGGCGCCGGCGGGATCGCGCCTGCAGGTGCCGCCGGGGTTCACGGTGCAGACGTGGGCGGCGGGCTTCGACACGCCGCGTTTCATGCTGCTCGCGCCGGGCGGCGAAGTCCTCCTCTCGGACAGCGGCGCCGGTACCGTCTACGTCTTCGCCGGCGGAAACGGCGCGGACAGGAAGGCGCTGCTCACCGGCCTGAGCCGTCCGTTCGGGCTCGCCTTCTGGCAGAACTACCTCTACGTCGCGGAGACCGATTCGGTGAAGCGCTATCCGTACGACGCGAAGGCGCTCACCGTCGGCGCGGGACAGGAGGTGGTGAAGGTGCCGGGCGGCGGCAACCACTGGACGCGCGCCATCGTCTTCGATCGCGCGGGGCAGAAGATGTACGTCAGCGTCGGCTCCTCGTCGAACATCACGCCCGATCCCGAGGAGCGCGCGGCCATCAACCGCTACAACCCGGATGGCAGCGGACACGAAATCTACGCCGCGGGCACGCGCAACCCCTCGAGCATCCACTGGTATCCGAACACCGACACGCTGTGGGTCACGGTCATCGAACGCGACGGGCTCGGCGACGACCTGCCGCCCGACTACTTCACGCACGTGCAGCAGGGCGGCTTCTACGGATGGCCGTGGGCCTACTTCGGCCCGCACCCGGAGCCGCGCCACAACGGCCAGCACATGGAGCTGGTGCAGAAGACCGTCACGCCGGACGTCGCGCTGCCCGCGCACAACTCGCCGCTCGACTTCGCGTTTTACACCGGCACGCAGTTCCCGGCCGCCTACCGCGGCGGCGCGTTCATCACGCTGCACGGCACGTGGAACCGGTCGCAGCGCGCCGGCTACAAGGTGGTCTACGTGCCGTTCCAGAACGGCCGGCCGTCAGGCGCGCCGAAGGATTTCCTGACCGGATGGATGGGTGCGCCCGCCGGCAAGGAGGTGTGGGGCCGGCCGGTCGGTGTGATCACGCTGCCCGATGGCAGCCTGCTCGTCTCGGACGACGGTGGGAAGAAGATCTGGCGCGTGTCCTACCGATCGTGATGGTGGATGCCGTCGAGCACCGACGGAAAGCACTCGGGGCAGATGCCGTGGCTGAACTCGGCGTCTGAGTGATCGGCGAGATAGCCTTCGAGCTGCTGCCAGTACTTGTCGTCGACGCGAATCTTCTTGCAGTAGGAACACATCGGCAGCAGGCCGCGCAGCTGCTTGACGTTGGCGAGCGCCTGTTCGAGCTCGGTCAGCCGGCGCGCCATGCTCTCCTGCAGCGCCACCATGCGCATGCCGACCTGGGCGCGTGCTTTCAGCTCCGCCGCCTTGAACGGCTTGACCACGTAGTCGTCCGCGCCGGCGTCGAGGCCGGCGGTGATGTCGGACGTCTGCGACGCGCTCGTCACCATCAGGATGTAGAGCGGCGGGAACGAGGGCAGCAGCCGGGCGGCGCGGCAGAGATCGACGCCGTCGATGCCGGGCATCATGCGGTCCAGGATGAGCACCGTCGATTGGGTGCGCTGCTGGATCTGCGCCCAGGCGGCGTGGCCGTCCTCGGCCACCGCGACCTCCGCGCCACAGTCCGCCAGCGCGTGCATGGCGAGCCGGCGGCTGATGGGGTCGTCGTCGGCAATCAGAATCTGCATCGGTGTTCCTTGTGATGCGACAGGTGCGTGTCCCGTCGGGAGCCTCGGCGGCGACGGGAGCAGGGAACGTGCCGGGCTTGGGCGACGGACTCCCGCGATTTTAGGCCGGATTCCGTCGCGCGCACGCGCAAACCGTGCGGAACGTGCACGGAGATGTGCGGTCCGTGCACAGTGCCCGCCGCGCCCCGGCGGCGCCTCGCGGCGCGCTCAGCGGGCCGCGAAAAACGACGGCAGCGGCATGTCGCGCATCGTCCGCAGTCCGGCGGCGGCGGTAATGACGTGCGGGATGGAGTTGACGGTCATCGAGGCGGTGGCAATATCGCCGTGAATGCCGCCCAGCACCTTCGAGTAGATGCGCGGCGACCCGTCGATGAGCACCGAGTCGAACGATTCCGGCGCGCCGAGATAGGCGTCGAGCTGGAGCAGGATTTTCACCTCGTCGCCGACGTAGCCGATGCCTTCCTGGCTGATGCCGGCGACGTAGCCGGGGTCGACGGCGAGCAGCTCGCTGTTGACCTCCTCCTCCGCAATCCACGGACGCACGTCGTCGGTGATGCGCGTCAGCGCCCATCCCATCGCGTCGGCGATCATCTGGATCGATTCGGAGAAGCCGACGTGGCGGACCGAGCCCGCCTCGACCTGCTGCTCGAACTGCTCGCGCGTGAGGCCGGCGCCGATCTTCTGCTGGAACGGCAGCCGGCGGATGCGCGCGTCCTGCACGCGGCGCACCTCGATGCGATTGACCTGTTCGCACACCGAGGTGAGCGCGATCGGCAGGGCGTCCATGGTGAAGCCCGGATTCACCCCGGTGCCGAGGACGGCGACCTTCGCCTTGCGCGCCATCTCGTCGACCTGCCGCGCCAGGCGGCGGTTGCGCGCCGCCGGGTAGGCGAGCTCCTCGGTGGTGGACACGACCGGCAGGCGCAGCTTCAGCAACTGCTCGAGCTGCGGCATCACGCCCCGGAGCGATGACGAGGTACACAGGACGGCGACATCCGGCTTGGCGGCCTTCGCGGCCTTGCGCACGTCGCCGCTCACCTTCACGCGCAGCGGACGGCCGAGCTCCGCGACTTCGCCGAGGTCGCGGCCGATCTTGTTGGGATCGATGTCCACCGCCGCCACGATGCGGAAGCCTTTGCGAGCCGCGAGCTGCCGCGCGACGGCCGCTCCGATGGGTCCCAACCCGACGTGCATCACGCGTATCGTCATATCAGTGGGCGCTGGGCGATGAGCAGTCAGCCATCATGGCGAACGCAGGGGCCGGCCGTCAGGTCGGCCCGAAGCTCCCTAATGTAACATTCGCGCGTGGGCTCACGGCTCGCGCTTTTCACAGTCCTGATCGCAGGAGCGCTCGCGGCCGGCACGCACGCCTCGCAGCAGTTCGATCAGCCGCTCCCGGGAGCGCGCTCGCCGCGCAATGCGAGCTACGAGATCGACGTGCGGCTCGAACCGTCGGACCGGTCGCTGCACGGACACGAACGGATTCGCTGGCGCAATATCACTGCCAGTCCGACGAGCGAGCTGCAGTTCCATCTCTACTGGAATGCGTGGCGCAACGCGGAGTCCACGTGGCTGCGCGAGCGCCGGCTCGGTGGCAACACGACCACGCCGCGCGCCGACGCGTGGGGCTCCACCGACATCCGCCTGCTGCGCGTCATCACGCCCGGGCGCATCGACGAACTGACGCCGCGCCTCCGCTACATCGCCCCTGACGACGGCAACAGCGCGGACCAGACCGTGGCGTCGCTGCCGCTGCCGCGGCCGGTGGCGCCCAACGAGACGATCGACATCGAGATCGACTGGAGCGCGAAGATCCCGCGTCCGTTCTCGCGCACCGGCTACGTCGGCGACTATTACTTCTTCGGGCAGTGGTTTCCCAAGCTTGGCGTGCTCGAGGACGGCGGCTGGAACACGCACCAGTTTCACTCGGGCACGGAGTTCTATGCCGATTACGGCGTCTACGACGTGCGCATGACGGTCCCGCGCGGCTACGTCGTGGGCGCGTCGGGACGCGAAGTCAGCGTCACCGAGGCGGCCAACGGCATGGCCGTGCACCGCTATCACGGCGAGGACATCCACGATTTCGCCTGGGTGACGAGCCCGGACTTCCTCGTGCGCACGCGCACGTTCGAGCATCCGACGCTGCCGCGCGTCGAGATGCGGCTGCTGCTGCGGCCGAACCACCAGGGGCAGGAGCAGCGCCACTTCGACGCGGCCGCCGCGACGCTGAAGTACTACGGCGAGTGGTTCGGTCCCTACCCGTACGGGCACGTGACGATCGTCGATCCGGCGTTCCAGAGCGCCAGCGGCGGCATGGAGTACCCGACACTCTTCACCGCCGGCACCCGCTGGCTGGCGCCGCAGCGCGAGATCGACGTGGAAGAAGTGACCATCCACGAAGCGGGACATCAGTGGTGGTACGGGCTCGTCGGCAGCAACGAGTTCGAGCACGCGTGGATGGACGAGGGCATCAACCAGTTCTCCGAGTCACGCACCGACGAGGTCGCGTTCGGATCGAGGAACTACCTGACGCGACGCTACTTCGGCGGCTTCATTCCCTGGGTCTTTCACGACATTCCAGTGCAGCGCGCGTGGGACGAAGGGCTGGCGGGCTATCGCGCGCAGGCCGAATCCGACGCGCAGGCGACGCCCTCCTTCCGCTACTGGCCCTCGACCGGCGGCAACATCACCTACTTCAAGACGGCGCTCTGGCTGCACACGCTGGAACGATGGCTCGGATGGCCGGCCCTGCAGCGCGCCATGTCCACCTATTTCGAGCGCTGGAAGTTCCGCCACCCGCAGCCCGCCGATTTCTTCCAGGCGATCGGCGAGGGCGCGGGGCGCGACATGACGCCCTTCTTCGACCAGGTCTACCGCAGCTCCTACACCTTCGACTACGGCGTGCAGCAGTTCACCAGCACGCCGGCCGGCAAGGGCAGGTTCCGGACGACGGTCGTCGCGCGGCGGTTCGGCGAAGCGACCTTTCCCGTGGACGTGCGCACGACGTTCAGCGACGGGTCGAAGAAGACCGAGCGGTGGGATGGCGTCGAGCGCCGGATGATCTTCCGATACGACAGCGCGGTGCGCGCGCGATCGGTGGAAGTCGATCCCGACCACGTGCTCATGCTCGACGTGAACTACACGAACAACAGCCGGACGCTCGAATCGCGCGGCCGCGAGGCGAGCCTGAAATGGAGCCTCAAGTGGATGGCCTGGCTCCAGGACCTTTTGATCACCTATGCCTCGCTGGTCTGACGAGGCCGTCCGTGGTTAGCGCCGCATGGCGCGACGGCCTGCGGCGCGTGGCGGCCGCGCCGGCGCTCGTCGCCGGCGTGTTCGTCGTCACGCTGCTCGCCGCGCTGCCGCCGGCGCTCACGCTGCGGGGCGCGCTGGAGGATCATCTCGGCTCCAGCCTGGCCGCGGACGCGGCCGCCAGCGGCGTCAACTACGACTGGTGGCAGGAATTCGCGTCACAGGCCAGCGGGGTCGGCACGACCTTCACGCCATCGGTGATCGGGTTCGCGACCACGCTCGACAGCGTCAGCAGCCTGCTCGATGCCCGCGCGCTGCTGACGCCGATTGCCGCGGCGCTCGCACTCTACGCCGCCGCGTGGCTGTTCGTCTCCGGAGGCGTCATCGACCGCTACGCCCGCGGGCGGCGCCTGGGTGCGCACGGCTTCTTTGCCGCCTCGGGCACGTTCTTCTTCCGCTTTCTCCGGCTCGGCGCCGCCGCCGCGGCCGCCTACTGGTTCCTGTTCGCCTACGTGCACCGCTGGCTGTTTGCGCAGTGGTACGTGAACGTGACGCGCGATCTCGCGTTCGAGCAGACGGTGTTCGCCTGGCGGCTGCTGATGTACGCCATCTTCGCCGCGCTGCTGGCGTCGATCGCGACGATCTTCGACTACGCGAAGGTGCGTGCCGTGGTCGAGGATCGCCGCAGCATGGCCGGGGCGCTGATCGCCGCCATCCGCTTCATCGTGCGCCGCCCCGGGCGCGTCGCCGGGGTGTTCCTGCTGAACGCGGCGCTGTTCCTCGTGGTCGTCGCCGCCTGGGCGCTCGTCGCGCCAGGCGCGGGCGGCGCCGGTGCGTCGATGTGGGCGGGCGTGGTCGCGGCGCAGGGCTACATCGTCGCGCGGCTCGTCGTGAAGCTGCAGGGACTGGCATCGGCGACGGCGCTGTTTCAGCGCTCGCTCGCGCACTGGGGCTACGTCGCGGCACCATCCGCCGTGCCGGCGATTCCCGCCGTCGTCGACGCCGGACCCGTCAGCGCTTCAGGCTAGCGCCGGCCAGCTCGGCGACCGCGCCGAGCGTCGTCTGCGCGGCATTCAGCCCGAGCCGGAAATCCTTGTCGCTGAAGGTCGAGAACAGATCGGTCGGCTGGTGCCAGTGCGGGTCCCAGCCGCCGCCGATGTGCATGCCGCGCTCGTTCTCGCGCAGGCTGATGGCCGCGGTGAAGTCCATGAACGGATTCGAGTCGGTGTTGGTCATGTGGGAGCCGACGGCGGCCGGATAATCGGTCGCGTACTTCTCGTTCGCCTCCCGGAAGAAAAACGCCAGCCTCATCGCCTCGTCCGCGAAGCGCGACGTGGCCTGGAACTCGACGTTGACGTCGGCCTCGGGACGCTGCTCGGGGCTGAGCCTGCCGTCCGCGCCCGGCATCCCGTGATCGAACAGCATCATGTCGTGCTGGATGACGGCCAGCCATCGCGGCTCCGGATACCGGCCGGAGCCCGCCGGATTCTCGCGCCCCTGCAGGCCTGCACGCTGCTCGATGTAGGCCTGTGCGCCGTTGAGGCCGGTCTCCTCGTTGTTCCACAGCACGAACCTGATTGTCCGGTCCGTCTCCACGTCGGCGGCGTTGAGCACGCGCGCCAGCTCCATCACCAGCGCCGTCCCGGATCCGTTGTCGTTGGCGGCTTCGCCGAAGCCGATGCCGTCCATGTGCGCGCTGACGATGTACATCTCCTGCGGCCGCGTGCGGCCGACCTTCGTGCAGAAGACTTCCTGGCGCGTGCCGGGAGTGCTCGGCTGCGAGTTGAGCTGACGGAGGGCCGCGTCCGGCTGCGTCATCGGATCGCGGTTGACGCCTGTCGGCCGCACCACGCCGCGCAGGCGCGAGCCGCCTTGTCCGCGCCGCACCTCGCCGCTGGCGATCACCGGATCGGGCCGCGGCGGCGCGGCCGCCGCGGCGGCTGCGGGCGGCGGGGGATTGAACATGTACGTCAGGCGCTCGGTGGCGCAGCCGTAGCCGCGCAGCTGCGTCTCGATCCAGTCGATCGCGGCACGGTTGCGATCGGTGCCCTCGCGCCGGTCGCCGAACTTCGTCAGCTCCTTGATGGTCGCCTTGTAGTGCTCGAGATCGAGACGGCTCACGAGCGGCACGGCCGGGTTGGCCGCGGCCGCAGGCACCTGACCGCGGGCCTCGATCATCGGAACCGCGATCACAAGCGCGGCGAGCAGGACGGAAACGCGCCGTGCGGTCAGCATGTTGAAGATGCTCACGGTGACACGTGCATCAATGTGCCGCCCCCGGCGCCATCCGCCCCTTCGGCCGCCGCATGATCAGGATCAGCGGCAGCAGCAGCAGGAAGATGCCGCCGAGCAGCCGGAACAGCCAGACGAAGGACACCATCGACGCCTGCTGGAGCAGCATGCCGTGCAGTGCCGCGTAGGCGCGTTCCGTCGCGGTGACCGCGTCGGCGCCGCGCGCCATGAAGCCGGCCTTCAGCTGCGCGAGCATCGTCTGCGTGCCGGGATCATAAACGGTGATGCGCTCGCCCAGCACCGCGCCCACGGCCTGCCGCTGCCGCACGAGCATCGTCCCGGTGACGGCGATGCCGACGCTGCCGCCGATGTTGCGCATCAGGTTGAACAGGCTGGTCGCGTTCCCCATGCGCTGCGGCGCAATCGACTGCATGGTCGCCGTGGTCAAGGGAACGAACGTCAGCGCCATCCCGGTGCCCTGCAGCGCCTGCGGCCAGAAGATGTCCCAGTAGCCGGCATTCAGGTTGAGCGACCCGAGCCAGATCAGCGTGAAGCCGGCGACGGTGAAGCCGACCGCGAGCAGCTTGCGCACGTCCACCTTGCTCGTGAGATAGCCGACGATCGGCATCATGATCAGCGACCCCATGCCGCGCGGCGCCATGGCGATGCCGGCCTGCATCGACGGATAGCCGAGCAGCGTCTGCAGCATGATCGGCAGCAGCACCATGCTGCCGTAGAGGACGAAGCCGAGCATCGTCATCAGGAAGACGCCGGTGGCGTAGCTGCGTTCCTTGAAGACGCGCAGGTCGATGATCGGGTGCTCCGTCGTCCACTCGTGGTAGATGAGCACGAGCAGGGTCACCGCCGACAGGATGGACAGCGTCAGGATCGTACGGTCGGCGAACCAGTCCGCCTCCTGCCCCTTGTCGAGCACGTACTGCAGCGCCCCGATGCCGACGACGAGCATGCCGATGCCCCAGTAGTCGATCCGTTCGGTCTCGCGGCGCAGGTAGGGCGGGTCGAAGATGAACATCTTCGTCATCACGATCGAGGCGATGCCCACCGGCAGGTTGATGTAGAACACCCAGCGCCAGCTGTAGCTGTCGGTCAGCCAGCCGCCGACGACCGGGCCGAGAATGGGCGCGACGACGATGCCCAGGCCCCAGAAGCCCATCGCCTTGCCGCGCTCGTGCGGCTCGAACGACTCGAGCAGCACCGCCTGCGACAGCGGCTGCAGCGCGCCGCCGGTCGCGCCCTGCAGGATGCGGAAGGCGATCAACGACGCCAGGTTCGGGGCGACGCCGCACAGAAACGACGAGATGGTGAAGCCGGTGACCGACATCATCAGCAGGCGCTTGCGGCCGAAGGTGGCCGCCAGCCAGCCGGTCATCGGCAGGATGATCGCGTTGGCAACCAGGTAGGACGTCAGCACCCACGTCGCCTCGTCGATCGTCGCCGACATCGTCGCCGCGATGTGCGGCAGCGACACGTTGACGACGGTGGTGTCGAGCACCTCCATGAAGGTGCCGAACATCACGGCGATGGCGACGATCCACGGATTGACGTGGCGGTGTTGATCTGCGGTCATGGCACGGAGCGGCGGGCGTGGCAGGCCCGCCTAGCGCGTATACACCTTGGCGGTCACCGACATTCCCGGCCGCAGCAGCTGTGCCGCGTCCTGCTTCTCGTCGAGGGCGATGCGCACGGGCACGCGCTGCACGACCTTGACGAAGTTGCCGGTCGCGTTCTCCGGCGGCAGCAGGCTGAAGCGCGATCCGGTGGCGGCCGCCAGGCTCTCGACGTGCGCCTTGAAGTCGCGCCCGCCGTAGGCGTCCACCTCGATCACCGCGGGCTGGCCCGGACGCATGTTCTCCAGTTGCGTCTCCTTGAAGTTCGCGGTCACCCACACGTCTTCGAGCGGGATGACGGTCATCAGCGGCTGGCCGGGCTGGATGACCTGGCCGACTTCAACCGTCTTCTTGCTGACGATACCGCGCATCGGCGCCTTGATGGTGGCGTACTGGACGTTGAGCTCGGCCTGCTGGACGGCGGCGCGCTGCTGCAGCACGCGCGCCTCGGCGGAGGACGCCCTGGCCTGCTGGGCCGCGACCTGCTGCGGCCCGGTCTGGGCCGTCTGCAGCTGCGCGGAGGCCTGCGTCGCCCCGGCGCGCGCCTGCATCAACTGGCTTTGCGCCATCGAGATGCCGGCCTGCGCCTCCTGCACCTGCGAGCGCGCCGAATCGGCGGCCGCGCGCGAGGCGTCGGCGGCGGCGACCGCGGCGTCGTATTGCTGCTGCGAGATCTCGTCCTTGGCCAGCAGCGCCTTGAAGCGCTCGACGTCCTTGGCGGTGCGCGCCGCGTTCGCCTCGGCCTCGCGCTGCCGCGCCTGCGCCGTCGTCAGCCGCGCGTTGGCCGCCTCGATGCCGCGCTGCGCGGCGTCGATGCCCGCCTCCGCGTGCTCCACGCCGCCGCGTGCGGTCGAGACGTTGCCGGTCGTCTGCGTCGACGTGATGGGCACGTTGACGCGGGCCGCCGCCGCATCCGCCTCCGCGGTCGCCAGCTCGGCGCGCGCCTTCTCGAGTGCCACCTGGTAGTCACGCGGATCGATGACGACCAGCACCGTGCCGGCCTCGACCTGCTGGTTCTCCTTCACCGGCACTTCGATCACCGTGCCGGTAATGCGCGCCGCCACCGGCGTCACGTGCGCGTCCACCTGCGCGTCGTCCGTTGTCTCGCGGCCTGCGGTTGCCCACAGCCAGACGGTCGTGCCGAGCACCAGGATCAGCACGACGCCGATCGCGATGCGAATCCGTTTATTCATTCCGTCTTCGTTCTCCATGCGGCGGGTCCGCCGGCGCCTTCGCCTGGCGGGCACCCGCGCCGTACTTTATGGGGTTCCCGTGCCGAGGATGCGCTGCACCGCGGCCTCGGCGTCGCCGAGCGACCGCGCGAGCACCGCCTTGGAGACATCGAACCCGAGCAGCGCGTCGATATATTCCTCCTCGGCGGCGGTCACCGACTGCTGCGCCTGCACCACCTCGAGGTTATTGGCCACGCCGGCCGCAAACCTGTCGCGCGCCTGCGTCAGCTCCTGGTTGGCCAGGTCGCGCGAGCGCGTCGCCACCTGCAGCTGCTCGCCGGTGGCCTGCAGATCCAGGAACGCCGCGCGCACGTCGTAGTAGATCTCCGCACGCATGTCCTCGGCCTCGGCGCGGCGCTGCCGGAGATCCGCGTCCGCCTGCGCGATGCGGCCCTGCGTGCGTCCGCCCTGGAAGATGGGAATGTTCACCGATCCCGAGAGCGAATAGGTGACGACGGTGTCGGTGACCTTCAGCCCGAGCGCGCCGTAGTCCGCGTTGACGCGCACCGACGGCAGCAGCTCGCTGTTGGCCGCCGCCCGCGACGCCTCCGCCGCCTTGACGCGCTCGAGCGCGGAGAGATAGTCGGGACGCTCCCGGTACGCCTGCGCGAGCGCCTGTTCGACCGTCATGTCGGGGATGGGGACGTTCGGCAGCTGCGCGCTGATCGTGAACGGCTGGCCGATGGGCAAGCCAATCAGCCTCGCCAGCTGCAGCCGTGTCTTCTCCAGCTCGTTGCGCGAGACGGTGACGCGCTGCCGGTCGCCGTTCAGGCGCACCTCGGCGCGCACGACGTCGATGCCGGCGATGATGCCGTTCTGCTTCAGGTCCTGGGCCTGCTGGTAAATCGCCTGCGAGGTGTCGAGCTGCGCACGCGCCGACTGGGCGCGCGCGTCGGCGGCGAGCGCCTCGAGGTAGGCGTTGGCGGCCACCAGCACCACCAGGTCGCGCGCGCTCCTGTACGAGAGGCGCGCGGCCTCGACGTTGTGGGTTTCCGCGCGCGTCTCGTTGCGGGCGCGCAGGTCGAGCAGCGACTGCGACAGGAAGATGCGCGCGTCGAACACGTTGAACGGGCCGACCACGCGCGGAATGTTGAAGGTGGCGCCCGAGAACCCGAAGGCCTCGAGGTTGTTCCGCTGCCTCGACTCGGCGAGCCGGGCGCTGACGCTGGGCAGCAGGTCGCTCATCGCGGCGCGGCGGACCCCCGCCGCGTGCGTCACGGATTCCTCGGACAGCAGCACCCCGAGGTTGTGCTCGAGCGCGCGGCGGATGATGTCGCCGACGGTGAGCTGGAGTGTGTCGCCTGTCGGAGGGCCCTGCGGCACCCCGCCCGCGAACGGGCTGCCCGACGGCAGCTGCCGCGCGGGCCCGCTCGACTGCTGCGCCGCGGCCGGCGCGCCGGCGAGAAGACAGGCTGTAATGAGTGGGAAAACTGTCGTGGTAAGACGAATCACAGTGCGGTCACGCCTCAGAAAACCTAAGACGCGATCGTACCTCAGAGCGTTGCGCAACGGCGTACAGTCCGGGTGCCGACGCCCCAACTCCGTATTGGCACGGCTTCCGCGAGTCGGGCGCTGATTTGTATGAGGTGCGGGTCAGCGCGACGCTGACCCGCTCAAGGGAGATGTGGGAAGTCGTGCGTTCGCTTACGCCTGCAGCCGCGCTTCGATCAGGGCGTCGCGCACCGCCGGCGGAAACGACGTGGTCGGCACGACCGAGCCGGCGAGGAGGTCGCGCAGGCGGTCCGCGTCAACCGATTCGACCTCGAGCAGCTCCTCGGCCAGCGTCTTCACCGCGGCGCGCTGCCGCTCGATGATCTGCCGCGCCGTCTCGTAGCCGCGCATCACCAGCGTACGGATTTCCTCGTCCACGCGCCGCGCCGTCTCCTCGCTGAAACCGGCGGCGCGCGAGTCGTTGTCGAAGGCGCCCGACGGACGGCGGTAGTGCAGCGGTCCGAGCGGCGACATGCCGAGCTCGCAGACCATCTTGCGCGCCAGTTCGGTGGCCCGCTCGATGTCGTTGCTGGCGCCGCTGGTCATCTGCCGCAGGAACAGCTCCTCGGCGATGCGGCCCCCCATCAGGATGGCAATCTGCGTCTCGATGAACGGCTTGCTGTGCGTGTAGCGATCCGCCTCGGGCAGCTGCATGGTCACGCCCAGCGCGCGGCCGCGCGGGATGATCGTCACCTTGTGCAGCGGGTCGGCATCGGGCAGCAGCGCCGCGACGATGGCGTGTCCGGCCTCATGGTAGGCGCAGGTGATGCGCTCGCGCTCGCTCATGGCGACCGACTTGCGCTCCACGCCCATCAGCACCTTGTCGCGCGCGGCGTCGAGATCGCGGTTGCCAATCGTCTTGCGCCCGGCGCGCGCCGCGATGAGCGCGGCCTCGTTCACCAGGTTCGCCAGGTCGGCGCCGGAGAAGCCGGGCGTACCGCGGGCGATGGAACGGAGCTCCACGTCGGGCTCGAGCTGCACCTTGCGCGCGTGCACGCGGAGAATCTGCTCGCGGCCCTTGATGTCGGGGTTGCCGACCATCACCTGGCGGTCGAACCGGCCCGGGCGAAGCAAGGCCGGATCGAGGATGTCGTGGCGGTTGGTCGCGCCGACGATGATGATGCTCTCGGACTGCGTGAAGCCGTCCATTTCGACGAGCAGCTGGTTGAGCGTCTGCTCGCGCTCCTCGTGGCTGAGCGAGTTGCCGCCGCGGTTGCGGCCCACCGCGTCGAGCTCGTCGATGAAGATGATGCACGACTTGTGGCGCCGCGCTTCCTTGAACAGCTTGCGGATGCGCGAGGCGCCGACGCCGGCATACATCTCGACGAAGTCCGAGCCGCTCGCCGACATGAAGGGCACGCCGGCTTCACCCGCCATCGAGCGGGCGAGCAGCGTCTTGCCCGTGCCGGGAGGGCCAATCAGGAGGATGCCGCGCGGGATGCGGCCGCCGATCTCGGAGAACCGCTGCGGGTCCTTCAGGAAGTCGACGATCTCACGCACCTCGTCCTTCGCCTCGTCCACGCCTGCGACGTCGGCAAACGTCACCTTGACGAGCTGCGGATCGATCGTGCGCGCCTTCTCCAGCGTCGGTACGCGTCCGGTTACCGCGCGGAACAGCGCCAGCCCCGCGAAACCGAGCAGCAGGAGGCCGAACGCCATCGCCCCGTACCCGCCCGCGGCGGGCGCTTCCTCGGCGGCTTTGACGTCGAACGTGATGCCGCGCTGCGCCAGGTCGGTGACGAACGTCGGGTTCGATGCCACATACCCCTGCGGCGCAATCGTCACGTAGCGCGCGCCGTCGGCGCGCTCGAACTCGAGCGCCTCCTGGGTCTGGGTCACGTGGCGCACGCGCCCGGCCTGGACGTCGTGCAGGAACTCGGAGAAGGCGGCCGTGGTCCGGGCCGGCTGCGCAGAGGGCCGCAGAAGGTAGAAGGAGACTACGGAAATGATGACGACGAGCGCGCCCGCGACCATCCAGAACAGTCGGGTGCGTGGAAGTTTGCCTCCGAACACGGTACTCCCTCTGCAGTAGAGCCGCACGCAGCCGGGCATACCGGGTGCAACAGGCCCGTTTGTTTGTAGGAAAGCGCGTGGCGGAGAGCCCTACGCGCTTGAAGATTGTATCGGACGGTTGCCAGACTGTAAACAGTGGTGGGCGCAGAACTTATTGAGCTCAACGGTACTTCGGCATCGACGCCGCGGCAGCCGCTCGACCGTACGGTGCGCGTCGGCTGCTCCGGGTGGCAATACACGCACTGGCGGGCCGATTTCTATCCCGCCGAACTGCCGACCTCGCGCTGGTTCGCCCATTACGCGCTGACCTTCGATACGGTCGAGATCAACAACAGCTTCTATCGGCTGCCGCCGCCCGGGACGTTCGCCAAGTGGCGCGAGCAGGCACCCCGTCATTTTCTCTACGCGGTCAAGGCGAGCCGGTTCCTCACGCACATGAAGAAGCTGAAGGACCCGGACGAGCCGTTGCTCCGCTTCTTCGACAACGCGAAACAGCTCGGGCCGCGGCTCGGACCCGTGCTCTACCAGCTGCCGCCGCACTGGCCGCTGAACCTGGAGCGGTTCGAGATCTTCCTCCGCGCGCTCGCGCCCGCGGCGCGCGCCGCCGGCATCAAGCCGCTCCCCCGCAGCGTCGTCGAGTTCCGCGACCCGAGCTGGTACGACGAACGCGTGTTCGCGCTCCTGCGCCGCTACAAGGTCGCGCTCTGCCTGCACGACATGCAGGGCTCCGCCTCCGGCAAGCTGGTCGTCGGTCCGTTCATCTACGTGCGATTCCACTTCGGCACGAAGAAATACGGCGGGCGATATCCAGACGACCGGCTGAACGATTGGGCGGACTGGCTCGCGGCGCGGTCGGCGGAGGGACTGGACGTCTTCGCCTACTTCAACAACGACACCGGCGGCCACGCGCCGCGTGACGCGGTACGGCTGCGCGCGGGGATCCAGGATCGCCTGAGCAAATCCCAAATCCCAAATCCCAACATCCAAACCCCAGGACGTGCCTGATACGACGTCGCGAGTTGGTAGTTGGCAGTTGGTAGTTGGCAGTTGGCAGTTGGTAGTTGGTCGTTGGGAGTTGGTAGTCGGGAGTTGGTGGCTGATAGAATCCCCCAGCCACCATGCCGACGCCGGCGCGTCTCGCGCTCACGCCGGAGATCGAGGAATTCCGGCAGCAGTTCGAGCGACTGGCGGACGAGGCCGACGCGCTGGTCGCGCCGCTGAAGGACGACCAGTTCGCCTGGCAGCCGTCGCCGACGTCGTGGTCGATCGCGCAGTGCATCGATCACCTGAACGTCACCGCCCGCCTCTACCTTCCACAGCTGGACGAGGGCATCGCCAACGCGATCCGCCAGGGGCTGTACGGCGAAGGGCCGTTCAAGTACTGGTGGCTGGCGCGGCTGCTGGTGCGGATGCTGGAGCCGCCGCCGCGCATGCGCGTCAAGACGCCCGCCGCGTTCCATCCGCCCCCCGAGCGCACGCGCCGCGAGATCATGGCGGCGTTCCGCGCGTACCAGGTGCAATACATCGATCGCCTGCGGCAGGCCAACGGCCTCGACCTCGCACGTGCGCGCGTCCGCTCGCCGGTCGCGTCGTGGCTGCAGATGCCGCTCGGCACGGGTTTCGCCGCGATGACGGCGCACGAGCGGCGCCACTTGTGGCAGGCGAGGAGGGTGATCGAAGCCCCCGGATTTCCGGGGTAACTCCCAATTGCCAACCGCCAACGGCCAATGCGTCTGGCCGCCTGGCTAGTTCGCTTTCGTGGCCACCGCCAGGTAGGCGACCAGATCGTCGCGCATCGCCTTGTCGCTGATCCCCGCAAACGCCATGCGATTGCCGGGAATGAACGCCTGCGGATCCGCGACGTACTGATCCAGCGTCTCCGGCGTCCACGTCACGTCGCTGCGCTTCATCGCCGCCGAGTAGCGGTAGTCGTCGAGCGAGCCGGCCTTGCGGCCGATGACACCCTTCAGCGTCGGACCGTCGAAGTCGCCCGCTTCACCGAGCGAATGACACGCCGCGCACTGCTCGAAGACCGCTTTCCCCTTGTCGACGTCGGCCGCGCGGACGGGCGCGGTGAACGCTGCGGCCAGCAGCGTGCAGCCGCCCAGCGCCGCCAGCCAGCCGGCACGCGCGCCCCTCACGTCATCAGCCCCGGTCGATTGCGGAACTTGGACTTGATCGCGTCCGCGGTCCAGTACGCGAGCGCGCCGACGGGACCGGTCGGGTTGTAGGCCGAGTTGTGCGGGAACGCGCTGGCGCCGACGACGAAGACGTTGGGGACGTCCCACGACTGCAGGTAGCGGTTCACCGCGCTGTCCTTCGGCGAGTTGCCCATGATGGCGCCGCCGGTGTTGTGCGTGGACTGGTAGGGCACGATGTTGTAGTCGCCGAGCGCGCCGGGATTGGTCATGCTCGTCGGCTTCATGCTGCGCGCGATTTCCGCCGCCTTCTGCCCGACGAAGGCAATCACCTTCCGGTCGTTCTCGAGGAAGTTGTAGGTGAGGCGCAGCAGCGGCTGGCCGAACACGTTCTTGTAGGTGGGGTCGAGATCGTAGGCGTTGTAGCGGTTCGGCATGTTGCTCGCCGTGACGCCGATGTTCATCGCCCGCAGGTACCACTTCGCCGTCGCCTTCTTCCACTCGGCGCCCCAGCGCGGCGTTCCCGCCGGCACCGGACGATAGCCGATCGGGCGGCCGTTGCTCTGGCCGACCGCGATCGTCGCCCCGCCGATGGCGCCCATCGCCGTGCGGTCGAACTCGTCGCTGGCGTGGAAGTCGTCGAGCGCGATGCCGAAGGCGCCGGTGGCCATGAAGGGGTTGAAGATCTTGTCCTCGAAGAACAGCGTCACCCCGCCGCCGCCCGGCTGATAGCAGTAGTTCCTGCCGACGATGCCCTTCTGCGTCGCCGGATCGTAGGGCGTGCCGATGCCCGACAGCAGCATCAAGTGGACGTTGTTGATGGCGTAGGCGCACAGGGCGACGATGCCCGCCGGCTGCTCGTACTCCTGCCCGGTGGCGACGTCGGTATAGGCGACGCCGACCGCCTTCTTGCGGCTCGAATCGAGCATCACCCGCGTCACCCACGAGTGCGTGCGCAGCTCGAAGGTGGGCTGCGCCATCGCTTTCGGGATCACGGTGATGTGCGGGCTTCCCTTCGCGTTCGCCTCGCAGCCGAAGCGCTCGCAGTGCCCGCAGTAGACGCACGCGCCGAGGCGCTGGCCGTCGGGATTGGTGTAGGCGCGCGAGGCGTTGGCGCACGGACGCGGGAACGGATGGTAGCCGGCCTGCGCCGCGGCATCCCGGAACAGCAGTTGTGAATAGCTGTTCTCGAGCGCCGGCAGCGGATAGTCGCGATCGCGCGGCTGCTCGAAGAAGTTGCCGCCATCCTGCTTGGCGCCGCGCAGGTTCCCCGCCTTGCCGCTGACGCCCGCCGTCCGCTCGAACTTGTCGTAATAGGGCTCGAGCTCGGCGTAGGTCATCGGCCAGTCCTGCACCGGCATGTCCGCCGGGATGAACGACTTGCCATAGCGGTGCTCGTAGTGCGACCGCAGCGCGTGATCGATGCCGGTCCAGCGCCACGTCACGCCGTTCCAGTGCACGCCGGCGCCGCCGAGCCCTTCGCCGGGCAGGAACGACCCGAGCTGCCGCATCGGCAGCGACCGCTCCGTCTGGCTGTGACGGAACGTCAGCGTGTCGCGCGCCGGGTTCTGCATCAGCGAGTTGCGGACCGCGTACTTCAGCTCGTCGCGAATGAGCGGGATGGCGAAGTCGGGGTTGGTCGCGCGCATGCCGCCGCGCTCGAGCGCGACGACGCGCATGCCGGCTTCGCTCAATTCCTTCGCCAGGATGCCGCCGGTCCACCCGAGGCCGACGATGACGATGTCCACTTCCTTCAGTCTGGTCGCCATGTGGTCCTCAGGAGAGATCCAGGATGCTCTTCGGCTCGACGTCGTACTTCTTGTTGCGATACGTCTTGATGTGCTCGGAATAGATGGCGATGACGCCGGGGAAGCCGATCATCTTCCACGCCGCCTTGTCGCGATTGCCGCCGTAGATCGGGTCGGAGAAGAACCCCTGCATCGTGGTCGCCAGCAGCAGGTTGAAGAATTCCTGCGCCGGCACGCCGTCGAGCGCGGCGCGCCCCTGCTCCATGTCCTGGAGCACCTTGATCTGCAGGTCGGCGGTGAGGCGATCGAACTCTTTCTGGTACGTCTTCCGGCAGTAGGCGTTGGTGGCGGCGATGCCGGCGCGGAAGTACTCGGCGGGCGTCAGCGGCGACTGGTAGCCCTGCGTGGGGACGCCCTTGTCCCAGGGACCCTGCATGTACATACGGTCGCCGCTCCCCCACGCGCCCGCCAGCTGGCGATCGATGAAGGTCGCGACGCCGCAGTCGGTGCCGCCCGGCGTCAGGTCGTCGGCCGGAATCAGCCGATCGACGGCCGCCTCGATGAACGCCGCCTCGGGCGCGGTGAGGTAGGTGTACGCGTGCGAGACCGGTGCCGCCGCCGGCGCCGCGGCCGCCCCGCCGCGCGCCTGCGCCTCGACCTCGGTGTCGCCGCCGACCGCGGCGGCCAGACCGGTCGCGCCCACCGTGCCGACGGTCTTCAGGAAGTCGCGTCGATTTTTCATGATGTCACCGCTGCCACGATGTGACGGGACGAGATCCCGTAATAGTCCACGAGGTGTTCCGGCGGGCCGCTGCGCGGGATCTCGCGCACGCACAGCCGCTCGACGACGAAGCCGCTGCCGGCGACGCATGCCGCCACGGCATCGCCGATGCCGCCCGCGGCGTAGTGATCCTCCACGGTGATGACGCGCTTGGTCTCGCGCGCGCAGCGCAGCAGCGAGCGCGAGTCGATCGGCTGCAGCGAATAGAGATCGATGACGCGGACGCTGATGCCGATCTTTTGCAGCTGATCGTAGGCCTTCAGCGCCTCGACGACGGTGATGCCGGCGCCGATGACGGTGGCGGCGTCCTTCGTGCTCTCCCGCAGGATCTTCAACCCGCCGATGGCGAACTTCTCGTCCGGTCCGTAGATGACCGGCGTCTTCGGACGGGAGGTGCGCATGTAGGCGGGGCCGGGGTGATACGCCATCAGCTCCAGCAGCCGCTCCGTGCTCATCGCGTCGCACGGGTAGAGCACCGTCATGTTCGGCTGCGCGCGCATCATCGCCAGGTCTTCGAGGCCCATCTGCGACGGGCCGTCCTCGCCGATCGACACGCCGGCATGCGAGCCGGCCACCTTGATGTTCACGTTGCTGATGCACGCCATGCGGATGAAGTCGTAGGCGCGCGACAGGAAGGCGGCGAAGGTGGCGGGGAACGGAATGGCGCCGCGCGCCGCCAGCCCCATCGCCGAGCCGATCATCACCTGTTCGGCGATGTAGTTCTGGAAGAAGCGGTCGGGGTGGCGCTCCTCGAACTTCTCGCTGAAGGTGGAGTTCTTGACGTCGCCGTCGAGCGCGACGATGCGGTCGTCGCCGTCGCCGAGCTTGGCGAGCGCGGCGCCGTAGGCTTCGCGCGTCGCCACGGTGTCCCCCAGCTTGTAGGCGGGCGTTCCGACCGTCCCCTTGCGCGGCCCGGCTGCCGGACGGCTGTGGTCGCGGCGCGTGCGCGGGCCGTCCGGCAATCGCGCCGGCTCCTCCTCGGGCACGATCTGCGACTCCAGGTCCTTGAGCACGCCGTCGAGCTCGGGTCCCTTCTTGAACGCCTTGCCGTGCCATCCGGGCTTTCCCTCGGCAATCGAGATTCCCTTGCCCTTGAGCGTGCGCGCCAGGATCATCGTCGGCCGGCCCTTGGTGCGGCGCGCCTCGTCGAGCGCGTCGAGGATGGCCGTCATGTCGTGGCCGTCGATGACGAGCGCATGCCACCCGAACGCGCGCCACTTGGCGGCATAGGCGTCCATGTCGTGATCCCAGATGGACGGCCCGCTCTGCCCGAGGCCGTTGACGTCGGTGATGCCGCACAGCGACTCGAGGCGGTCGTGCGCGGCGGCCTCGGCGGCTTCCCACACGGATCCTTCCGCCGACTCGCCATCGCCGAGCATCACGTAGGTGCGGTAGTCCGACTTGATGCGCCGCGCGTTGAGGGCGATGCCGACGGCGGCGCAGATGCCCTGGCCGAGCGACCCGGTGGCGACGTCCACGAACGAGAGCCGCGGCGTCGGATGCCCTTCGAGGTCGGAGTCGAACCGGCGCAGCGTCAGCAGATCCTCCCGCTTCAGCAGGCCGACTTCCGCCCACGCCGAGTAGAGGATGGGTGCGGCGTGCCCTTTCGAGAGCACGAACCGATCGTTGTCGGGGTTCTGCGGATTGCGGGGGTCGTAGCGCATTTCCGAGAAGAACAGCGCCGCGACGAGGTCCGCGGCGGAGGCGCATGAGGTCGGATGGCCGCTGCCGGCTTCGCTCGTGGAAAGAACGGAATCAATGCGGAGGCGCGTGGCGACATTCTTGAGCGCCGCCACGCGCGATGAAGTCTGAACGGACATACGGCCCGCCATAGTAGCAGAATGAATTGGCGGTCGATCCCGGCCCGAACCAGGCGGCGGCGCCGACGTGGCGGCGGTTGGCGGGAGGGCGAACGGCTGCCGTAGGCGAGAGTGCATCCGTTGAGACTGGGCCGACATGACTGACGTTCCGCCGCTGCTGCTGGCCATCGACGACGAGCCCGCGATTCTCACCATCGTCGAGCGCTTCGGCCGCCAAATGGGCTTCGAGGTGGAGACGCGCACCAACCCGGCCGCGGCGCTCGCGGAACTGTCGAAGCTGAATCCGGACGTCGTCGTCGTCGATCTGCAGATGCCCGAGCTCGGCGGCCTCGAGGTGCTCAAGTCGATTCGCGCCAGCAACCCCGAGTGCCACGTCATCCTGCTGACCGGCAGCCCGACGATCGACAGCGCGATCGAGGCGGTGAAGCTCGGGGCGCGCGACTATCTGCAGAAGCCGATCGATTTCGGGCGCCTCGGCCGCCTGCTCTCGGAAGTGACCGACGGCATGCGCCGCCGCCAGCGCCTGCTGCGCGTCGAAGCGGATGTCGCCGGCGACTTCGAGTGCGAGGGGATGATCGGGCGGAGCACGGTGATGCAGGAGCTGTTCGACTCGCTGCAGCGCTACGCGCCGCACATGCGCACGGTGCTGGTCACGGGAGAGACGGGTACCGGCAAGGAGCTGGTGGCGAAGGCGCTGCATCGCCTCGGGCCGCGGCGGGCACGGCGGTTCGTGACCGTGAACTGCTCGGCGGTGGTCGAGAGCCTGTTCGAGAGCGAGCTGTTCGGGCACCAGCGCGGCGCCTTCACCGGCGCGGTGGACACCAAGGTCGGCCTGTTCGAGCATGCCGACGGCGGCACGCTGTTCCTCGACGAAGCCGGCGAGCTGCCGCTCACCGTGCAGGCGAAGCTGCTGCGCGCGGTCGAGTACGGCGAGCTGCAGCGGGTGGGCTCGCTCGACACGCGGCGGGTGGACGTCAACGTCATCGCCGCGACCAACCGCGATCTGCGCGCGGAGGCGTCGGCGGGGCGGTTCCGCAGCGACCTCTTCTACCGTCTGAGCACCATCGAGATCGCGCTGCCGCCGCTGCGCCAGCGGCGCGAGGACATTCCCTATCTCACCGCCCGCTTCATCCGCGAGTGCGCGGCGCGCATGAACCGGCCGATCACCGGGCTGACGCAGCCGGCTGAGCGCCTGCTGCTCGACGCGCCCTGGCCCGGCAACATCCGCGAGCTGCGCAACGTGCTCGAGCGCGCCTGCATGCTCAGCGAAGCGGGGATGATCACCGAGCGGGATCTGGCGAGCGCGCTGACGACGAGGCCGGGCGCACGCGCTGCCGGCGCCGACGAGGTGCCGGACGATCGGCTGTCGACGGTGCAGCGCCGCCAGGTCGAGCGCGTGCTCGAGGAGACCGGCGGCAACAAGTCGGAAGCGGCGCGGCGGCTGGGCATCAGCCGCCGGGCGCTCTATCGCCGCATCGACGAGATGAACCTGACCGACGCGTAACACACGCGCGACACGTGGCGCGCGACACGTAGAGGCGGGACACGTAGAGGCGGACCTTCAGGTCCGCCTACCGATGACATCCGCGCCATCAGACGTAAAGGCGGACCTTCAGGTCCGCCTAGCGATGACATCCGCGCCATCGGACGTAGAGGCGGACCTTCAGGTCCGCCTAGCGATGACATCCGCGCCATCAGACGCAGAGACGGACCTCAGGTCCGCCCGATCGCGCCCATCCATCTATAATCAGCCGATGCTCGCGCTGCGGTACGTGTATGTACTCGCGCTGGTCGTGTGGCTCGGCGGCATGCTCATCCTCGGCGCCATCGTCGCCCCCACCACCTTCGAAGTGCTGCAGGCCGCCGGCGGATCGCAGGGGCGCGAGCTCGCCGGCGCCGTCTTCGGCGCGGCGCTCGCCCGCTTTCATTATCTCGCCTACGCGGCCGGCATCCTGCTGCTGCTGACGCTCGGCGCCATGCGCGTCCTCGGGCCGCGCCCCGCGCACGGCGGCGTGCGCGCGATCATCGTCGCCGTCATGCTCGGCGTGGCGCTCTACTCCGGTCTCGTGGTGCTGCGGCAGATCGACGCCGTGCAGGTTGCGGCGGGCATGCTGCCGTCGCGGCTGCCGGCGGGCGACGAGCGGCGCGTGCAATTCGACGCGCTGCACGTGCTGTCCACGCGCCTGATGATGCTCAACATCGCCGGCGCGCTGGTGCTGCTCTACTGGGAGGCCCGCGAGTGAGCCGGTCCGCTGCGCGCCGCGCTGCCAGCTGCGAGCTGCCCGCTGCCTGCTGCCCGCTGCCAGCCGCCTGCTGCCCGCTGCCAGCTGCCTGCTGGCGGCCAGCTGCCCGCTCCTACTGATATGGCCAAGCATCGCATCACCTTGATTCCGGGCGACGGAATCGGCCCGGAAATCACCGGCGCGGTCGTCACCATCGTCGAGACCGCGGGCCTCGACGTGGAGTGGGAGCCGCACCTGGCGGGCGCGGCGGCGATCGAGAAGCACGGGGCGCCGCTGCCGGCCGAGCTGCTCGACTCGATCGTGCGCAACAAGGTGGCGCTGAAAGGCCCGGTGGCGACGCCGGTCGGCGGCGGCTTTACCAGCGTCAACGTCGGCCTGCGCAAGGCGCTGGAGCTGTTCGCCAACCTGCGACCGGTGTGGAACATTCCGTCGGTGCCGTCACGCTACCAGGGCGTCGACCTCGTCATCGTGCGCGAGAACACCGAGGACCTCTACTCGGGCCTCGAGCACGAAGTCGTGCCCGGTGTGGTGGAGAGCCTCAAGATCATCACGCTCGAGGCGTCGACGCGCATCGCGCAGTTTGCCTTCGAGTACGCGCGGCGCAACGGCCGGCGGCGCATCACCGCCGTGCACAAGGCGAACATCATGAAGATGGGCGACGGCCTGTTCCTGAAGTGCGTGCAGGACGTCGCCGCCAGCTATCCCGACATCCAGCAGGACGACCGCATCGTGGACGCGGCGTGCATGCACCTGGTGATGAAGCCGGAGCAGTTCGACGTGCTGCTGCTGCCCAACCTGTACGGCGACATTGTCTCGGACCTGTGCGCGGGGCTGGTGGGCGGCCTCGGCGTGGTGCCGGCCGCGAACCTCGGCACCGACGTCGGTGTGTTCGAGGCGGTGCACGGCAGCGCGCCCGACATCGCCGGCCGCAACATCGCCAACCCGATGGCGCTGCTGCTCTCGGCGCTGCTGATGCTGCGGCACATCGGCGAAGGGCCGATGGCCGATCGGATCATGAAGGCGCTCGGTCTCGTGCTCGCGGAGGATCAGGTGCGCACCCCCGACCTCGGCGGCACCGCGACGACGACGGAGTTCGCCGCGGCGATCTGCCGGCGGCTTGCCGCGTAGCGCGCGCGTCGGCGGCGCCTGTCGCACTTGCACTTGCGGTATAGTCGCGGAGTTGATGGTCGACGAGATCACCCAGGCGGTTCTCGCGCGCGATGAGATCGCACGCTACCTGCAGGATGGGGCCGGCGGCCGCAACGCGCGCGAGCGCGTCCATGCCTACCTGGAAGAGCTGCGCACGACGCAGCGGTATTCGATCTACCGCGCACTGAAGCACCCGCTGTATCCGATCCTGCGCAAGATCGACCGCATCGGCGAAAACGTCGAGGTGGTGAAAGCGGCGACGCGCGCCGGGCGCGTCGTCTACGCATCCAATCACAAGAGCCATACGGATTACCTCGCCGAGCCGCTCGTGCTCGACGACAACGGCATCCGCCCGCCGATCATCGCCGCCGGCATCAACCTGTTCGGCGGGCCGCTCGGGCTGCTGCACCGGCACGTTACCGGCGCGATGCCGGTACGGCGCAACACGAAGGATCCCGTCTACCTGGTGACGCTGAAGGCGTACGTGGCGGAGCTGCTGCGTCGCCACGATCTGTTCTTCTACCCGGAAGGCGGGCGCAGCTACAGCGGCGAGATGAAGAGCCCGAAGACGGGACTGCTGCACGCCGCGCTGCAGGCGGACGTGCCGCGCATGTCGATCATTCCGACGGCGGTCGCCTACGACCTGGTGCTCGAAGATCACGTGCTGGCGCGGCAGGGGGTGAAGCGGACGCAGAAGGCGTTCAGCCGCGAGCTGGCGGAAATGGTGCGCTACGCGGTCGGCTACCGCTCACGCGCCATCGTCACCTTTGGCAAGCCGCTGTCGATCGAGGGGCTCGACCCGACGTCGCGGCGCGAGGTGCTCGACCTGGCGCACGCAATCATGACGGCCATCGGCCGCCTGCACAAGGTGCTGCCGACGGCAGTGGTGGCCATCGCGATGCGCCCCTCGATCACCCGCCGCGAGCTCGAATCGCGCGCGGATGCGGTCCTCGACACCCTGCGCTCGGCCGGCGCGAACCTCGGCGTGCAGACCGGCGCGGAGGCGATCGCCAAGGCGGTCGAGCCGCTCGAGGCCCGCGGCATCATCGTTGCTGAACGTGGACGCATCCGTGTTCGCGATCGCAACGTCCTCCGCTATTACGCCCGCACGCTTGACCACCTCCTCGCGTCGCCCTCGCGAAGAACCCACTAACCGTCCCGCGCATGAGCGGACCCGGTTGGCGCCGACGGCAGGTCCCGTCCTGCCGGGCGTCCCACGCTAGATGTACGCCGGCGCCAAAGCGCTCTTCTACGCGTTGTCGCGCAGCGCGCGGCTGAAGCGGCTGGCGTCCACCTACGGCATGCGATCGCGCGACAGCTTCGCCCGCCGCTTCATCGCCGGCGAGACGATCGACGAAGCCATCGAGACCTCGCGCAGCATCCAGGCGCAGGGGCTGTCGCTGACGCTCGACTACCTGGGCGAGAGCGTGCACACGGTGGAAGAAGCCGATGCCGCGACGCGCGAGTACGTGCGGCTGCTCCAGGTCATCGTGGCGGCGGGGATCGAGCGGAATGTTTCGCTCAAGCTCACGCAGCTCGGCGCGGGCATCGATCGGGCGACCTGCGTCGACAACCTGCGGCGGATCCTGGAGCCCGCCGGCCGGCACCGCTTCTTCGTGCGCATCGACATGGAGAACTCGCCGTGGACGCAGGTGACCCTCGATATCTTCGAGACGCTCTGGCAGCAGAACTACCGGAACATCGGCGTGGCGCTGCAGTCGGCGCTCTATCGCACCGAGCAGGACGTGCGGCGCATGAACGAGCTGGGTGCGCGCGTGCGCCTGGTCAAGGGTGCCTACAAGGAGCCGAAGAGCGTCGCGCATAAACGGAAGGCGGATGTTGACGCCGCGTTCGTGCGACTGATGCAGCTGCTGCTTGATTCGGGCAACTACCCTGCAATCGCCACCCACGACCCGGCGATGATCGAGGCGACTCGGCAATACGCGCAGCAGCGGGGTGTCGGGAAGGACCGGTTCGAATTCCAGATGCTGTATGGAATCCGACGTGACCTGCAGGGGACACTGGCCGCGGCCGGTTACGGAATGCGACTCTACATCCCGTTCGGGCGCGAATGGTTCCCGTATTTCATGCGCCGGCTCGGCGAGCGGCCCGCCAATCTCGGCTTCGTTATGCGCGGGATTCTCCGGGAACAGTAGCGCTCTGCCCACACTGAGCCATTCATTACCCAGCCGTAAGCCCAGCCGTTGGCGTGTCCCGGGATGGTCCGTTCACAGTTCGGACAGGCCCACATGGGATCCCATCACTATCCTGCCCCGTTTGATGGACAAATGCTGCCGAGCGGCTGTTATACCCGCCGACGTAGATCGTTAATCCGTTGAGAGGGCAACGGTTACGAACCTCACCCCAAGCGTGGCATTTCTCTTGAAATGTCGGGCTCACAGTCGCGGTGCCCGGCAACGAGGCCAGGTCAGCTGGCGTCATATCGGGTGGGTATTGGAAAGGGGTTTCGGCGCAATGGTTACGGACAAGGTTCGGCAGTTCCTGTGCGGGCTCCACGGGCACGATGCGCTTCTGCACTTCGAGCATGGACGGATGTCGCTGCAGTGCACCTCGTGCGGGTACGAGACGCCGGGGTGGGACCTGCGGGCGAGCGAGCAACAGCCGCAGACTGCTGAATTCGAATCGTCACGGTTGGTGCGGATACCGTTCGTACGTCAGAGACGCGTCGCATAACACACGCTGGTACGTTCGGTGATTCGGCGGGTCGCGGTTCGAGCCCTCCCCCGCGGCCCACGAACCCGGCGAACGAGCGGATCAGCAAACCAGTAGAGGGCCAGGCCGCTGCCTGGCCCTCTTTTCATGTACGCGGTGAGGCGCGAAGGATAATTCCGGCGTGCCCGTTCCGCGCGATGACGACGCCTCGCTCGACGCCGCGCGCCGTGTCGCGGACGCCGCGGCCGCGGCGGGCGGGCGGGCGCTGATCGTCGGCGGCTGGGTGCGCGATCGTCTCCGCGGCCGGCCTTCCAAGGACATCGACATCGAAGTGTTCGGCATCGCGCAGGAGCGGCTGCCGGCGCTGCTCGAGCCGCTCGGCCGCGTCGAGGCGGTCGGGCAGAGCTTTCCCGTCTACAAACTGATTCCCCCGGGCGGAGGCGCCGGCGATATCGACGTCGCGCTGCCGCGCCGGGAATCGAAGCGCGGCCGTGGCCACAAGGGATTCGAGGTCCAGGGCGATCCGTCGATGTCCATCGCCGAGGCGGCGCGGCGGCGCGATTTCACGGTCAACGCCATTGCCTGGGATCCGCGGACGGAGGCGTACGAAGATCCGTTCGACGGCCGCAGCGACCTCGCGCGGCGGGTCTTGCGCGCCGTTGATGTCGCGACGTTTGCCGACGACAGCCTGCGCGCGCTGCGCGCGGTGCAGTTCGCCGCGCGCTTTGAGTTCACGCTGGAGGAGGCGACCGCGGCGCTGTGCCGCGAGCTGCCGCTCGACGATCTGCCGGCCGAGCGCATCTGGGGAGAAGTCGAGAAGCTGCTGCTGCACGCCGATCGGCCGTCGATCGGTTTCCGTCTCGCGCTCGATCTCGGGGTGATCCGCAAGGTGCTGCCGGAGCTCCTCACGCTCGTCGGCTGCGAGCAGGAGCCGGAGTGGCATCCCGAAGGGGACGTCTGGACGCACACGCTGATGGTGATCGACAAGGCGCGCGCGTTGAACCGCGACCTGGATCGCCCGCGGCTCGTCACCGTGATGCTCGGCGCCGTCTGCCACGATCTCGGCAAGCCACCGACGACGGCGTTCATCGACGGGCGCATCCGCTCGCTCGATCACGAGCAGGCGGGCGTCGAGCCGACGCTGTCGCTGCTCGACCGGCTGAACATCCACACGGTGGACGGGTTCGAGGTGCGGGCACAGGTGGTCGGCCTCGTCGCGCATCACCTGAAGCCAGGCGCGTTCCGGAAGGCGGCGAACGTGACCGACGGGGCGTTCCGCCGGCTGGCGCAGAAGGTGGACCTGGAGCTGCTGGCGCGGCTGGCGCGCGCGGACTGTCTCGGGCGCGGGGGCGAGTTCGACTGCTCGGCGATGGACTGGTTCATCGAGCGGGCGCGGGCGCTCGGCGTCGAGCATCAGCCGCCGGCGCCGCTGCTGCTCGGCCGGCACCTGCTGGCGCTCGGCCTGACGCCCGGGCCGCGGATCGGCGAGATCCTGCGTCAGGTGTACGAGAAGCAGCTCGACGGCGACATTACGTCGGTCGAGGCGGGCCTCACCGAAGCCCGCCGCCTCCTCGGCCTCTAGGGGGCTCGGGGTCAGACCCTGGTGATGCGGCGTGCGGGGGTCAGACCCCGGTGATGCGGCGTACGGGGGTCAGACCCTGGTGATGCGGCGTGCGGGGGTCAGACCCCGGTGATGCGGCGTACGGGGGTCAGACCCTGGTGATGCGGCGTGCGGGGGTCAGACCCCGGTGATGCGGCGTACGGGGGTCAGACCCTGGTGATGCGGCGTGCGGGGGTCAGACCCCGGTGATGCGGCGTACGGGGGTCAGACCCTGGTGATGCGGCGTGCGGGGGTCAGACCCCGGTGATGCGGCGTACGGGGGTCAGACCC
>JADMIO011367013.1_pt1 | contig 99495 bp, 72 predicted proteins | sample 8958161 | NCBI WGS metagenome assembly JADMIO01 (sample SAMN16585339, study PRJNA669376) | soil metagenome | isolation source: Crop rotation soil | place: USA: Cullars Rotation, Alabama | collected 2011
CCGCGACTTCAAGTCACGTGAATTCCAAGCTTCGGATCCCACTGTGCTGGAAAGGGGTTGACATAAGTGATCCCGCCGATGGAAAGCATCACCCGGATGCCGTGGCTCGTGAAGTAATTGACGATCTCAGGCGTCATGCCGCGCGGCACGCCGTTCAACGTCTGCGCGTCGGTGGTTCGGTTCAGCAGTTTCAGCGGCTGCACGAAACTCAGGATCACCAGATTCACCGAGGGCCGGCCATCGCCGCGATCAATGATCCAATGGTTCTGCTGGTCGAATTCCGTCAGGTCGCGGATCGCCCCCCAGATACAGGCGTCGTTGCCCGCATGCCAGACGCCATAGACTTGGATCGGCGTGGCCATCAAAGGTCGGCCGGGCAACAGTACGGAGCTTGCCATCAATCCAACCAGCAAGGTGAAACTATTCCTCAGATGAGCTTTCATTTGAGTAGCGAATTGATTGAAGCCCGTCTTGTTGAAGTCAAGAGCGAGCATTTGTAGTGTTTCATGTGGCGGTCAGGTAACGGCCGGGTGTCAAGTCGGCTGGAGATTATCACGTTCCAGCCGCATGGGAATAATCCGGGGATTACGGAGACGCCTTCCGCAAAACAACGCCGGATGATTTGCGAAACCTCAGAGCCCGTAAGGATGCTGCGCTGCTCGTCGCGCGGGCATCGTTGCCCGCGGGTTATGGCGGCATCCTTGCCGCCGGTTTCGAGGTCCCGCATGCGCCCTCAGAGAATATTCGCCGCCAGTTCCGCCAGTTCCGAACGCTCGCCCTTTTGCAGTTCAATGTGCGCCGCGACCGCCTGGTCGCGGAAGCGGCTGACGATGTAGTTGAAGCCGTTGGACGAGCCGTCCACGTAGGGATTGTCAATCTGGTACGGATCGCCGGTGAAGATGATTTTCGTGCCGGTGCCAACGCGGGTGACGATGGTTTTGACTTCGAGGGGCGTGAGGTTCTGCGCCTCGTCAATGATCATGAACTGGTTCGCGATGCTGCGCCCGCGAATGTAGCTCAAGGCCTCCACCACTATGCTGCCGGAGCGCATGAGGTCGGTGCTGCGGCGATGGTCATGGCCCATGTTCAGGTCGCTCAGCATTTCCAGCGCGTCGTGAATCGGTTGCATCCAGGGCGCGAGTTTTTCTTCGAGCGAACCCGGGAGAAAGCCGAGTTCCTTGCCCATGGAAATCGTGGGGCGGGCGACGACGAGCCGGCGAAATTCGCGATCCAGCACGGTGCGTTTCAAACCGGCGGCCATCGCCATGAGCGTTTTGCCCGTGCCGGCCTTGCCCATGAGCGTAACGAGCTTCACGCGGTCGTCGAGCAGCGCGTCAAAGGCGTAATGCTGCTCGCGATTGCGCGGCTTGATGCCCCAGACGCCTTCGCGGCAATCAATGATCGGAATGAGTTTCGTGCCCGTGGCGTCCACCTTGGTGAGGGCGGCGCGCTTGGGATTCGCCGCGTCCGCGAGTGTGCAATACTCGTTCGGGAAATACTTCTTGCCCCCGTTCAGTTCCAGTTCGCCATTCGCGCGGAAGGCCGCCAGCTTCTCCGGGCTGACGGTCAACTCAATCATGCCGGTGTAAAGGTCCTTGATGAACACCCGGTCCGTCTCGTAATCCTCGGCGTCGAGGCCGAGCGCGTCCGCTTTGATGCGAAGGTTGATGTCCTTGGTGACGAGCACCGTTTGGTTCTTCGGCTGCGCCTTTTGAATGCCCTGCGCGAGCGTGAGGATGCGGTTGTCCACCGTGTTGTCGCCGAAGGCCGAGTGGCCGTTGGTCGCGGGTTCCCGTTTCTGGAACGCGATCTTGAGCTTGCCGCCGGTGGGAAGCTTTACGCCCTCGCTCAAACTCCCCTGCCCGCGATAGCTGTCGAGCATGCGCGAAACCGTCCGCGCGTTCTGGCCCAACTCGCTGGACTCGCGCTTGAAACGGTCAATTTCCTCGATGACTTCGATGGGAATGAGCACGTTGTTCTCCTCGAAATTTAGGAGCGAATCCGGGTCGTGCAGGAGCACGTTGGTGTCAATGATGTAGTTCTTCATTCAATTCAATTGGAAGTAGCGCCGGACAAAAGCACGGGTTGGAGTTGCGTCCAGCATTGCCGGGCACCGTTCCTTGCCACTCGACGCGACACGCAACTCACAATACGGGACCGCCTTCGTCATTTGTCCTTCTTGATCGTCGCCATCGTGCGCAGCCAGCGTTGAAGCTGCCGGTGCATACTCGGCAACTCGTAATGCCCGGTGTAAAGAAAATCCCCCAACATGCCGAACAGATCGAAATCCACAAATCGCGGCTGGTCATCCAACAGGAAGACCCGATGTCGCAGCATCTCTTCGAACGGCGCCAACCGCTCCTCGAGCTGATGAAGCAACTCGCCCTCCTGAACGCGCCATTGGTCGAGACAACCCCGACCGAACTTCCGCTCTTTGTGCCGGACAAAAAGCAGCCGGTCGGATTTGGGAATGAGGTCGCGCCAGTGAATGTCCGTAAGTTTGAAGCACGGCCCTTCAATGTCGTTCTCGATGTAGCGCCAGAGGATGGACTGCACGCCTTCGAGCCCGGCCGGGAAGAGGCTTAGCGAAAATTTCTGATCCAGATACTTGGCGATAACCTGCGAATTTTCGTCGAGTTCGAACACAACGTTGCGCCCATCGCGAATAACCGGCACTCCGTAGTAGCGTTCCTTGGTGAGTTTCCAGACGAGCGAACGGTCGCCATTGGGGATATTGATGATCTTGAACCGGGCTGCGGCGAATTCCAGGATGCGCCGCTGGACAATGCAGAACGGACTCCACGGAAACTGAATCAGCTCAATCATGTCAAAACCTCATCGGTGCCATCAACGACGGCACTCTAAGAGCGGACCCGCGGTGTGACAAGGGGAAATCCACGGAGGACCGCCTGGAATCGCTGGTCGAAGTGACGTGCTTCTCAAGGAAACAGGTCGGCGGCGTTTACGCTTGCGGGCAATACTCTGCCACCGTCCTGAACTTTCGAAAGTGAGTGACGCGACCATTTCCGTAAACGATACAACGCAGCGAATTTGAAATCCGGCGCCGCCCCGCCCTGCCCTCCGACCAGTTCCGCGCCGCGCCGCACGTTGTCCATCATCCATGCCGGCAGCAGCAGGTGGTACGGATTGCGTTTCACTTCTCCCACGTGAAACGTCGTCGCTGTGATCAGGTCGGCCAAATCCTGCTCGCTGACTTCGACCATGAGATTCGGATCATCCATCGCGCCCCAGAATTCCGTTTCCACGGTGTAACACTCGAAGGCTTCGGGCATTTGCGCGAGGGCGTCCTGGACCAGGTAATGCACGCCGATGTGGGTGCCGTTCCAATCGCGCTCGTGCGGAAACAGAATCACCCGTGGCCGATGGTTTGAAAGGATTTCGGCAATGACCTTGACCATCCCGGCCCAATCCTGCGGGTCCTGCTGCCGCGTCTTCACCGTGACGCGTTCGAGGCCGTTTGGGCCGGTGGTCTGCAAGCCATAGCCGAGATAGTCGCAAGCCCCCTGCAACTCCTCCAGCCGCTCTGCCTGTCGCTCCCTTTTGCTGCCCTGCGTGACAGCGACATTGATGAGTTTCATTTTGGCCTCCCGCAGAATGCGCAACGCCAGCGCGCCCACGATGGTTTCATCATCCGGATGGGGCGCAAAAAATAGCGCGCACGGCGCATCGAGCGCCAGATCAGGCCGGGGCGCAGGTGGAAATCCGCCAAGCGGATAAGTCTTGGCTGCCTCGAGGAGATCGGTGCAATCAGAAACGAATTTGGCGTAGGGATTCACAGGAGTGAGTTGGTGGGGTTATCGACAAAACTGGAATTTATCTCCGCCGTTCAACCAATCTCCGGCAAACTCGCGGCTGCGATGGCCTGCCCGTGGCGTTTCTGCTTTTCATCGGGAACGTGCAACGCGATCTTTCCCGCCAGCCCGGGGAACTCGGCCGTCAAGGTCTCACGCGCCTTCGCAACGATGAGATCCCCGCCCGCCCCGCTCGTCACGCGGCCGAGAATAAGCACGTTTTGCAATTCATAAAACTCCGCGCACTGCGCAACGAAGTAGCCGAGATAGATCCCGATGGTTTCGTAGATTTTGCGCGCGCGCTCGTCGCCTTTCACCATGAGCGATTGTACGAGCTTGAGTTGCTCCGGGAGGGGCATGTCTTTCGGCGCTTCGATGCCGGCAACCGGGAGGAGGCGCGCCACGGCTTGTTGCGAGAAATACTGCACTCCCACGCCGGAATCACCGGACCACTCGTCGCGCGCCGCGTTCGGGTTGTAATCCACGGGCACAAATGCAAGTTCGTTGATCCACGAGGTGAGGTTGCCCTCGCCATTCACCCAGCCTCCCGCCGTGCTGGTGCCCAATGCAATACCCAGCACGCCGTTGCTGCCCAGCGCCATCGAGCCCGCCAGCGCCGTGACTTCGCCGTCATTGACGACTTCAAGCGGCACGTTGTTCCAGGCCTGTTTGATTTCGAGGAAAAGATTCTTGACGCGCGATTCGAACAAATCCGGCGGCACGCCACGAAACAGCGAAGCAACCTTTACGCGGTTCTGCACGTAAATCCCCGCCGCGCTCCCGCCGATGGCGTCCACGCGCGGCAGATGCGCGGCGGCTTTTTTGAGCGAATCCATAATACCCTCGAAGTGATACTGCGGGTCCGGATGAAAATAGGGATCCCAAACCGTTTCGTCGCTGAAGACCACCTGCCCGTCCATGACCGCCGCCGCTTTGCGGTCACTGCCCCCGAGATCAAAGCCGATCCGGCAACCGTCCAAGTGTCGGCCGAGCGGCTGGCTTTGCGAACGTTCTGCCGGGATTTCACCGGTGTTCACGATTTCGAGCGGGTGGTCGAACATTTTTTCGCCGACCATTTTTGCGTCGAATTGGCCGGTGGCGCCAGTGCGATAATGCGCGCGGAGTTGCGCGGCGATGGCCGCCGGGCCATCGAAATAAATCCGCCAGCCACCGCGTGACCACAGCAGGAATTTGAGGATGCGCTCGACGTGAAAGTAGTTGCCGACCGCCGCCGGTGCGCGCTCGGGAAAAACTTCCGTATGGAAGTGATAGATCAATCCATCTGTCTGCTCGAGGGCCAGGCGTATGAGCACCGGTTTGCCCGCGGCGCGCACGCGTTCGCGAAAAGCGCGCAGGGCCAGCACCGCCGGCCTGAAATCGGCGTCCAAGCTCGGCACCAGGCAGGGAGCGGGCAAAGGGAATTCGTGCTTCACAGTCATCAGAGGCGTTCTAATTAGAGGACCCCGCCCGCAAGTTCAAGTTCTTCAATTTGAGGCGGTCGATCTTGCTGAGCCTTCCCTTCATTATTCTGACAATGTTGATCAAACTATTCCCGTCCGAGCGGTTGCCGACGAGGAGCCAGTCACCCCCTCAGCTGGAACGAATTTGAATCCTCCGCCACGGCAGCGCTTTGCCGTGACAAAGACTACGCCGAGTTTTGCAAAATGGCGGATGAACTAGCCGGCTGTCCGGCGGCCTGTTAAACTTCGTCATGCGCACGCTAATCTTGAAATGCACACCTTCGATGTTTTGGCTCCTCGTAGCGGGTGCGATTGCGCCGCTCGCAATAATTCCATTAATCACGACCCTTGGCTGGCCATCGGGGGTTACGTGGATTCTTGCAGGCGTTGCAGTCTTCATAGCGGTGTATGCCTTGTCGCTCCTGCCGACCAAGCTCATCCTTTCCGACGAGGGGCTTTGCCAGAAGCAGCTGCTTTCGGAGTTCAGATTACCGTGGTCAGATATTGTCGAATGGCGTTACTTCAAAGTTCAGGATGCTGAGGGTTTTTGGGTGCGAGACAGGGCGGGAAAGAAATATGACCTCAAGCATTGGCTGGTATTCGGCAAGCGCCGGTCGAGAGAGGTTGCCGAAGTCATGCGAGAGAAAGGGATTGCTGGGAGCGAGGAGTATGACGCATGACAAGAGGGCTCCATCCGAAACTCACAAATCCATTCCCTCACCATTCTGCAGCGTGCGAAAAGGCTGGCCGAGACGACGGCACGCGGCTTCGAATTCATCCGGCGGCTCGGTGTTGAAGGCGAATAGATCGAAGTGATGTGGCACGGCAAGTCGCGCGCCAATCGCGTGCGCCAGGGCGGCGGCTTCGCGACCATCCAGATTTCCGGCCACGCGACGCTCGGGATTGTTGCCGTTGATCGGCACGAGCGCCATATCCACGCGAAACGTTTCGAGCGCCGCAATCAAGTCGTCATGCATCAAAGTATCGCCACTGTGATAAATCGTTTTCCCACCCACCCGTGCCACGTACCCGAGGAACCGGCAGCGGCCCTGTTCGTCCCGTTCGATCGTGTTGTGTGCCGCCGGGATGCCGTGAAATTCCGCCCCTGCCATCTGCACACTTTCGCCCGCGTCCACTTCCACGAGGGCGGACTCTATTTTCCCAAGCCGCTCCAGCACGAAAGCTCGATTGGCGCGTGGGATGATCAGTTTGGCCCGCGGATTCGCCGCGAGCAGGGGCAACAGCGTTTCCGCATCCAGATGGTCGGTGTGATTGTGGGAACTCGTGATGACATCAATGCCCGTAAGCCGCTCCGGTGCGATGACCTGCTCAGTAACGCGGGTGTGCGGCTTATCCGTGGCGGCGTACTTTTTGGTGAGCGAGTCCGAGAGATAGGGATCGAACAGAACCGTGCCATCGAGCGTGTGCACCAGAAAACCGCTCTGGCCCAGCCACCACAACCGCGCGCGCCCTTCGACGCGCGCACGCGCCATGTCTGCCAGCAACGCGTCCTCCTTCTGGAAAGCGGGTTTCATTCAACCCTCAACTCCTTGCGCACGAGCTTCACCCCCTCAACCAGGTGCGCCAGCTTCTGGCGCGCGGCCCACCGGGCGGTCTGGCTCAGGCCGCAATCGGGCGCGAACACCAGCCGCTCCGCCGGTGCGTGTTCCAGACAAGCCCGCACGCGATCAGCAATGTCCCGCGGCGTCTCGACGTAGTAACTCTTCACATCCACGATGCCCACCGCCACATCCATCCGGCGCGCGATCGGTTCAATGAGTGCCAACTCTGCAAACTCGCGGCTCGCCATCTCAACGTGCATTTCGTCACATTTGAAATCGAGGAACGCCGGAAACATTGGCGCCAGCCGGCGCGGGCCCACGGCACGGGCCTTGTAGTTCCCGAAGCAAAGGTGCGTGCAGATCCGCGCCCGCCCGGCAACACTTTCGACCGTGCGGTTGAACAGGTCCACGAACCGCCGCGGGTCTTCTTTGTGCGCGTAGCAACTCATGCTTGGCTCGTCCACGCTGATTTCCGGGCAGCCGGCCGTAACCAGATCTTCCAGTTCCTTCCGCACCATGGGTAACAGGGCTTCCGTCAGCGCCCACCGGTCCGGATATTGTTGGTTCGGCACAAGCCGTCCGCTCAAGGTGTACGGGCCGGGCACGCTCGCCTTGAGGGTCACATGGGGGGAACGCTTCACCGCGCTGAAGGTTCTTTGCAGTCGCTGGAACTCTTCAACCACGCCCAGTCCACGCGGCGCGCGCAACTCGCCCGTAACCGGATGCCGTCCACGCTGGTCGTGGGCCGGGGGGCCAAAACGGCGCGGTGAAACAGATTCCAGCGCGATGCCTTCGAGGTAACCATAGAAGGACAGATTGAAATCGAGCCGCGTTTGTTCGCCATCGGTGACGACGTCCAGGCCGGCGGCCAGTTGATCGTGCAACGCAGTGATCACCGCGTCGTCCTGCGCCTCGGCAATATCCGCCGACCCGAAGCGATCGAGGTGTTGCGAAGCAAACTCCAGCCAACCGGGAAAAGGATAGCTGCCAATAACCGAAGTGCGGAGCGGACAAGTTTTCATGTCGTGAGTTTTGGTGAAACGCGTCGCGGAGCGGCCGCAGGACGGTAGCTGTAGGCTTCAACCCACGAGCGCCCTCCCAAGCCTCGTCGCTTGTGCGCGAAATTTCATGTCTCGACTTTTTGGTGCTGTTTTCACGTTCCTGACTCCGCGTAAAGCCGCGCGAGCCGCCGTGCGTGTTCGTCGTAAGCCGCTTCAAAAATTTCGGTTGCGCGTTGGGCGCCGACGACGGCTGCGCCACTGAGAACCTTGGGAGGCTGGCCGGCCGCCGTGAGCCGCGCGGCCACTTCGGCTTTGATGGTGTTGATCAGCAGACAGCCGCCAATGGTCGAGCCGGGAGCAACGGGGGTGTCGAGGCCGGGAATTTTCACCATCGCATCGCCGACGGGGGCGCCCGTATCCAGCACCAGATCGGCGAAATCCTGCAGCCGTTTGCCTTCAGGATGTTTCGACGGACTGGCATCCGAGTGCCGGCGGCTGATGATGGCCACGACTTTCAAGCCGCGCGCCTTGAAGCCCGCCGCCATCTCAATGGGCACGAGGTTGCAGCCGCTGGAGGAAATCACCAGCGCCGAATCCGTCGGGCGCAACGCGAAGTTGCGCAGAATGCGCGGAGCGAGCCCGGAGACGTTTTCGAGGAACATCGCCTGCCGTTGCCCGTTCGCGCCCACCACCAAATTGTGAAAACTCAGCGACAGCTCGACGATCGGATTGAAACCCGGAAACGAGCCGTAACGCGGCCACATCTCTTCCACCATGATTCGGCTGTGTCCCGAGCCGAAGACATGCACCATACGGCCCGCGAGAATGGATGCGGCGAACCAATCGGCGGTTTGCAGGATTTGCGGAAGCTGAGCTTCAACATTGTCCACGAGGCCGCGCGAGAGCCGCAGATAGGTTTGAGCCGGCGTGGAAGAATTCATGAGGTCTTAGTTGGAGTGATGCAGTTCCGAGGCGGCAGGAGCGCGAAGTTTACGCCGCTCCAACGCACAACTGATCAGCCGCGTCGAATTCACAACGGACCCACCCTTCAGTTCGGGTGCTGAAGCGGCATGAACGCCGTGCTCCGCTTCGGCATTTGGCCGTCGCCACAGTACTTGGTGGTCATTCGAGGGCATCGCTCAAGTTGGCTTTGGAAAATGAATCGCGTTCCACGCGGCGCCAAACGCGCCCGCGCGGTCACCAAGTTTCGCCGGCACGACGCGCGCTTTCTGGCCGCCGGGCCGCCACTCGAAGTCGCTCAGATATTCTTTAAGCGGACGGAACAGGGAGCCGCCCGCCTGAGCGATGCCGCCGCCAATGACGACCACTTCAGGATCCAGCACGTTGATGAGTGATGCAATACCCGCCGCCAGTGCCTGCACTGATTTCAGCCAAACCTGGCGAGCATCGGAATCCCCCGCAATACTCGCAGCGACGAGTCTTTTGGTGGAGGAGAAACGTCCGTTGGTCCGCGGGCTGACGGTGCAATCGCCAATCGCATCCTCAAGGCTGCCCGGCGTCCGGGCGATGTCCGGCGGGCCAGCGGGATCCAGCGAGGTATGCCCGAAATGGCCCGCGCGCCCGATCTGTCCCCGCAACAAGTGACCATCCACCAACGCCGCGCCGCCGACTCCGGTGCCGAGCGTCAGGAGAATGGCATTTTGGGAGCCCCGCGCGGCGCCGCGCCAAACTTCACCCAGCAAAGCGGCATGCGCATCGTTCAACACCGGCAGGGGATGAGTCACCTTCAAGAACTTTTTCCAGACGAGACCTTCCAACCCCGGCAGCCGTCCGGGCATAAACGCGATGGAGGCTTGATCGGCTGCGGCCAAGCCTGGCGCGGCCAGACCGATCCAGGTCGGCTCTTGTTTCACAACGCGCTCAAGTTCGTCCTTCGCCCGGCGAACATTCTGATGCCAGCCGCGCTGTCCCGTGTCGCCGGTGGGCACGACGGTTTGCGCCGCCACGCGACCGCCGGCCGTCACGGCCAGTGCCTTGATGTTCGTGCCGCCGAGGTCCAGGCCAAGGGCGTAATTCATGGCGCGGGAGGGATTTGTTCTTCACTCAGTGACCAGCCGCCGTCCACCGCGAGCGTCTGGCCGGTGGTGAACTTTGACGCATCACTCATGGACAGGCCCAGGCCCGCCGTGCCGCCGATCATGACGATCCGTTTTCCAGCCAGCGCGCCGGCAGGGGAAGTCCCGTTGCTCATTTCGCGGGCAGGGTTGGCGAAGTGGCACTCAGCGTCAAGGGCAAGCAAATCGCTTGACGGGGAATCCATTCAGTGGATGCTTCCGCCGTGACCCACGCTCGTCCGCGGAAATCTCCGCTTTGAAGGCGTAATTGATTGCCCAGCTGACTGAACTATATGAAAGGGTTTTGGTATATATGATTCGACGAACGTTGATTCGGCCATTACTCGCGGTTCTTTTCGTTGCCTCGCTTACTGCTCACTTGCGCGCCGCTGGAAACACGAACGCCAACCGCCTGACGTACCTGGATGAAAGCGAACCGTTCTACGTCGGGTTGAATTTCCCCAAGTTGATCACGCCACAATGGGTCGGCGAATCGGGCGTGGAAGCGGTCGTCATCCTCTCGATTGACGACCTGCGCGAGCCACAAAAATACGAATCGTTCCTGCGCCCGATTCTCGAACGACTTAAGCAAATTGACGGACGAGCGCCGGTGAGCATCTTTTGCACGGGGCCCGACCCGCAACACCCGCAATTTCAAGCTTGGCTTAAAGAGGGTTTGTCGCTGGAAGCTCACACGCTCGCGCATCCGTGTCCATTTCTGGCGAAGAGCAACTTCACCGCGGCGGCGGACACGTATCATGGCTGCGTGGATTTGCTGAATCGGATTTCCGGAAATCAGCCGGTCGCGTTCCGGATGCCGTGCTGCGATTCGATCAACAGTCCCAGCCCGCGGTTCTACGCGGAAATTTTCAATCGCACGAATCCCGCCGGACAGTTCCTGACACTGGACTCCTCGGTGATGAATATCACAACTCCGAACGACGGTTCGCTGCCGCGCGAGCTGGTCAGCGATGCCGATGGGCGCGAAAAATTCCGGAAGTACATTCCGTTTCCTTCGTTTGTCACCACCATTGAAGATTATCCCTATCCGTACGTGATCGGAAAGCTTTGCTGGGAATTTCCGCCCATGGTACCGAGCGACTGGGAAGCGCAGAACATTCAGAAGAACACCAACCCGATCACCCTGTTGGACTGGAAAGCCGCGTTGGACGCCGCCGTGCTCAAGCGCGGCACGTTCAGTTTCGTCTTTCATCCGCACGGCTGGAGCAGCACCGAGCAGTTCGTCGAGTTCATTGATTACGCCGTGGCCCGGTACGGCCGGAAGGTGAAATTCCTGAACTTCCGTGAAGCGCAGGAGAGGCTGAACCAAAACCTGCTGGCTGGCCACCCGTTGCGCGCCGCCAACGGCCAGGACAACGGCGTGCGCCTGATTGACCTCAATAACGACGGCTATCTCGACGTGCTGATCGGCAACCAGCTTGTTCGCAAAACTCGCGTTTGGAATCCGCAGAACAACAGTTGGAACGAATCGGATTTTCCGGCCCAACTCGTTACGGTTGATGCGGCCGGCGACCACCACGAAACTGGCGTGCGCTTCGGCGTGCTCGCGGGCGACGGCTATGCGGCCATGCTGACACGGACCAAAACGACTGCCGGTGCGTGGCGCTTCGAGGGCAAAAAATGGGTGGAGGAAAAGGCCTGGCTGAACGGACTCGAAGAAGACGGCGCGCCCATCTACACGAGCCTGGACGATCTTGACCGCGGGGTTCGCTTGCGCGACGTGGACCGCGACGGGGTTTGCGAGTTCATCGTCGGCAATGAATCGCAGCGGGTCGTGTTCGCGTGGTCCGCGACGAACCGGCGCTGGCAGAAGGCGCCCTGGTCGTTGCCGCCGCCAGCCAGCATCGTGGATGCGAAGGGACGCGATCAGGGTCTCCGTTTCATAGACATCAACGAAGACGGTTTCGACGACGTGATTTTTTCCAACGAGGAGCGCTTTGCCCTTCATCTTTACATGCCACGGCCTTACCTCGGCTGGGCGGTGGGCTGGACGCGCGAAGTGATGACCGGCAAGCACGGCGAGCCGGGTGAGATCCCGATGATCGTCCGCGCCGGCCCCCAGCGAAACAACGGCGTGTGGTTTCATTCGCAGACGATGTGGGTGCAGAACGAGGACACAGCGCCCATGAAAAACCACGTGGATCGCCGCGCGTTCAAGGAATTGCTCGCGGGTATTCCCGAGCCGCCCAAGTCGGCGAAGGACTCCCTCCGCTGCCTGCGCGTGCGTCCTGGCTTTGCCGTCGAACTTGTCGCGCAGGAACCGCTGGTGATGGATCCAGTCGCCTTCGATTGGGGCGCGGACGGAAAATTGTGGGTGGTCGAGATGGCGGATTATCCGCTGGGCCTTGACGGCAAAGGCAAACCGGGCGGGCGCGTGCGTTTTCTCGAAGACATCGATGGTGACGGGCGTTACGACAAGTCCACGGTGTTTCTCGAAGGACTCAATTTCCCCAATGGCATCATGGCGTGGCGCAACGGTGTGCTCGTCAGCGCCGCGCCGGACGTTTTTTACGCGGCAGACACCAACGGTGACGGCAAAGCCGACGTGCGCAAAACGCTGCTGACGGGTTTCGGCGAGGGCAACCAGCAGCATCGCATGAATGGTTTTGAATACGGCCTCGACAACTGGGTTTATGGCGCCAACGGCGACAGCGGTGGAAACATTCGCTCGCTGGCCACGGGAAAGGAACTCAACATCAGCGGGCGAGACTTTCGGTTTCGGCCCGACGACGGTGCACTGGAAACCCAGGCGGGAGGAACGCAATTTGGCCGGCATCGCGATGATTGGGGCAACTGGTTCGGCAACAATAATTCCGCGTGGCTCTGGCATTACGTCGTGCCGGAGCAATACATCGCCCGCAACCCGCACTACGCCGTGCGCAGCAACAAAACCTTTCCACCCAATTATCCCAACCCGACGCGCGTTTATCCGATCGCCCGGCTGCAACAACGCTTCAACTTCGTCGGCGCGCCCAATTCCGCCAGTGCCGCCAACAGCGCGACACCGTATCGTGATGAACTTTTTGGCCCCGAGTTCGCCACAAGCGTTTTCATCAGCGACCCCTCCTACAACCTGGTTCACCGCGAAGTGCTCGAAGCCGATGGCGTCACGTTTACCAGTCACCGTGCGCCGGACGAACAGGAGGCCGAATTCCTCGCGTCCAGCGATACCTGGTTCCGGCCAACGATGCTGAAGACGGGGCCGGACGGCGCGCTTTACGTCGCGGACATGTATCGCTTTGTGATCGAGCATCCCGAATGGATCCCGACGGATGTCGCCAAGGCCATGGACTTGCGCGCCGGGCAGGATCAGGGGCGAATTTATCGCGTCTTTCCGGCCGGTGCGAAGCTCCGCCCGATTCCGCGTCTGGATCGCCTCGACACGGCGGGTTTGGTGGCGGCGTTGGAAAGTCCGAACGGCTGGCAGCGCGACACCGCGCAGCATCTGCTCGTACAGAAGCAGGACCCGAGCGCAGTTGAGCCTTTGAAGTTGCTGAGCCTTGCCGCGAAAGACCCAAAAGTGCGAATGCAGAGCCTTTGCACGCTCGATGGATTGCACGCGCTGACGCCGGAGATCATTATGGCGGCCTTGCGGGATGCGCACTTTGCCGTGCGCGAACGCGCCGTGCGGCTGAGTGAATCGCTCCTGGCCGGTTCCCCCGCGTTGGGGGAAGCGTTGCTGCCGTTGGTCAAGGATCCTGCGCTGCGCGTGCGGCACCAACTGGCCTTCACCCTTGGCGAATGGGACAGCCCCAAGGCCGGCCGGGCGCTTGGTGAACTCGCGGTCAACAACGCAAACGACCCGCATCTCCAAACCGCCGTGATGACTTCCGCCGCGCGTCACCTGGGCGAAATGTTGGTGGTCGCCATGCAACATCCGCAGCAGGGGAAGATGATTGAGCAATTGCTTGGATTCGCTTCCGCGGCAAACGACGAAGGAGCTTTGATCAAGAGCCTGGCGGTGGTCGCCCAGGCCGGGACTGCGCCAGTGGAGGCGTGGCGCTTTGCCGCGGTAGCCGGTTTTCTCGATTCGCTCGACCGACACAACACCACGCTTGGCCGGTTCCAGGCAGCCAGCCGCGATGAGTTGCGAACAACGATCCAACAACTGGAACCTTTGTTTGCCCAGGCGCGGCGCGTCGCGTTAGACACCCAGTCGAAAGATGTTGAACGATTGCCCGCCGTTCGACTGCTTGGCCGCGGTATCACGGCGACCGATGCCGACTTAGAAGCCTTGGGCCGCTTGTTAGGTCCGCAGAATTCCCAGGAGATTCAACGCGCCGCGCTCGCCAATCTCGGCAGAGGCCAGGGCGAAGTGGTAGCCGACGTCTTATTGGCCGCATGGGGAAACCTTGGCCCTCTGATGCGCGGAAACGTGTTGGACCTGCTTTTGAGCCGGTCCGAATGGATGCAGCGTTTGTTGGGTGCGCTGGAAGAGCACAAGATGTCGCCGGGCGCGCTCGGCATCGTCCAGCAACAAAGACTCTTGAATCATACCCAAGCCGCGATCCGTGACCGGGCCAAAAAAATGTTCGCCGCCGCCGCCACCGACCGCCACCGCGTGGTCCAACAGTACGAAGTCGTGCGATCGCTCCACGGCGACGCGATTCGCGGCGCGGATTTGTTTCGGCAAAACTGCGCGCCCTGTCACCGCTTTCACGAAGAGGGTAATGATATTGGCGCGGACCTTGGTACCGTCGCGTACAAGCCGCTGGATTATCTGCTGACGGCGATCCTCGATCCCAACCAGGCGGTGGAAGCGCGCTACACGGCTTACACCGCTGTGACGAAGAACGACACTGAGTGCAGCGGCATCATGGTTGCTCAGACAGCCACCAGCATCACGCTTCGCCAGCCGGGCGGCCACGAAACCAGCCTCATTCGCAGTGACCTGAAGTCGGTGACAAGCAGCGGCCGTTCACTGATGCCCGAGGGTTTTGAGAACGGCCTTAACCCGCAAGGCATGGCGGACCTCCTCGCTCATATTACCACCGCGTCGCCCCCGAAAAACTTTGCCGGCAACCGGCCGGAACTCGTGCGCCCCGACGGCACCGGCGCGTTGCGTTTGCTCGCGAGCAATTGTGAAATTCACGGCGACACCCTCGTGTTTGAGGACCGCTACAAAAACCTCGGCTACTGGCAGAGCGAGAGCGACTGCGCAGTGTGGTCGGTCGAGGTGTCCAAAGGAGGCGCTTACGACGTGTGGCTCGACTGGGCCGCGCCGGGCGACACGCCGCAGAATTCATTTCGGCTGGAAGCTGGCAGCGCGGCCTTGAGCGCAAAAATCCCGGGGAGCGGTTCGTGGGACACATATCGGCAGGCGACGCTCGGGCGGCTCGAGTTGAAAGCCGGCCGCCAACTCGTGGTGGTTCGCGCCGAGAAACCGGTGAACGGAGCGATCGTGGACTTGCGTGAACTTCGACTGCAACCCGCCGGCCAATGACGATGTCTACGGGCAGGGATACTTGAATTGCTCGTGCTTGAGGCGAACGGGCGCCGGATTGACCCGCAAGCTGGCCAGCCCCAAAGAGGATTTGTTTTAGCGCGGTTTCAATTTCGTCATACCATCGAACAACTTTAACACTGGTAAGGTGACGGCGATTGACCGCCCTCGCTTCATGCTACATTTTCTCTCGGCCGTTTAAATACATCTCGTTTTCTCCACCAAAGATCGCCGCCCGCTCCAGCGTGATGCCCACACGGGACGAGCTCCATGCGTATCTGGGCGGTGTTTCCAAACACCAAGATTGCCCGCCCCTTTTCGTCGGTGGTGTGGAAGGCCATGTCCACTTGCCGGCGCGATTCGGTCGCACCATTACGCAAGCCGAATGGTGAAAGAGTTGAAGCGCGTCGCCAACCTCCTGCCTCCGGACCAGGTGATTTCGGAAAATTCCAGTCGGGAGACTCTTCCCAAAACAATCTCAAAAAATCCCTTGACCCTCACGTTGCGTCAGGCCTGACAGTACCCGCAGCCTTTCGCATCATGGTGATGGCAAGGGCGCAACGGCAATGGCTTGCACCGTCAAAAAACTGGCCGAAATGTCGGGCGTCAGCGTGCGCACGCTTCATTTCTATGATGAAACGGGCCTGTTGAAACCCGCCTTTCTCGGCGCGAATGGGTATCGCTTCTACGAAGAGGCGCAACTCCTGACGCTCCAGCAAATTCTGTTTTACCGGGAATTGGGCTTCGAGTTGAAGCAGATCAAAAAAATTCTGGGCCGGCCCGATTTCGACAAGGTCGCGGCGCTGGAATCGCACCGGAAGGTCTTGCGGAAGAACCTCGCCCATACCCGGACGCTGATTGAGACCATTGATAAAACCATCGAGCACTTGAAAGGAACAAAGAAAATGAAAAGCCAGGAATTATTTGCGGGCTTCGATCCGAAACAGCAGGCGAAACACGAGCAGTATTTGATTGATCGCTGCGGCGAAAGAATGAAGGAGAGCATCGCGCAATCAAAACAGAAGGTGAAAAATTGGACGAAGGCCGATTGGGAAAAGTCCGGCGCGGCCTTTGGCGGGATTTGCCAGGATCTTGTCGGGCTCATGGGCCGGCAATTGCCAGGCGATTCGCGCGAGGTGCAGCAGGTGATCCGTCGTCATCACCAGTGGCTGAAGCAATTCTGGACTCCAACACGGGAATCTTACGCGGGGCACAGTCAGCTCATTGTGGATTCGGACCTTCGCAAGGCGTATGAAGCCTATGATCCACGGCTTCCCGAGTTCGCGGCCGCGGCGATAAAGGTCTTCGCGGAAAAAGAACTCTCGTGAAGAACAACTTGGCGAAGCGGAAGCCACATCTCACGCCAACACTTCCTGGACGACCCGGCCATGCACGTCGGTGAGGCGAAAGTCGCGACCGAGGTAACGGTAGGTGAACCGTTCGTGATGGAAGCCGAGGCAGTGAAGGATGGTTGCGTTCAAATCGTGAATATGCACCGGGTCACGTGTGATGTTGTAGGAGAAATCGTCGGTTTCGCCGAACACCGTGCCAGGCTTGATGCCACCGCCGGCCAGCCAGACCGTGTAGCAACGCGGATGATGGTCGCGCCCGTAATCCTTTTCAGTCAACTTGCCCTGGCTGAAAACTGTGCGGCCAAATTCGCCGCCCCAAATCACCAACGTATCGTCCAGCAGGCCGCGCTGCCGGAGTTCCTGGATCAGCGCGGCTGTGGGTTGGTCCGTGTCGTAGCACTGGCTCTTGATGCCTTCGGGGAGTTTGTCATGTTGATCCCAACCGCGATGATAAAGCTGGATGAACCGCACCCCACGCTCGGCGAGCCGCCGCGCCAGAATGCAGTTGGCGGCGTAAGTGCCGGGCTTGCTGGACTCCGGCCCGTAGAGCTCGAAGGTTGACTTGGGCTCCTTGGAGAGATCGGTGAGTTCCGGCACCGACGCTTGCATGCGATAAGCCAGTTCGTATTGCGCGATGCGCGTCTGGATTTCCGGGTCCTGATAATCGTGAAACTTCATCCGGTTCAGTTGCGCGAGATCATCAAGCATGGCGCGGCGACGTTCGCTGGTGATGCCCGGTGGATTGGAAAGAAAGAGCACTGGGTCTTTGCCAGGACTGAACCGCACTCCCTGGTGAACGGACGGCAAAAAACCCGCGCCCCACATCCGTTCGTGCAACGGTTGTGCATTGGTTTTGCCGCTTGGACGCGAGATCATCACTACGAAAGCGGGCAGGTTCTGATTCTCGGTGCCCAAGCCGTAAGAGAGCCAAGAGCCGAGCGACGGCCGCCCCGCCTGCTGGCTCCCGGTCTGGAGGAACGTCATAGCGGGATCGTGATTGATCGCCTCGGTGTGGAGCGAGCGGATCACGCAAAGCTCATCCGCTACGCGCGCCGTATGCGGCAGCAATTCACTCAACCAGAGGCCGCTCTGGCCGTGCTGCTTGAACTCAAACAACGAGGGCGCGACGGGAAAGGTTTTCTGATCGGCCGTCATACCCGTGAGCCGTTGGTCGCCACGAACCGATCCCGGCAGCTCCTCTTTGAAGCGCGCCCGCAGGTGGGGTTTGTAATCAAACAAGTCGAGCTGCGAGGGTGCGCCGGCCTGGGTAAGCCAGATGACCCGCCGGGCCCGCGCCGGAAAATGCGGCAGCAACGTTTTCTTTGAATCCGATGCACCGAATATTTGCGGATTCAACAGCGAAGCCAACGCCGCTGCACCGATGCCCGTCGCGGCGCGACCCAGGAATTGGCGCCGGGTAATTTGCAGGGGATCGAGATTCTGCGAATTCATGATGGCAATATTTAGCCGTGATTCTTAAGGTCAAACAACGCGAGTACTATGTTGTCACCAATTGAGGCATGCCGAGCGCAGGAGTTGTTGTTGTTTCAAAACCCGATCTTGAGTTCGCAAACCGTCCCGTTTTTCATCTTTATCAAGAGCATCCACCGATCAAAGTTAAAAAATGCCGCAGGGAACCAGACTGATCGAGCAGGATATTGCCTTTGATAACCCAGATGATACGACCACCACGCGACGTTGTCCGGGCTCTCCAGAATCTCCTTCGCAGGGCGTCGCTGATGAAAACCGTATAAATCTGGTAAAGCCATGATCGATTTCCTGTCCACTATGCCATCTGGATTTCCTAAACTTGCTCTGACCTCTTCCCCTTTCATTCCAAGGGAAATGTGCGATGCCAAGAGGTCATCCACCATTTCGTATCGCCTCCCGTATGACGGACTATCCTTCCCGTGCTTTCCGTCATCTATCAACTCGCTTTTCTGCCAAACCGTTGGGTCAAATTTCTGATTCAAGTGTGGCCTAAAAAGAGATTCCAACCTTGCTTCGCCCACCAGCACAGGAGCGACGATATAGTTCAAGGCATACAGCACCAAGAGGACGGCCATCGCGTATCCCGGTCTTAACTTCCTCAATTCCAAAACCGTTTTCATTGCTGCTTCAGGGGCGTTCCTCTGGAGCGCCGTTTCGCCGCCACGCTGGCTGATGAGGGGACCGGCTCAAAGTTATTTCTGAGTGCATCTTCATTCTTTCGTGATGGTTTCATCCAGGTTTAGCAGCGTGCTGGCCACGGTGGTGTACGCGGCAAGTTCCACGGGGTCCAAAGCCGCGTCAGCCTTTGTCTCGCCCACGGTAAGCAAACTTTCGGCGCCGGCGCGGTCGGTGCGAAATCCGGTTTCCATGCGGCGCCATCCGTTGACAAGCACGCCCAATTCCGCGCGCCGTGGTGGTCGGCCGGTGGCAAGGAGAAAACCCAGCCGGATGCGGGACTCGGGTGCAATTCCGCCTTCCCCGATCATGCGCTGCGCCAGCAGGCGCGACGCCTCGACGTAAGTGGGATCGTTGAGCAGATCAAGCGCCTGGAGCGGCGTGGTGGTGCGCGAACGTCGCACCGTGCAGGTCTCCCGGAATGGCGCGTCGAAGACGAGCATCGCCGGGTTTGGGACCGAGCGCTTCCAATAAGTATAAAGGCTGCGCCGGTAAAGATCGCTACCAGCGCCCTGCACGTAATTGCTGGCAGAGGAACCGGCGACCACCTGCTCATAAAGTCCCGGCGGGTGATAGGGTTTCACCGATGGTCCGCCCAATTTTTCCACTAACAGTCCGCTGACGGCCAGCGCCTGATCGCGGATCATCTCGGCGGGAAGCCGGTAGCGCGGGCCGCGGGCCAGAAGACGGTTTTCCGGATCCAGCGCCCACAAATGGGGCGTCACGCGGGAGTCCTGACGGTAGGCTGCACTCGTCACGAGGAGTTTCATCATTCGTTTCACATCCCAACCCGTGCGGACGAATTCGTTCGCCAGCCAGTCGAGCAGTTCCGGATGGCTCGGTGTTTCCCCGCGCAAGCCGAAATCCTCGCTCGTGCGCACCAAACCCGTGCCGAAGACGGACTGCCACAGCCGATTCACCGTGACACGTGCGGTCAGCGGATTGCGGGAATCCACCAGCCAGCGAGCGAGTCCCAACCGGTTGGTCGGTTGGGCGCTCGAAAACGCCGGCAAATGCGAAGGCGTCGCAGTGGTTACCGGTTCGCCCTTTTTGTCGTAAGCCCCACGCACTAACACAAAAGTCGGACGCGGCTCGGCCATTTCCTCCATCACGAGCGTTCGGGGAATCATGAGGTCCGTCTCGTCAATCCGCTTTTTCAAGTCGCCGATGCGGTTCGTCAGGGCGAAATATTCCGGGTGATGGACCAGCCGGAAATCGTCCCCCTTCTTCTTTTCATCGGCGGTGCGATCGGCGGCGGGTTTGTGCAGGACAGTAAGAACTTCGGGCGACACCAAAAATTCAGCCGCGACGTCTGTAGTCTGCAAGCGCAATCGCCAGGCCGGAAAAGCTTCGTCCGGCGCCAGGTTCAGTTCCAACTTGAAAACGATCTGGTTGCTGCTGTGCGCCACCTCGGGCAATTCGAAAATTCCTGATTCGGTCCGTTCGTTCGTCAGGGTCACGCTCCACGCAGTGCTGGATTTCTCGTCGAGCGCTTTCTCGAGATCGGCCACGGGCGCGGTGTTGGTCAAGGTGGTGGCACGCAGTGGCAGCGAATATTTTTCGGCTTCGGACGACTCGGCGCGGGCGAGTCGCAGTTTAGCGATCGCCAACTTCCCGGAGCTGTTCGTCTCACTGTCCGGCGCGGAGGCTAGCTCCACCTGCACCGCCGTGACATGCGAGCGGACAACCCGGGCGGTAAGCGTCACCTTGCGCGTGTCCGGATTCAACGGTGGGATGGTCAGCCACCCTCCTGGCGTGGACAGCTCGAGCGAGTTAGTGCCAGTGGATGCCTTCAGCACTTCGGCTGCGGTCCAGGCGGGCAATGTCGCCACCTTGGCGCGCTCCTCCCACTCGGCGCCGCTCTCCGCAACGACACTGGCCGTCAAATTCGTGAGCCGTTGATTCTGCGGCTCCAGTTCGCGATTCAGCTCGACGAGCTTCGCCTCGGCCTCGGGCGCGGGCAGCTTGAGGAATGGCGGCGTGTTGCGACGGATCGGCTTCTCATAATCACCCACGCCTTTCTCCGACACGTTGTGGAAAAAGGCGAACAGGGAATAGTAATCCTTTTGCGTCAGCGGATCGTACTTGTGATCGTGACAACGAGCGCAACCCAGCGTCAGGCCCAGCCATACGGTGGACGTGGTTTCAACGCGGTCCGCGCAATACTCGGTGAGAAATTCCTCCGGAATAATGCCACCCTCTTCGTTGATCATGTGGTTGCGGTTGAATCCAGTGGCGATTCTCTGATCAAGCGTCGGATTCGGGAGCAGGTCGCCGGCCAGTTGCTCGATCGTAAACTGATCGAACGGCTGGTTGCGATTGAATGCTTTGATGACCCATTCGCGCCACGGTCCCAACTCGCGATCGCGGTCCACCTGATAGCCGTTGCTATCGGCGAAGCGCGCGGCATCCAACCAATCCTGCGCCATCCGCTCCCCATAACGCGGTGAAGCAAGCAGCCGGTCCACGAGTTTTTCGTACGCGCCCGGGGATCGGTCCGCCAAAAACCGTTCCACTTCTGCGGGCGTGGGCGGGAGACCGGTCAAGTCCAGCGTTACCCGGCGAATCAAGGTTCTCGCATCCGCTGGCCGCGAGGGTCGCAACTTCTTCTCCGCGAGACGCGCGAGAATGAAATGATCCACCGGGGTCTTCGGCCAGCCGGCGGGTTTCACTTTGGGCGGTGTCGTCGCCCCCGGCGGGAGGAACGCCCAGTGATCACAATATTCCGCGCCCTCGGCAATCCAGCGCCGGAAAAGCTCTTTTTGCGCCGCTGTAAGTGGCTTGTGAATTTTCTCCGGCGGCATCCGGTCGTCCGCGTCCGCTGTGAATAGTCGCCGGATGACTTCACTTTGCTTCGGCTGGCCCGGAACGATGGGAATAGCGCCAGACTTTGCGCGCTTCAGCGCATCTTTGCGAACGTCCAATCGCAACCCCGCCTTCCGCGCCTTCTCGTCGAACCCGTGACAATGAAAGCAGGTATCGGCCATGATGGGCCGGATGTCGCGATTGAAGTCCACCTTCGCCGCCGCTTTCGCGGAGTTGGCACTCAGCGAAAGGAAAACGGCGATCAGGCACGAGGCTTGTCTGGCATATCGCAGCCACGGATTCCTTGCCTTCGGAAGCCGCATCTCGAAGCTCAGGGTCACACTTTCAAAAGATCTCTGGCCTCCGCCATGCCCGGTGCGGGACGGCCATATTCGCTGGCCGTCACCCGCGCCAGCGCCACCAGTTGACGCCAGCGGAACGCGGGACGCGCCGCAGCGAATTCTTCGGTGACGGTCTGGTAGTATTTCTCGGCGTGCAATGCACCGTCTTCGCTCACCGCGTAGCGCAACAACAGATCGAAAACCGGGCGCGGCGGGTGACCCAAATCTCCATAGCGCTGCACGAGAGCCGCCGCGTGAGCCTGCAAATTTTGACGGATCGCCTCGTCGGCTTGGCGCAAGAGTGCGTCGGGCTCCGTCGAATTTATCCGGTCGAGATGCGACTTCAGTGGAAGTGGAGACCAGTTCTGGAAATCGCCGCCGCGCGCAGTGCGGTCCAGGGCGACTTGATACGCGCCGAGAATGAGGCAGGCAAACGTATTCCGGGCATTGCTCACCCGGGCGAGGTTCCGCCAGGCACATGCGGAATCACTCGCATGAACGCCGATGCTGTCGCCATGCACACTGCCGGGCGGTTTGCCGGGCGACTCCTCGCGCGGTGTCCGGCCCAGGTCCCGGAGAACCAGTTGATTCGCGGCCAGTGAAATCGCCTCGCCGATCGCGGCGGGCGCGAACCCTTCGGCCAGCGCGGCAGCGGAGGCTTCGGCGGCTTGTTGGGGTGTCGACTTGAAAAAGGTCTGGCAAAGTTCATCCACCCACTGGTCCTCGGCAACGCGAGTGCCGGGTGTCCGGTCGAGCAATTTGTGCTGTTCGAGTAACTTTGGCAGGAGCGTGCGCGGTTCGTCTCGCGTGGCCGATCGGTTCTGGGACTCGGCCTTCACGCAGTAACGGACCGATTGGCGGAGGAGCGTGTGGGCTTGCTCCTTCCCGATGAGGCCGAGCAGATCCCAGGCGCGATACGGCAGGACGACGCGATGGACTTCCGTGTTGTCCTGTACGACTTGGAGAAGTTGGTTAAGGGCATCATCGGCACTGCGTTGCGCCAATACGGCAAAGGCGCGCTCGGCTTCGGCCACGTCCTGACGATGAACGGCTTCGCGGAGACCTTCGGCGCCTGGAAGCGGCCCGGCAACCGTCGGGAGCTTGACGGGGTGAAGGACTTCTTCTTTGCGCCCGCCCCGTTCCTGGATGCGATTCGTGTTCCGGTAAAGGACTTTGAAGACCGGGAGCGGCTGAAGGCCCGCGGGTAGTTCACGCGCCATGTGCAACGACGGCGCGAGCGCCATCATCGTGTGGAAACCGACGTAATCCTCCCCGCCAAAAGTGCGCGCGTTGGCGAGCGCGCCGGCCGCGACGAGGCGGCTCAGTTCGGTGCCGGATGTGAGCTTGCCGGCCAGGGTGCGCAACAGTTCATTCGGGGGCGTCTCCTGCATGAGTCGCACCAGGGGCTCGAGCGCGCCGAAGTCGAGCGCCTCAGGCGCGTCAGCGGCAAAGACAGGTGCCAGTCCGAGTTCGGTCGCCATACCGTAACCGATGCTGGCGACCAACATCCCACGGCCGACCTCGGCCAGGAATTCACGACGAGTATGGGTGGCATTCATATTAGTCCTTTGTGGTAGAAGTTTTGCGAGCCATGCCGCCCTGTTACGCCTGTTAGCAGGCGGCGTCAAGCCCAGTATCAGGCAAAGTCCATGCCCCTGACACCGGTCAAGATATGCAAGGTTCATGCACGGGCTTTCCGCCATTAGCCAGACGCGCGAAAGAGGCTTGGATTCTTGACCCGTAAAGCAAAAAACAGTTTCCTAGACGCGCACTGACCCTATGCCACCGTCCAAACCCACCCTGGATGAACTGCGGATCGAGCGCCGGCCCGCCGCCCCGCGCCGTTCACGCGGGTGGCTCCTCGGGCTGGCGATCCTCCTGCTTTGCCTGGGTGTGGGGGCGGCCGGGTGGTTCACACGGACGCGGGGCATCGAGGTTCAGACGGTGGCCGCGCGCCAGGTTGCAGGTGATGCCGCCGACCATACTGTGTTGAATGCCTCGGGCTATGTCACCGCGCGCCGCGCCGCGACGGTATCCTCCAAAGTCACCGGTAAAGTCATCGAGGTGCTCATCGAGGAAGGAATGAAAGTCAAGGAAGGCCAAATCCTCGCCCGGCTCGATGACACCAACGCAAAGGCCAGTCTCCATCTTGCCGAGGCACAGCTTGCTTCCGCGAAAAGCGCGCTCGCCGAAACCCGCGCCCGCCTCCGGCAGGCGGAGTTGGATTTGGAGCGCGTCGCGACGCTCAGCAAAAGCAACATCGCTTCAAAGGCCGACCTCGACCGCGCGGAAGCCGAAGCCAAGGCATTTCAGGCCCGCCTGGAACAACAACAGACGGAGATCACCGTGGCCGAACGGCAATTGGCCTTGTGGCAGCAGCAATTGGAGGACACCATCATTCGCGCGCCATTTGCGGGCATCGTCACCTCAAAAGACGCGCAGCCGGGCGAAATGATTTCGCCCGTCTCGGCGGGCGGCGGTTTCACGCGCACGGGAATTTGCACGATCGTGGACATGGAGTCGCTCGAAATCGAAATTGACGTGAGTGAGAGCTACATCAACCGGGTCCAGGCGGTCCAGCCGGTCGAAGCGACGCTGGATGCGTATGCGACCTGGAAGATTCCCTGCAAGGTCATCGCCATCATCCCGACCGCCGACCGGCAGAAATCCACAGTCAAAGTCCGCGTCGGTTTTGACAAGCTCGATCCGCGGATTCTGCCGCAGATGAGCGTCAAGGTGGCTTTTCGCGAACGCGAACTCGGCACGCCGGCGGCGGGTGGCGCGGTGACGCTGCCGAGGTCCGCGCTCCAGCAGCGGGACGGTCGCGACGTCGTGATGGTGGTGAAAAGTGGCAGAGCTGAGCGCCGCGCCGTGACGGTGAGCAGCGCCAGCCGTGACGAGTCCACGATCAGCGCCGGTGTTTCCGCCGGTGAGAAAGTTGTCGTGCACGCGCCGGCGGAATTGACGGACGGCGGGCGCGTGAAAGAGATCAAGCCATGAACGAAAAAAACCAAAGCAATGATGTGTTGGTGGACGTGAGCGGCGTGGAGAAAGTGTTCCATCGCGGGTCGGAGGACATTCACGTTCTCACGGACTTGAACTTGCAGGTTCCGAAAGGCGAATTTCTCGCGCTCATGGGACCGTCCGGCTCCGGCAAAAGCACGCTGCTGAACCTGATCGGCGGACTGGACAAGCCGACGCGTGGCACGGTGGCCGTCGCCGGCGAGCGGGTTGATGAGCTTTCCGAACGCGGCCTCGCCAGCTGGCGCGCGCGACATATTGGTTTCGTGTTTCAACTCTACAATCTCCTGCCCGTGCTCACCGCGGAGCGAAATGTCGAGTTGCCCTTGCTGCTCACGCATCTCTCGAGAGCCGAGCGGAGAAGACATGTCGAGACGGCATTGTCCGTCGTGGGGCTGTCGCATCGCGCGAAGCATTATCCGCGGACCCTTTCGGGCGGCGAACAACAGCGCGTGGGCATTGCTCGCGGCATTGTCACCGATCCGACCTTGCTGCTCTGCGATGAACCTACCGGTGATCTCGACCGCAAATCCGGCGATGAGATTCTGAGCCTGTTGCAGGCGCTGAACCGCGAACACGGGAAGACCATCATCATGGTCACGCATGATCCGCACGCCTCGGCCCGCGCGTCGCGGACGGTTTATCTGGACAAGGGCCAACTCAACAGCGAACCGGTGAAATGAAAGCGAGAGCCGTAGTCGCCGGCCGGAGGAGGCGAACCCTTTTAAACGTCGGGCCGTCCGCTTCCTCACGTCGGCGGCTACCAGGCAGGCAAACCGCGCCATGAAATTCTTCTATCTCGTCTGGTGTAATTTGAAGCGCAAGAAATTGCGCACGTCGCTGACGTTGTTGTCGGTGCTCGTCGCGTTTGTCCTGTTCAGCATCCTGAGCGCGCTCAAGCTCGCGCTCGTGGGCGGCGCCGTGCTTGCGGAGGCCAACCGCCTGATCGTCCGGCATCGGGTCTCGTTCATTCAGCCGTTGCCGCACGCCTACGGTGCGCGGATTGCACGGATTCCCGGCGTTTCGCTCGTTTCCCATCAGTCCTGGTTCGGCGGCATTTATCAGGATGAAAAAAATCCGATGGGAACTTTCCCCGTTGAACCCGAACTGTTTCTGGCGATGTTCCCGGAAATCTCTCTACCGCCAGAACAGAAGGAAGCCTGGCTGAAAACCCGCACCGGCGCGATCATCGGGCGCACGCTGGCAACGCGCTTCGGTTGGAAGATTGGCGACCACGTTCCGTTGAAGTCGCCCATCTGGCCAAACAAAAACGGCGGCGCATGGGACTTTGAAATCGTCGGCATTTTTGACGAAACGAAAAACGCCGCCAACTCGTCGTCCTTTCTCTTTCGTTACGATTACTTCGACGAAGCGCGTGCCTACGGCACGGGCACGATTGGCTGGTATCAGGTGAGGGTGGATGACCCCAAGCGCGCTGCCGAAATTTCCACGGCGATTGACGCGGAATTTGCCAACTCCCCCGCCGAGACCAAGGCCGAGACCGAAGGCGCAATGTTCCAGGGCTTCGCGCAGCAGATCGGCGACATAGGGAAAATCGTGACCGCGATTCTCGGCGCGGTTTTCTTCACGATCCTGCTCGTGGCGGGCAATACCATGGCCCAATCCGTCCGCGAACGAACGCCGGAACTCGGTGTGCTCAAGGCCGTGGGATTCTCCAACCAACTCGTGCTTGGCGTCGTGCTCGGCGAATCGCTGCTGATCACCGTGCTCGGCGGGCTGGCGGGTTTGCTGCTCGGCTGGCTCATGGTGAAGGGGATGGGACAATCCACTTCCCTCCGCCAATTCTTCCCGATCTTTTTTATCCCAGGGCGCGATCTGATTCTTGGCGCCGCGCTGGCGCTGGTGCTCGGTTTCGTGGCGGGAATTTTCCCCGCGCTTCAGGCCATGCGACTGCGCCTGGCCGACGCCCTGCGCCGTGAGGGCTAAACTATGATCAACTGGTTTTCTCAAATCATCTCGGTGACGTGGTTCGGGCTTTGCACGATTCCGCGGCGCAAGGGCTCGGCCCTTGCCGCCGCGTTCGGCATCGCCGGAGTCGTGGCCGTATTCGTCGGCGTGCTGTCAATCGCCCAGGGATTTCGCAGCGCGGTCACGTCTGCGGGCCGCGATGACATTGCGATCGTTCTTCGCGAAGGCGCGAACAACGAGATGTCCAGCGGTTTGTCACGCGAGGACACCCGAGTCATCAAGGACGCTCCGGGCGTGGAGCGGTCGGGCGACTCGGCGCTGGCGTCGGCAGAATTGTTCGTGATCATTGACGTCGCCAAGCGCTCCAGCGGCACCGACGCCAACGTTCCCTTCCGCGGCGTCGAGGCCAACGCCAGGGAAGTGCGGGGCAATTTGCAAATCGTTCAAGGTCGAATGTTTGAATCCGGACGCAATGAAGTCATCGCTGGCGTGGCTGCGTCGCGGGAGTTCGCCGGCCTCGATGTTGGCAAGACCATCAAACTGGGCAAAGCAGAATGGAACGTCGTCGGCCTTTTTTCCGCCGGCGGCGGCGTGGGCGAATCGGAATTGTGGACCGACACTACTGCGCTGCAAGAAGCATATCAACGCGGCGACTCGTACCAATCCGTTTACGCGAAACTCGCGTCCGCAGGAAAGTTTCAGGAGTTCAAGGACGCGCTCACCTCCAATCCGCAAATCAAAGTGAAAGTCGTGCGCCAGACGGAGTTTTACGCCGATCAATCCACGCTTACCACGAACTTTATCAAGGTGATCGGAACCGTGATCGCGCTGATGATGGCCGTGGGCGCGCTGCTCGGCGCGCTCAACACGATGTACAACGCCGTGGCATCGCGCGGGCGGGAAATCGCCACTTTGCGGGCGTTGGGCTTCGGCGCCGCGCCGGTGATTTGCTCCGTGCTGATCGAATCGCTGGTCCTGGCGTTGGCCGGCGGAATTGTGGGCGGCCTGGGAGCGTATCTGGCCTTCGACGGTTACGGTGCCGCCACAATGAATTTTCAAACCTGGAGCCAGATCGCGTTCGCATTCCGCGTCACGCCGCAGTTGCTGCTCAGCGCCATCATTCTGGCCGCGATCATCGGCCTCTTCGGCGGAATTTTTCCTGCCATTCGCGCGGCGCGCCTGCCTATCGCCGCCGCTTTGCGCGAGCTCTAACGCGGTTGTCCGGCGGGCGCCTGACTACGGGAGCTTCGGCAACCTCCCAACGTAACGGCCGTAGGCCTGACTTTGCTGAAGCGTGGCGCAGTGTTCAGATTGACAAGCTGTCCGGGCGGGTGATAGTTGGGGCAGCTTACTTCTTTGCAAAACGCACCGGGGAAGCCAAAACCCGATTGTCTATGAAACAGCGCATACAATTCACGCTCCTGGCCCTGGCCGCCATTCTCGTTTCCGCTCCTCGTCCGATCCCCGCCGCGAATCTGCTCGTTAACCCGGGTTTCGAAGCCAATAGCGGGCACGCCATTCCCGTGGGTTGGACTCGTTTTGCACCTACCAACGCCCAACCGTATGGCAATTATGCGATTGAAGCTCCCGCGCATTCGGGGGCGATTGGTTGGAAACAATGGGGCGCCGCGTATGCAGCGGGCCGGACCAATGTGGCTGGGTTGTCTCAAAGTTTCAACAGTGTGCCCGGATCAGCCTACCAAGCCAGCGGTTGGATGTACACGAAGAGCGGGGACACTTTGGGGCCTGATTGCGTGACCTGGTTGGAGGTTTCTTTCCTCGGGGCCGGCAGCAACCTTCTCGCGCTATACAAGTCCGATAACTTCAACGCCGCGGCGGGAACGGATACCTGGCTGGAATACCCGGTGACCCGGGCATGCGATATTTCCGCACCCCTGCCCCCGGGCGATCTGAATTATCCAACCTACGCCGTGACCGGCACCGTGAGTCAAATCGTTGCACCACCCGGAACGACCACCGTTCGTTACCGGTACGCGTATAGCCAGGCCGGCGCGGAAGGTGGTTCCGCCAATTTCGACGATGCGGTTCTAAGTCAAATCACTGGCACGCTACCGCCGGTAATCACCGGTCTCTTTCCGCTCAACATGATTTTCGTCAATCCCAGTGACGGCCTCAGCTTCACCGTCAGCTCGCCGAGCGGTCTGACGATCAACAACAGTGCCATTCATGTGGTACTGAACGGGGTGGATGTCTCCGGCAGTCTGGCGATCAGCGGATCCTCGTCGAACAAAAATGTGCTCTACCACGCGCTGCAGTCCAACCTGACCTACTCAGCGTCCATCACCGTGTCGGACTCCTCGAACTTCACGGCCAGCGCGAACACTTACTTTGAAACCACCTGGGTCGGGATTGAGCCGATCGTTTACCTGTGGGAGGCCGAAGATTTCGATTTCACGAACGGCATGTACATCAACAATCCATTGCTCTGCAGCGCGAGTGGCAACCCCAACTGCTATTTCGGGAAAGTGGGGGTTGAAGGTGTGGACGAGCATAACCTGAATGGCGGCGGCGGCCATGTGTATCGCCCGGACGATCGGATGGCGACCACTGTATCAGGCGACTATTTGCGCAAGAACTTTTTCGTTGCAGGCCAGCCCGATTACAGAATAGACCCGTTCAACTTCAGCGAATGGGTGAACTACACGCGCGACTGGCCGAACGGCACCTATTGGGTGATCGCCCGCCTCGCCACCGACATTGGCCTCTCAGGAACGCTCACCTTGAGCAAGGTGAACCCGGACGCGACCACGACGGATCTGGGCACCTTCAAGATCGCCAACGGTCGCGGCTGGAGCAGCTTTGACAACGTCTATCTTAAGGACACCAACGGCTTTCTCGCGAATGTGACCCTCAGCGGAAAGGAAACGTTGCGTGTGACCAGCGGCGGCAACCTCCTGCCCGGCTTCTACGCGCTCATCGCTGCCCAGGTGGATTTGCCTCAGTTGAGCAACCTGTATCCGACCGGCACGCACCCATTCGAATACACCAACGCGCTCAGTTTCACGGTGTTTTCGTCGGGCGCCACCTTCCCGTCGGGCGGAATCAAAGTGAGCCTGGACGGCATTGATGTTTCTTCGAGCCTGATCATTACCGGCACGGCCTCGACAAAAAGCGTGGTTTATCCCGGACTCTTGCCCAACGCGGTCCATACGGCAATCATCACCGTGACCAATTCCCTCAATCATGGCATTGGCTTGACGAACCGCTTCGATACCTTTAGCCAGACCAACTACATGGTTGAGGCAGAAGATTTCGACTATGAGGGTGGGAAGTATGTGGATAGTTGGTACCCCGAAGCTTATCTGGGATTGGTCCCAACCACCAACATTGACTTTCAGCATACGCCGGTCAGCCCCCCCGACGAGAGTTTCCTATACCGGACGGATGGCATTCCTGAGGACAAGACCCATGATGCTCTGCGCGAGGCCTTCATCAGTGTCGGTGCGTTTGATTATGACCTGACCTGGTTTGGAAACGGAGATTGGGCAAACTATACGCGGGTTTATCCGGCGGGCAGCTTCTACGTCTATGGACGCTTTTCCGGCCTGGGCAGCTACTCAATGTACCTCGACCAGGTCATCAGCGGTTCGGGAACGACCAACCAGGTTACCAGGCGGCTCGGTCATTGGAGTACTGTTGGGCGCGGTTACAATATCTACGATTGGGTGCCCTTAACCGATGATGGGCTGGCGGCGCCGGTCTTGGTCAAGCTGAACGGTCTAAGCACACTGCGAATCACAACCTCCGGCGACAACAACCCGAATTTCTTCATGTTGGTGCCCGCTTCCGGAATTACCTTGGCCGCCAGTCGAACGGGAAACAATACGGTCATTTCCTTTCCCACCCAGGCCGGCGTGATCTACCGGGTGTTTTACCGGGAGAATTTAATTGCCGGAACCTGGTCCTTGCTGACCTCCGTCCTCGGTGACGGCACGACCAAATCGGCGAGCGACCCCTCGACCGCCGCCAAGCGATTCTATAAAGTTGTTGCTCCATAAGGCTGATTCAGAAAGGAAAGTCGCTCTGAACTCATAGGTCCTGCTTGCCAGCATTGAATCCGCCAGTCTGAAGTAATAGCATGAGCCTTAGTCCAGCACTGAGCGGAATGAAACGCATTTTTGTCTCCCAGATTCTCATTCTGGTGATCGCCTATGGCACTGCGGTCGCCATTGAAGCCCCCACCGGGCTGGTAAGCCGGTCGGGGGACCGAAGCATCGTGTTGCATTGGGACAAGAATACTGACCCCAATCTCTCGGGATATCGAGTGTACCGTTCGCTTAGCATCGGCGGCCCGTTTGTGGCGCAAAGTCCGAGCTTGGTGATGTCGCCCGGCTTCTGCGATCTCACTCCTGGTGTGATTAATGGGCAAACGAATTTTTACCAGGTCACCGCGTTGACCACCACTTCGCAGGAAAGCCTGCCTTCGACCACCCTGGCTGCCGTTCCGCATGCCTTTGCGTCCGATGATGAATTCCTGGAGTACATTCAGCAAACCAGTTTCGATTATTTTTGGTACCTGGCGAACCCGAACAACGGCCTCGTCCCGGATCGAAGCACGACGACCTCGCCTTGCAGCATTGCGGCGGTGGGATTTGGGCTGACCGCCATTGGCATCGGCATTGACCATGGCTGGATTTCACGCCCCCAAGGAACCGCGCGGGTTCTGACAACCTTGAATACCTTTCTGAACGGGCCGCAAGGCAGCAATCCTTCGGGCACAATCGGGTACCAGGGATGGTTCTATCATTTTCTGGAGATGGACAGCGCCTTGCGGTCTCCCTCGACGGAGTTGTCTTCCATTGACACGACTTTGTTGCTGGCCGGGATACTCTATGCCAAACAGTATTTCGACGACAACAACACCGACGAAGCCTCCATTCGGAGCAAAGCGGACGCGATCTTCAACCGGGTGGATTGGCATTGGATGGCCCAAGGGACCAACGCTGTCTCGATGGGGTGGTTCCCGAACTCGGGTTTCATCCCGAACAATTGGATCGGCTATAACGAAGGAATGCTTCTTTACTGTCTCGGGCTGGGCATCGCGACCAATCCCCTGCCCGCTTCGGCGTGGAATCGTTGGACCAGTGGATATACGTGGGCCACCAACTTTGGTCAGGCATATGTCCCGTTTCCGCCTTTATTCGGTCATCAATACTCCCATTCCTGGATTGATTTTCGTCACACGGCAGACGCCTACATGAATAGCCATAACAGCACCTATTTCCAGAACTCGCGCCGGGCGACGCTGGCGCAACGGGCTTACTGCGTAGCGAACCCATTGAACCGGGTCGGCTATGGCAGCAACGTCTGGGGATTGACCGCATGCGACGGGCCGACTGGCTACGCGGCGCATGGTGCCCCTCCCGCCGAAAATGATGATGGCACGATTGCCCCCACCGCGGCTGGCGGTTCCATGGCTTTCGCACCCGAATACGCTTTGCCCGCCTTGCGCCAATTCTACACGCAATACCGACCGCGCATCTGGACTGCGTATGGCTTTCGTGATGCGTTCAATTTGGGCCAGCAATGGTACGGTTCCGATGAGTTGGGCATTGACCAAGGTCCGATCGTGATCATGATTGAGAACTATCGAACCCAACGCGTCTGGCAGTTGTTCATGCGGAATGAGGAGGTTCAACGCGGATTACAGCGGGCGGGCTTTGTCCCGCTACCATCTATTGCGGCCCGGTTCCAGGTTCTGCCCGACCAGAACGCCTTTAGCCTGACTTGGGATGCCCAGGCCGGCCGGACTTATCAGGTGGAATATTCCCCTGACCTGAGCACTTGGTTCGCTTCGCCGACCGGAGAATTGATCGCTTCCGGAGCCACCGCAAGCTGGACTGATATCGGTCCCCCCGCCACGGCAACTGGGCCATTCAGCGTGGCCAAAAGGTTTTATCGGGTTTTCCAATTGGGCGCACCATAGGCAAAGCTAACTGAACTTGGTCCGAGATAAGAGCAACGGCAACCAGGCAAGCTACGGGTTCAACCGGTAAAATCGCGGCGCTCCAGAGACAGGATTCGTATGAGGACTGGTCGCACCTGGAATGCTGCTGAACGGGCCGGTGACGGCCGGCGCGGATTGCAAAACTAACCCGGCGACATTCCTTGGCCACGTCAAAATGACATTTGTTCCAGAAGGATTGATCGTCAGCGACGTTCCGCCAACGTTGACTGACTCTAGCGACAGACTGAATACTGTGCCATTGCCCGAGCTTCCGCCATACGCGGTCGTCCCATATAGGGTGTTGCCAGACAAAATCAAGCCGGCTGATGGGTTGGCTCCGTCGCTATTGGTCTGAGGTACAGGATAGGGAGGAGTCGCCGTGAAACTATGGAGATTCGTAAAGCCTGAACCATCAGTGTTGATTGCGAACACTGTGCCATTGCCCGAACGGCCGCCAAAATACGCCGTCCCATACAGGGTATTGCCCGATAAAATCAAACCGGCAGATGGATTAGCTCCGTCGCGGTTGGTATAGAGACCGGTGGGATTATATGCACCCGCAGCGAAACTATGGAGGTTTGTAAACTCAGTGCCATCGGCGTTGATTGCGAACACTGTGCCCTTACCCGAACTGCCACCATACTCTGTCGTCCCGTACAGGGTGTTCGCTGATAAGATCAATTTGGAATGTGGGTTGGCTCCATCGCTATTAGTGAGGATGCCATGGTCATTCAAATTGCCTGACGTGAAAGCGTAATAGTTGGTGAAATCCGTGCCATCGCTGCTGATGGCGAAGACGGTGCCCTTGCCCAAATTGCCATAATCCGTCCCATATAAGGTGTTGCCCGACAAAACCAAACCTGCGGACGAATAAGCTCCGCCGCTGCCGCTACTGAAATTGTGCAGGGTCGTGAATCCCGAGCCGTTCGTCGTGAGGGCGAACAACGTACCCTTGCCCGAACTGCCACCGTCATTCGCCGCTCCAAACAGGGTGTTGCCCGAGAAAACCAAACCCACGTACGGATTGGCTCCGTCGCTGTTCTTGGCCCCGGGGCCAGTCGCCGTAAAACTATGCAGAACCACGAAGTCTGTGCCATCTAGGTTGAGGGCAAACACCGTGCCCGCATCAGAACTTCCTCCGGCACGCGCCGTCCCATAGAGTCTGTTTCCCAATAAAACCAATTCGGCCGACGGATTGGCTCCGTCGCCACCCCCATCGAACTCATACGTGGTTGTAAAACCCGTACCATTGGTGTTGACGGCGTATACCGTGCCCCAGCCCGCATGGCCCCCATATTGGGCCGTTCCATACAAGGTGTGACCTGATAAAATCAATCCGGCGGAGGGGTTGGCTCCATCGCTATTAGTTGCGTTGGGACCGGAAGCGGTCGTAAAAGTATGCAGTACCGTGAAGGTCTGCGCCGTCGCCCGACCATCGGCTATCGAGCCAAGTCCAGCTATTAGCGCAGGCAGGAGGAAGAGATTGCCCCTGGTTTTCATGATTCGATAGTTTCAGATCTCCTGCAATGGGAGGCCACTATCAACCTCATTTGGGACAACTCGCCAGGTTACACTCATCACGCCAAATCCGCGCTTAACCTCTTCTCCTATTCACCGGACCGCCCGGAATTGATCGCTACCGGCCTCGCCGCCGGCTGGACCGATAGCGACCATTCCAACACCAAGTCATGCCCGACCAAGCTGCTCAAAGATTCTACCAGATCTTCCAGCTTGGTCCTTTGGGATAGAGAACTACTTCTTGGAACCGCAGGGCGATTGACCCGCCGCTGTCATGATGGCGTCTTTCTCGCTTTGGCTAATCAGACCTTCTGCCAGGAACTGGCTGGCTGCCCGCGAAACAGCGGAAACGTACTGTCCATGGTTCCTCCAGACGCCGCCAGAAGCCGGACCGCTACAAGGAGCGAGTTGGTCAATGCTGCAGCCTTGCGCATCCACGGCCGTGCAGAGAGGGGTATTCGGGCACAGATCAAGGGAGTCTGGAACTCCATCACAGTCCAAATCAGTCGGACCTATCTTAATATTCTGAAAGCCCACGGTCCCGGAGTTGGTGGGATTCGAGGAGGCGTTCACGATCTGGAAGTAGGCGCCAAGCGTGCTGTTATCAATGATCCCCTGCTCAAGATTGCTGAATTCCAGCGGTGGGCTTTGCAGGCAATTGGCAGTATAAATGACCGAGCGTTTGCCGGCGCTGTTCAGGAAGTAGGTCATCCCGAGGGTTATTGTATCACCAGAATTGAAGGTCTTCGGGAAGGCGTAAAATGGGAAAGGCCCGCCGAAAGCCACGACCTCATGGCCATCGGTGTTGACAATGAATTGTCCATCTCCGCCGATCGAGCTCAGCAGAAAACCCGCTTCTTTTCGCGGGGAAATCGGCTCGCCCGTCAACGTCACGGTCATGGAAACACTGAAGAAGTCATCATTCTTGAACTGATAAGCAGTGGCTCCAGAATCGCTGGAAAAACGCCAGACATGCCGGTTGGCGAAGCCGGAAGGTGCGCTCACGTTCTGATCATCGAAGGCAATTAGAGCGGGATAGTTACTCACGACGGTGAGCGTGGAGCCGGGGACGTCATTGAACTCGCGTGGGTGTATAATGGCGGAATTGATGGCACTAATCTGGGCATAGGTTGCATTGGCGGCAGTGAGGCCCATTAAGATGCCCAAGTATGTGCAACGCTGTAAGGAGGTCATGGTTTTCATATCAAGTTTGTTGTTGAGAGGTTTGGAACTACTTAGCAGACATGATGACCGAAGCATCGCGATTGTCAATTGTTATTACTTTGCAGGAATCGCCCGAGGCGCAGGAAGATGTTACCCAGGGACCGCTTACACACTGAAGGGAAGGGCCAACGGTATCGTCCTTCACCCTGTTCCTCGAGTCTTGGTCCCGGCTCCATCGCGATATGAAGTTGGTCGCTCGATGCGCGGACGATTCGACCGGCATCCAGTCAATCAGTTCCGCGGTGATGGCCGGGTTCCGACGGTGAAATTCTACAAGACGCCGGGAACGCGAAACTCCGATGCGTCGCGGATCCAAACTTAGCCTGTGCGAGGTCGCATTGGAGCGCTGGGCTCCAAATCGGCTCTGCTTGGCTAATTGCAGCGACGGAACAACAGCACCGCGGCGAGGCCCAAAACCGCCAACGCGAGCGTGGAAGGTTCGGGAATGAAGAAGACCGCTGGCAATCCAATCAGGCCCGGTGGAATTTTAGGCGGAAGCCCGCCACCACCGGTTGGATTGGAAAAAACACCGGTGTCCGTCACTGGCGCTCCGGCCGCCAAAGCTTGGAAGTAGCTATCGTAGGACGATCCAATCCAGAACTGAACCCTCAACTGGGCTTGTCCGTTGGCTGCAACACCAGGTATCGAGTAGGAAAGCCCACTCGGATCATAAATCACACCGTCACCGAGGTTTAACAGAGCTCCATGAGCAAGCGTGATAATAGGGGTTAAACTCCCCCCAACCGGCCCGCCCCAGAGTGTTGCAGCGATCACATCGTTCGCCAACAGAACTCCGTTCGGATAGCTGCGGTAAATCTTCCCACCGCCTGATACGGTTTCGAAGAAGACTGATTGGCCATACATTGTGGCTGTCAATCCGACAAGCATCGTTACGCTTAGTATCGTCTTTTTCATGCTGGGTTTTTGTAGGGTTTCTTGTTTCCGAATGAGCAGGGTTCGGTTGACGAACGCCTCGACAATAAAAGTGCGATTCCAACCTGTAAAGGAATTACAAGGTCCGTCAGCTCCGAGGCCGGACGGAAAGCGCATCTGGACGGAACTATCAGACCGGAGCGCGGCGTTCACGCCCCTTCGCCGCCCGACCCGCAACAGCTCACGATTTCTCCGGCCACTTACTGAGTCGGACGCTGAAGCAGCCTAAAGGCCGCGCTCCTGCCCCGCTCGCGTGCTCTGCATCTGGTGGTTCCGTTCAAATGCACCACTCGCAAACGCGGCGGCAAAATAGTTCTTTCCAACTTCTGGCATAGATTGAATAACATGCGGCAGGAATTCGGTGATAACATCCGGAACCAATAGCCCGCAACAGAAACATGAAAGTCCAACATCCAAGAAACCCCACCGGCATTGAGGACTGTCCTCAGTGTCCAAGCATCTTTGCCACGCGCATTCTTCTCGCCGCTGGAGCCCTCACGCTGCTTCAGTTCTCGTCAGCCACGCCGGCAGCGCTGGCTGCGGAGAGCGCCGACTCTCAGCCCGGCTTCCTGACGTCCGAATTTATTTACGAGACCGCGCCGTTCCCTTCGTGCCACGCTTCGACGATCGCAGAAACGAAATCGGGTCTGGTCGCCGCGTGGTTCGGTGGTACCGGTGAAGGCCATCGTGATGTCGGTATCTGGGTTTCACGCCGCGAGAATGGGCGTTGGACTGCGCCGGTGGAAGCGGCCAATGGTGTCGAGTCGCCTACGAATCGTTACCCGACCTGGAATCCGGTTTTGTTCCAGCCGAAATCGGGGCCGTTGATGCTGTTTTACAAAGTGGGCCCCAGCCCAAGCAAATGGTGGGGGATGTTCCTCACCTCGAACGATGAAGGCAAATCGTGGTCGCCGCCCCGCCGCCTGCCCGATGGAATTCTCGGCCCGATCAAAAACAAACCCGTGCAGCTCGCAAACGGCGACCTTCTTTGCCCGACGAGCACCGAACACGAGGGCTGGCGCGTTCATTTCGAGCGCACGAGCGACCTCGGTAAAACCTGGTCCGCCACGCCGCCCTTGAATGACGGTAAAGAGATCGGCGCCATTCAGCCCAGTATTCTGTTTCACCCGGGCGGCAAACTACAAGCGCTGGGTCGGACCCGGCAGAAGAAAATCTTTGAAATCTGGTCCAACGACGGTGGCAAATCGTGGGGCCAGATGACACTGACGGCCTTGCCCAATCCGAATGCTGGCACCGACGCCGTGACGTTGGCGGACGGACGGCAGCTTCTGGTCTATAACCACTCCGCCAAAAGCCGCAGCCCGCTCAATGTCGCGGTCTCAACGGACGGCAAAGCGTGGGAGGCGGCCATGATATTGGAAGATGATTCCGCGGCCCCGAATGGTTTCTCATATCCCGCCGTGATTCAGACGCGTGACGGCCTCGTCCACACCACCTACACCTGGAAACGCGAGCGCATCAAGCACGTGGTGATTGACCCAAAGAAACTCACTCTACGTCCCATTGCTGACGGCGTCTGGCCCAAGTGAGAGGGCGCGGCGGTAGTTCCTCCCTCTCCCCCGCCGAGCGGGAGAGGGTTGGGGTGAGGGGGCCGCGTCTTTTGCCTCGTAGGCTGAAGTAAAGGCACGGAATACTCCTCACCCTGGCCCTCTCCCCTTCCGCAGGGGAGAGGGGATTCTCGCTCCTTACTTTTCAGTGTTCAGTTTCTAGCACGGGCTGCGGGGACGCTCGACGCTGCCATGTGGTTGTGAGTTGGAGAAGTCCGCGGGTTCCACGCAGCATCTCAGCAACTCGCGGACTCGGCGGTACTCGGCGGTCCGCGCTCATAGAGCCATCGTTTCGCCACTTCACATTGTGGCTTTTCATTTTCGCTTGTCAGTCTGTAACTTTTCCGTCCCGGCGGGATAGTATCAACATGGGCAATAGAGCAACGACCCTCGACGAGATGTGCCGCTGGCCGGCGCCGGGAGCAAATCGAATTGCGGCACCGAATTCTGTAACTTTTCCGCCGCTTCGGGATACTGTCAGCATGGATGCCCGGTCAACGACCTTTCACGAGCTTTATGGCCGGCATGCTGGCGACGTGTACCGGTTCGCGCACTGGTTGTCGGGAAATCCGGATGACGCCCGGGAGATCACATCGGAGACGTTTGTCCGTGCCTTTATCTCGCCCACTGAACCCCGGATGGATTCGGTCAAGGCGTACCTCTTCACCATCGCGCGCAATCTCCACCGCAAACAATGGCGCCGAGCGTCGCGTCAGGAGGCGTTGGACGAAGGAATGCCCGATCCGGCGACCTCACCCGACGAAGCCGCGGCCAACCGTGACGATTTCCAACGGACTCTGGCGGCCGTCCATGCCCTGCCGGAAATTGACCGAACGGTGCTTCTTTTGCGCGCGGAGGAGGAACTGTCGTACGAGGATATCGCGGCCGTGACCGGCCTGTCGGTTGTATCCGCCAAAGTAAAAGTTTTCCGCGCGCGGGCTAAACTCGCCGCTCTGCTAAAACCTGAAACCGGAGAAATATCATGAACATAACCAAGGAAGTCATTAACGACCTGTATCCCCTCTACGTTGAGAAGGAATGCAGCGCCGACACGCGGGCGTTGGTGGAGGAGTATCTGGAACGCAACCCACAGCACGCCGAGGAACTGCGCCGCATCGTAAGCGCCCCGCTTCCAGAAGCAGTCTCACCGACGTCCGGGTTCGAAGAGATGCGATCACTTCGGGAGGCTCGGCGCCGCGTGCGCCGCCGCTCATGGCTGATGGCCCTGGCCATATTCTTTTCGCTCACGCCGTTTTCATTCGTGGCCACCGGCGGGCAGACATGGTGGTTCCTGCGGGATGCCACCGGCAGTGCTCTCGTTTATGCTGCGCTCGGCGTGGTGTTCTGGATTCTCTATGCCGTGGAACGCAAGCGTTCCAACAGTCTCTAAAAGCAACTAAGGGTCTGTGCCGCGGACCAAAGGCGGAATCACGGAGTTATGCGGCAGGGCGAATTCACTCCTCCTTTTCCTCCGGAATGATTGGTTTGCCTTCCCACAGCCAACGTCCGTTTGCCTTGACCAAAATCCGGCTGGCGCTGCCGGGTGCCGGCGGCGCGTCGGTTTTCGGCAACCACTGCGCGTGCTCGCGCATCACACCGGCATACTTCGGGTTCGGCGCAAGATTGAACCACTCGTTCGGGTCGGCGCGCAGGTCGTAGAGTTCCTCCGAACCGTCGGCGTAACGGATGTAGCGCCAGCGCTCGGAACGGACGGAGTGGTTGCCGACGTTGTGCGTGGTAATGGCGGGCCAACGGCGCGGAGCCCGCGCGTTCTTCAACTGCGGCGCGAGGCTGTGACCTTCAAGCCCACCCTTCGCCGGCAGTCCGCAGAGTTCAACCAGCGTCGGGTAAATGTCGAGCAACTCGGCGGGCCGGGCGCAGTTCGCGGATTTCGCAACACCTGGTCCCGCGAAAATCAGCGGCACATGGGTCGAGCGTTCCCAAAGCGTGGTCTTTCCGGTGATCCCTTTTTCGCCGAGATGCCAGCCGTTGTCCGACCAAAGCACGACGACGGTGTTGCGGGTTGCGCCAATCTCGTCGAGCACACGGCCAATCTGACTGTCCATGAACGTCGTGCTGGCCAGATACGCGCGCACCAGCGGCCGCCACTGGTTCGCCGGCTTGAGCCACGAAAGGCGCGGTTCCGGAAGCTTCCAATGCAGATACCACGCGAACTCCGGCACGTCGTCGCAATCGTGCTCTTTCACCGGCGGCAAAACGATCTTCTCCTCGGGTGGGAAAAGATCGAACCATTTTTGCGACGCGAAGCACGGCACGTGCGGCAGGCGGAATCCCACGGCGACGAAAAACGGTTGGCCCGGGGCTAGCGATTTCAACTGCGTGATCGCGGCGTCGGCGATTTTCCAATCCGCCTGATCGTGGTCATCAGGCGGAAACACGCCCCAATCCATCACAGCCATCCGGGCCGGGGTTTGCACGATTTTCTGTTTTGGCAGCGGCATGCCCGGCGCCGGCCCCCAGACGTTGAACTCGTTTGTCCGCAGCGCGGGCGGAATCGAGTCGTCGTGAAACACTTTGCCGAATGTGGCCGTGAAGTAGCCGTGGTGCGCAAAATATTGCGGCATCGTGATGCAGTCGCGTGTCGTGAAGACGTCACGAATTCCGGGCAGGAGACCGTAGATGCCCGTGGTGGACGGGCGCAACCCGGTGAGCAGACTGCTGCGCGAGGGATTGCAGAGCGGCGCTTGCACGTGCGCGTTTCGGAACAGCGTGCCACGCGCGGCGAGGCGATCCAGATTCGGTGTCTGCGCCTGCGGATGCCCGCCCAGGCAACCGACCCAGTCGTTCAAGTCGTCAATGGCGATGAAGAGAACGTTGGGGCGAGGAGGCGCCCCGGCCCGCGCGGCGTTTAGCGAATAACAAGCGAGCGCAAACACGAGCGCGACGCCCCCTCGCGTCGCAACCGCGGACTGCCGTTCAGTTCGGCTCATTGCGGAGGAGTCTTTCACTCTGATCCAAAAAGCGCGAGCGGGAATTGGAACCCTCGGTCACTTTGCCGCGTAGCGGCCTAGCGCGAATAGCCGTGAGTGTGACCCACGGAAGGCGACCCCAAAACTATTCGACCCCGACGGGATAGAATGTTTTTTTCGTTGCACCGTCGGCTGACGCGCTCGGCCATTCATGTTGAGTCCCTTCGGACAATCGGGAGCAGTGATGGAATGCCCTCGAGAGGGTAAAGATCAGGCGGCTACAAACTTCGCAGGCGGCACATGTCCGGAATTCTGGGACAACCCAGCCTGGGAATATTGTGTGTAGGCGGCCGCGCATTCGATGAGAAGCTTGTCTTGCCTCCATCACCAGGCATGCGCGAATGCCGCCCGTCCCGGTTGGAGCTTTCCAAGTCACGTTGCTCTCCTTAAGCTCGCGTTATGAAACTCACGCCGCACCATCGGACATTGGTTCGGATTTCAAGAATGATCCTGGTGGTCGTTGCACTCTTACTTCTCGCAACTCAAGTCCCCGCCGCCGACAGTTCAACTCTTCAAGCCGGAGCGGCCAAGGTGAATCTGACCCCGCCAATGGAAATGAAAGTCGCCCTCGGCGGCTACGGCGAGCGCATGAGCAAACCGGCGGTTGGCGTGCATGACAACGTCTGGGCCAAGGCGTTGGTCCTGGCGCAAGCGGAACGAAAATTCGCGGTGGTCACCGCGGACGTGCTGGCGTTTCCGCCGCAGTTCAAAGCCGCCGTGATCCAACGGCTGGCCGCCGAGGGCTGGAGCATGGATCAAGTCCTGCTTCTGCCGAGCCACACGCATACCAGCTATGACTTGATGGCGCTGCATCCCGGCAACACGTTCGCCATTCCGCAAGTGGGTATTTTCGACCAGGCCTTGTTCGACCACGCGGCTGATAAACTCGCGAGTGTAATCCACGAAGCCGGGAGGAAGTTACTGCCGGTCGTCGCCGGCTCGACCTCGGTTACCGTGTCCAATCGCAATCGCAATCGCCGACGAGGTCTCGCGTTGCAGGACACGGATTTGACCGTGACGCGCGTGGATACGAGCGATGGGCATCCGCTCGCGGTCCTGGTCAATTGGACAGCGCATCCGACTTTCATGAGCGAGGAGGACATGCTTTTTTCCGGCGACTGGCCGGGACATTTGCAACGCACGCTTGAGGCACTCATTGGTCAGGGAGTTGTTGCAATGTATTACAACGGAGCTGAAGGGGACCAGTCCCCTACCCCGCCGAGTGAAGCCGGCAGCCGGTGGGAACGCGCCGAGCGTTATGGCCGTGAGATGGGCATTCAGGCCTGGCGCGTTTGGGAAAAGACCCCGCTCCGGGAAGTGAAGACCTTCGCCACTCACACGGAAATCATCACCTTGCCCAAAACAACCTGGCATCCTGACTTCATGAAAACCGGCGGCGCTGAATACGGTTTGAATGAGAAGATGATGCCGGCTTTCCTTGCCGCTTTGCAACCAACCCAGACGCGGAGCACGTGTCTGCGACTGGGCGATCTGTTGATCCTCGGCGTGCCCGGCGAACTGGCCGCGCAGTTGGGCCTGGAACTCAAAACGAAGGCGCGTGAGTTGACCGGGGCGAAGTGCGCAACCATCGGCGGCCTCGCCGACGAATGGGTGAGTTACATTTTGCCGGCGGACGAGTATCGCAAGGGCGGTTATGAGGCGAGCGTGAGCTTCTATGGGGAAACCCTGAGCAGCACGATAGTCGAAGGCGTTCTTCGCGCGGTGGGTGAGTTGAAGTAAAAATGCGCCGCGCCGAGACCGCGCTCGGCACTCCGTCCGTGAAAATAAGCTGCGCCGGCTTTGTCTTGCCAGGACCGGGCAGGAGTGGGACAAAAGGGCCAGACCAAACGTTCGCTCCGCTCATGAATCTGAAATGTTCTAAAGCGATTCAGGCCACACTATCCGAAGCAAGCGGGAAAAAACCAAACCCTCAACTGGCCTTCACGCTGATCGAATTGCTCGTCGTCATTGCCATCATTGCGATTCTTGCGGCCCTGCTGTTGCCGGCGGTCAGCAAGGCCAAGGAGAAAGGCAAACGCGTCGCCTGCCTCAGCAATGCGCGGCAAGTGGGCGCCGCCTTTCAGATGTATCAACACGATTACGGCAGAATTCTCAACCCGGGGGTGGATGACATCACGGATTTCAACGCACCGTTTGCACCGCCCAGCCCGCTCAAGCTGCTCAAGCCGTACGTGGGGTTCGACAGTCCAACTTTCGCTCCGCCGGTTTATGTTTGCCCGAGCGCCCGAGCCATGACGAAGCCGGAGTACGCCCCCAACGCCCTCAGTCGTTCGGCGCTGATTCTCAGCCAACTGGTATTGAACAAGGGCATGGATAAGGTTCATGCCCCCAGCCGAACTGTGTTCATCCAGGAACATTACGTCTTGATGAACCTGTCCGGCTTCGAACCAGAGGACACTTCCCGGCCGAACAGCGCCGACGTTTACACGCAATGGCACACGTGGACCGCGTCCAGTTCCTCCGAATGGAGCGGGCCGCCGGGACGCGAGCATTACAACAATCTCCATGACCAGGGTGGCAATCTCATTTTCTGCGACAGCCATGCGGAATACAAAAAGAACAAGAAGACCTCGAGCCTGGATTAGGGCTTGGTGGACGCCAAAGGAAATGATTCGCCCTGGGAACCCAATGAGGGCCACTCGCGTGCGCCTTACTTCTACAAATAACGTGAAGGGGATTTAGCCAAGATGAAATGGGTCAATGTCCTGTCCTGCCTCGCGCTGTGTGGTTGCGCGCTTAGCCCGCTGGGTTGCACAAAGGGGAAAAACCCTCCCGTGGACGCCAGTCGGCCGTTGGAACAGTCGTTTCAAGCTGAACCCGCAACGAAGCAGGCCATCGAAACTGTGAAGGCCAGTCTGCAGGGCGGACATTATGCGGAGGCCGGTCGCGCCATCGAGCCGGTCCTGGTGGGACGCAAACTGACGGCACCGCAACGCGAGGCGGTCGGCCTTATGTTCCAACAAATCAGTCAAGCCGTCGCCGCCAATCCCTCGCTCGACTCGAAAGAACTCTACGAACTGCGGGTGAAACTGGCCCGGGCCGCGCGGGGGGATCGCTTCTAACTTTGCTCCAAAACTGGATCCGAAGTGGCAGCCGGCCTTTCCAACCCCGTAAGCTTCCCGGTGGGAAGGTGAACGGAGTATTCGATGTCGGAAGTTCAATGTTGAAGATTCCTCTCGCAGCGCTGGCGTCTCGCCGGCAATCCGGCCTTTACTTTTCCCACTGACCAACCGGACGCGGCGGTCCGGCGTAAGGCGCCGCACCACGCGGTTTTTCAGCGCGTGCTGCCACCGTCGTCAATTTCACATCCTGCGTTTTGGGCGCTTCAATGAATCCGTAATACCTGCCCATCCAATAATCCTCCAACCAGCCGATGGGCGGCGTCATTCCGTGGCTGTTTTCTCCGCCGTCGTATTGCAGCGAGGAACGGCTGCCCCATTTGGACTCTGATTCGCGAGGCGAGATGGCCCGCGTGCCGCCGCCGTAAGGCACGTAACCACGTTGCGGCGCGAGATCGCTGCGATGTGAATTGTGATAGTTATGGTTCACGAGGTCCAGCGACCACTCGCGCAGGTGCTTGACCGCTTGCGGTGTTTCGCAGTCGTTTCCGGTGAACGCGCCATAGACGAAATTGAAGAAGGGCAACTGCTGCATGCGTTGCACTTCCCAGCTCCGCTCCAGGCTGCGCAAATAGAGGGAGCGCAATTCGGGATCGTGGGCGTAGGTAATCAGCGTGTAGTAGCACCAGAACGCGAGTTCATCGTCCCATGTCACCACGGATTCCGGCGGGAACGTGATTTTTTGGCGCACGGTGTAAGTGTGGTAGCGCCATTTGAGAAGCTGGTCAAGGCCGGCCTGGAATTTCGCGTCGCCCGTCAGCGCGTAGGCGGCCTGCACGTAACTCTGCGCCTCCATGCCATTCAATCCGCGCGATTCGAAACCGTAGGGCCGCTGGAGGTATTCAGGATCCCATCTTCCCCAGCGAGTCGGCTTGCCATCCAGGTCGCGCAGCACCCAGCCGTTGTCCATGATATGCGAGGTGATATCAGCGATGTGCCTGGCCGCGCGATCCTTCTCCGCCCCTTTCGCTGCCAGATCGTGAAACAGGCAGACGGAAAAATAATGCCCGTTGACCTCATCGCTGGAGGTGTCGCCCTTCCAGAACCAGTCTCCGTCCTTCGTCGGATACCATTTGGCCGGCAACCCGCCCGAGCCACGCGTCGAACGCTCGCCCTTGTCGCCTTTGACGGACCAGATGGCTCGCGCAAAAAAGCCCGGCTTTTCCGTGATGTCACCCAGCCAGATCAGGGCCTTGAACATGTCGAGCGCCTCCTGCCGGGCTTTTTCATCGCCGGTAGCCGCATATTTGAAAGTCGCCGCCGCCAGGTAATGCGCCGTGTTTCCGCCATCATTATCGCTGACCTCGCGCAGCCAGCCGTCCTTGTCGCCAGACCAATAAAGTTTGTGGATAAATCCGAGCCGCTTGAAACCTCGCTCGTCCAACTCGCGCTCGAAGAACGCCGCCTTTCTGGCAAGCGTGAACGGCTCATAGCGAATGATCCCCAACCCGCCATCCGTTGCGACGTAAACCACCCGCTTGCCGACCGCGATGTCTCGCACGTAATCGCCGGGCAGCCAGTGTTGCGCCCCGAAGTAGTGATACTCGTCCTCGGTCTTGCGAATCGCGCCGCGGGAAGTGCCGATCCACAGGTCGCCATCAAAGCCCTCGGCGAGACAAGTTGTGTCTTCATACGGCAGGCCTTCGGCACCGCGCAACGTCGTCAACGCCATCCCGCGCAATACTCCGACGCCACGATCCGTGGCCACATAGATCCGGCTGCCCAACGACAACATATCGCGGGGGACCGGCGACGGCAGCGTTCCCCAATCCACCGGGTCCGGCACAAATGTCTTGCCTTCCAGCAAAGCCAGTCCGCCCGGACGCAACAGGTAAAGCGTTCCGCTATAAGACGCGATTCGTTCTACTGGCCCGATTTCGATCGGGTCGGGCAAGACTTGGCTGAAATCGTCCGCGATCAAGGTCGTATCGGTGGACAACCAACCTGCAGCGGGCCGGATATTGACGAGTTTGCCGCCCTCGAATTTGAAAATGCTGTCGCGCGTGGAGGCATAGATCTGACCTAAATGCACGCAAACATCCGTGAATGACCGTTCGTCAACGCGCTCCCATACCTCACCGGTAAGACGAAATGTTCCTTTCTCGGCTGCCGCCCAAGCCGCCCCACCGAGCGACCGCAACCGATTGACTCCCGTCGGAGCGCCAGGGACATCCATCAACGCGCCCTTCCGCAATACCTTGAGTCTTCCGCCTAGGACGACATAAACCGAATCCTGATGAACGGCGACCGACGTGACCGGTTTGTCCGTGACGACCTTTTCGCCGATCTCCTGCAAGTAAGGCTCGTCCGCCACTGGTTTCCATATCTGGCGTAAGGTCGAGTTGGTAAAGGGCCCGGGTGGTGTAACCGTCGGGTTCTGCGCGGTCAAACCGGTGACCAGGCCCGCCAGCAAAACGGTGGCGGCAGTCAGCGAGACAAAAGTCGGAGGATTGACTGTGATAGACTTCCCAAGGTTCCGCCGGGGGTGCTTCATTTCGCGCCAAAGATGTCTGCGTCCCTGTAAACCGTAAAGGTGAAACCCAATCTGGCAGACGCGCTGGGCGAAGCGTCTGCGAACTCCGAACGTGACAGGCCTCATTGGAGTCGTTACCACTCGCCACCGATGAAGGCACGGCGTTTGAATTTTTCTGTTTGGTTAACGGAAATCCTGGGATGTTGGGCGTTTGTCATCAGCTTGCACGCAATGGCCGGTGGCGCGGCAATTGCAGAGCGTCAGCCGACATCATCATCACCCAGTGCGTTGCAGCCCTCCGATCTCCGCTGTGAATACACGCGGAATCCCGTTGGTGTGGACGCGGCGCGCCCACGGTTGAGTTGGTTGCTGGATCTACGCGAGCGGAATCAGAGGCAAAGCGCCTATCACATTCTCGTCGCCACCACGCCGGATCTACTGTCCCCCAACAAATGCGACTTGTGGGACTCGGGCCAGGTCAAGTCGGGCGAATCCGTCCAAGTAATGTATGCCGGCGCTCCCCTGCCCTCGCGCCTCCGTTGCTTCTGGAAAGTGCGCGTGTGGGATGCGGCCGGAAATGCTTCGAATTGGAGCCAGCCGGCATCGTGGGAAATGGGTTTGCTGCGCCCCGAGGACTGGAAGGCGAAGTGGATTGGCAGCGGGCCGGCGCATGAACCGAGTCCGCCGGAGGGTTTTTTCAAGAGCACCCAGGAGTTTACCAACTTGACGCAAAATGTAACGGTGGACGGACGTTCCACTCTTCTTCGCAAAACCTTCCTCGCCGACAAACCCATTCAGCGCGCCGAGGTTTACGTGACGGGTCTGGGCTATTACGAACTTTCGTGCAATGGCCAGCGGGTCGGTGACCGCGTGTTGGCTCCGGCCAAGAGCAATTACCGCAGATGGGTGCTCTACGACACTTACGATGTGACCGCGCAGTTGCGGGAGGGAACGAACGTGCTGGGCGTGATGCTGGGCAACGGCTGGTTCAATCCTCAGAAGAAATGGTGGGAGCCGTATCGTATGCAGTGGTTCGGCGCCAAGCGCGCGCTGGTGCAACTCAACCTTGAATATGCGGATGGGACGTCCCGGATAGTCGGCTCAGATGAATCCTGGAAAACGGCGCCCGGCCCGGTGCTGTCTTCGTGTGTTTTTGATGGTGAAGTGTATGACGCCACGCAAGAACGACCGGGTTGGAATCGCGCCGGTTTCGACGACACCCGTTGGCCAAAGGCGAATGTCGTCGAATCACCTGGCGGTGCCCTTGTTTCGCATCTCATGCCGCCGATCAAAGTCATCGAGCACCTCAAGCCGAAGGCCCTGAACAATCCCAAGGCAGGAGTTTACGTATTCGACATGGGACAGAACTTTGCCGGCTGGGTGCGACTCTCAGCCACGGGGACGCGGGGCACACGCATCACTCTGCATTACGCGGAAGACCTCAAGCCGGGCGGGATGATAGACGTGACGAGCAACGAACGCGCGTTGGCCACGGATGTTTACGTGATGCAGGGGAATGGCCGTGAAAATTACGAGCCACGTTTCACGTTTCACGGCTTTCGCTATGTCGAGGTAACGGGCCTGCCCAGCGCGCCCAAACTCGAAGACGTGCTCGGCTGCGTCGTCCACACGGCCTGCGAGAGCGCCGGAGAGTTCACCTGCGGCAACGAGCTGATCAATCGCATCCATCGCGCCACCCGCTGGTCGCAGCGCAGCAACCTCATGGGCTATCCGATGGACTGTCCCCAGCGTGACGAAAGGCTCGGTTGGTTCGGCGACGCCATGGTCTCGATGGAGGAAGCCATGTTCAACTTCGACCTGCCGCTGTTCTACCGGCAATGGCTGAATGGCGTGCGGTTCAATCAGAACCAATCGAACGGTGACATTTCGATCGTCTCTCCGCGCCCCTACATCACCGACGAGCCGGACCCAACCTGGAGCAGCGGGTATCTGGTAATGCTCTGGCAGTATTACCTCCATTACGGCGACCGGGCTTTCCTTGCCGAGCATTTTGATTCGATGAAGCGCTACATGGACTTCCTCGGCACCCAGGCCACCAATCACATTCTGCCGAAGTATTGGATCGGCGACTGGGGCACGATCGTGGAGGGCTGGAAAGAAGGCGAACCGGTGTCGGTTGCAACGGCGTTTTATTACTACGACACAATCATTCTCGCGAAGGCGGCTGGTGTGTTGGGTCGGCAATCGGAGGCGGAAAAATTCGCCGCCCTCGCGGCGCAGATCAAAGTTTCGTTCAACCGCACTTTCTACAACGCCGCGAAGAAGCAGTACGAGCAAGGCACGCAGTTCAGCAATGCCTTCCCGTTGTTCCTCGGCCTGGTGGAACCGTCGGAGCAGGCCGGCGTGTTGCAAAATATCCTGCACGACCTGGAACGCCGCGGCGGGCACTTCAACGTGGGCGTGCTCGGCGCCAAATATCTGATTGAAGCGTTGACGCAATTCGGCCGGGCGGACGTGGCCTTCCGACTCGCGACCCAGACTGGCCATCCCAGTTGGGCGCACATGTTGGAAGGCGGCCGAACCACGCTCTCGGAATTTTGGGACCTGAAAGGTTCGCACAACCACGTGATGATGGGCAGCATTGACGCCTGGTTTTATCGAACGCTGGCCGGCATCCAACCCGACGATGCCAAGCCGGGCTTCGAGCACATCATGATCAAGCCATTCATACCGGACTCGCTCCCCTTCGTGAATGCCAGCGTGCAAACCGTGCGCGGCCAGGTGGCTGTGAGGTGGGAGAAAAAGGACGGTTGGCTGCAACTGAGTGTCGGCATTCCCGCCAGCAGTTCCGCGACCGTTTACGTACCGGCTGACGCCGCCCACCAGGTGCAAAGCACACCTTCATCAAAGTTGGCGCGCTTTGAAAAAGGTGCAGCCGTGTTTGAAATCGGCTCCGGCGATTACGAATTCCGTGCCCCCTTGGCCGGGACCAGAGAGTAGAACCAGGTTGAATTCAGAAATGCAAGCCGGCGGCGCCATAACCAAAGGAGTGCAGACCGCCGAGCACTCAGCGGTCTGCGCTCCGCGAAAATCTTTGCAGGGCGCCACCAGGCGATCGCGACCAGGGGGCCTTTTCCATCCATGAATTTGGTTGGACTCCATCCGGGGAATGTCGTAGGGTTTGCCCGCAGCCGTAAACACCAAACAAAATAACAAAACTATGAAACGAACCTCATTCATTCGGGCCGGCGCGATCGGCCTGTTCATGCTGGCGCTGGTCATTCCAGCCCTGGCCGACGATAAGGAAATGACCATCACCGGAGACGCCAAGTGCGGCAAATGTGCACTGAAAGAAACTGACAAATGCCAAAACGTGATCGAAGTGGAGAAGAACGGAAAGAAGACCACGTACTACATTGTGGAAAACAAAGTGGCCAAGGACTTTCACAAGAACGTTTGCACCGATACCAAGAAGGCCACGGCCACCGGCACCGTCAAGAAGGTGGAAGGCAAGAATCAATTCACCGCCACGAAGATTGAGTTGGCCAAAGACTGAGCCGGCCCAACTAGCTGGCATCTGCCACATCTCATCACACCCGCTGCTGGACGCGATTCGGCAGCGGTTGTTTTTTGCCAGCGTGCAAAACGGGACCCTCCGGATCTGGCCGGCCAACTTCCGTAACAATCGAGTTGGAGGCGCGAGTCGAGCCCGTCGGAGCCCGGCATTCGTGCCGCTTCAATTCCGCCGCACCAGCGAGCAGCGGACAGCAAGATTCAACAGCAGGTCCAGGGGTGCCACACCGTTCCCTTAGAAGAGATCTCGGAAGGAACGGGCAGCGCGACCGAATGGCTCCCAAGTGCAAGGCAAAAGAGCAGACGCGAAAAAGGTCGGCTCGAAATTGCTCACGGGTTTTGAAATTTCCTTCGCCAGCCAGGTTGGGTCTTCATCGCGCTCAATCAAAGAACGGAAACAGCGTTTTGAGCCGGGCCTTGTTCGGCTGCGTCCCGTATTCGCACAACTCAAAAGCCTCGGCATACTTGACTTCGGACGCCTTGTCAGCGGGATACCACTCGGCAAGCTGTTTGCGAAAACCATCCGCGAGACGTTGGTTGCGTTTGGCAAAACCGTCACGTACTTCCTGCTGACGCTGCTTTTGCTTTGCCGGCTCGCTCGGAAGCAGTTCCGCCGAACCGTTCGCGCCACCTTCATAGAATTGAGACTCCATAACCCCCAAGGCATCGAGTTTCATTTCCATAACTTCATCCACGGCCACGACCACATCCGGCTTAAATGGATTCGGCTTCTGAAAGCGGTCTGAGAAGTAAAAGAACGTGGGGTTTTTCTTCAACGCCGGAACGTCCGGACAAAAGAACGGGACCGTGACCATGTAGGCCGCATCTTGCACAAGCACGCCGGTATAACGGTGATCGGGATGGTAATCATTCGGGCGCGGGCCGATAACGACGTCCGCCTGCCACTGTCGGATGAGGCGCGTCAGGGCACGGCGGTTTTCCAGGGTCGGCTCGAGTTCGCCGTCGTGGTTGTCGAGAATGACGCCTTGAATACCGAGGAGGGCATGCGCCTTGTCCACTTCCTCGCGTCGCCGACGCGCCAATGGCCCGCCGGCTTCGCGCCAGTGGCCGATGTCGCCGTTGGTGACCGAGACGAACAGCACGTGGTGGCCGTGCTTCGACCACAACACCGCGGTGCCAGCCGCTTGCAGCTCGCAATCGTCCGGATGCGCGCCAAAACAAATGATGCGCAGCTTGCCATCGTCCGGCGGCATGGTGATCCCTTCGACGGTGGGGACGCCGCCACTACGACCGGCGATGGCAGCTAGATGCAGGGCAACTAGTGGCGTGAGGCAGGTCTTGAGAAGCTTCATGGAATTGATGGCTCAGTATTCAACGGCTTGCGGATCGCCCGGATTTTCTCCGCGTCCTGGATAGATTACGAGCCTTTCTGTGAAGGCGGTCAAAGCAAAAATTTAGGACGAACCAGACGCACATGCTCCGGCAGAATGCGGTATGGCGCAAACAAGTGTGCCCGGGAAAAATGTGCTCGAATGAATCCGCTTCGTTCAGCTACAACAGCCACGAATATGAAGACTTCAATCGCAGCTTGTCTCATCGGGTTGGCATTCCTGGTCCGCGCCGCCGACCTCGCGCCGGTCGTCGAAATCGAGGAGGATGTTTACACCTACACCAATGCCAACAACGGCGCCGGGCCAATGTGGTGCTCGGGGTCCACCTGTCTGGTTCGCTCGGGCAATCACGTGTTCGCCAGTGGGCTGGAAACTGTCGCCGACGCCAAGCCGCTGAACAACTGTCGCTGGGTGCTGTTCCACCGCGCTGCCGAAGGTTGGGAGCGCGTGTGCGTGGACGAAGGGCGAACGCGCGAGCCATCGCCGCTCGTCGCGTCTAACGATGGTCGCGTATTTCTTTCCGCAAACCCAACGCTCGGTTCCGAACCGCAACCCAACGGCGGCTTAGCGCGACCCGACGTCTTGCAATTTGCGGCGATGGATCCGAAAACCACTCCGGTTTCGCTGACGCCCTCATGGCAGGGCGAACCGAAGTTTACTGAACATTCGTACCGGAGCTTCGCGGCGGACGGCGCGGCTGGTGAACTCGTGCTGTTCCAGAATATCGGCTACACGCACGCCGAGTGGACGTTCCGCGACCACACCGGGAAATGGAGCGCGCACGGCCGGCTCAAGTGGCTGTGGGGTGCGGAATACGACAAGCCCGAAGCGATCCGCGTTTGCTATCCAAACGTGGCGTTGCGCGGCCGGGCCGTGCATTTCTTTGGGGTCAGCGACGTGGTCGAGCCTTACAAAGCATGGCGCGAATTCAAACGCGAGTTGACCGGTCAGCAATGGGACTACGACTTCCGCCGCCTGTTCTACACGTGGACGTCCGATATCACCCGGGAACCGTTCGCCGCATGGGTCGAGATCGCGAGCCGCGACAAGACGTGCGGTTGGCTCTCTCCGGGCGACCTCTGGCTGGCGCCGAATGGTGATGTGCATCTGCTTTGGAGCGAACGGGCCATTGACGAACGGCTGCGGGCGAAATTTTTCCCAGAGGCAAAACAGCGTCACGCGCTCAACTACGCCATGGTCCACGATGGCAAAGTGATTCGTCGCCGCACGCTGATGGAATCGACGGAAGACAAGCCGGGCATCATCGGCTCAGCGGGCCGGTTCCACGTGACGCCGGACTTCCGGTTATTCGTTGTGTGCTACGCCTCGGGCAACGGGGCGGGCGGACAAAGCGTGGCGGAAAATCGCATTCTGGAGATTCTGCCGGACGGAACCGCTGGAGCCCCCCCTCCGCCTGCCGTTGGAGAAGCCGTTCACCAGCTACTTCACGACAACGGTGCGGAGCGGTTCGCCGCCGTCGCGAATCCTGGAGATGCTCGGCACGCGCGCCGGCACCGCCAACACAATCAGTTATGCGAAGGTGCAACTTTATTAGGGCCGGGAGAGGCTGATGAAAACCACCATCGCCCGGATTGAAACTTTCTCGGTCAATTACGCGACGACGAGCTATTTCAAATTTTTCGAGGGACCGAAAGGCCGTCCGGCGGTCCGCCCTTCAGTCGTGGTCAAAATCACTGCCGACGATGGGACGGTGGGTTGGGGCCAAAGTGTGCCGGCCCATCGCTGGAGCTACGAAACGGTTGAAACCGTTCAGACGACGATCACGAACTACCTCGCACCGGAGTTGATTGGCCTCGATCCGTTCGACACCGAGGCGATCCAGATCGCAATGAAGAGCGTCATTGCGAATTCTTTCTCGACTGGCCAGCCGGTTTGCAAGGCGGGAATGGATTTGGCGTTGTTCGATTTGACGGGAAAAATCCTCGACCAATCCGCTGCCCAACGCTGGAAACGAAAAAGCCATGACAAAATCACGTTGAGCTGGACGGTGAACGTGCGTTCGCTCGAAGAAGTCGAAGGCATCGTCACTCAAGGGTTGGCGCGCGGCTACCGAAATTTCAACGTCAAGATCGCACCCGATCCAAAATTCGATCTCGAGTTGTGCCGCATCGTTAAACGCCTCGCGCCGGAAGGTTTTCTTTGGGCCGATGCCAATGGCGGTTATGACGTAGCGATGGCGCTAGCCGTCGCGCCCAAACTAGCGGACCTCGGTGTGCCCGTGCTGGAACAACCCTTGCCCGCCAACCGGCTCACGGGTTACCAAACGCTCAAGCGCCAAGGGGCGCTGCCGATCCTCATGGACGAGGGCATCGTATCGTGCGTCGAACTCGAGGAGTTCATCAAGCTCGGCATGCTGGACGGCGTGGCGATCAAGGTGGCGCGCTGCGGTGGACTGACCGAGGCGCGGCGACAAATTGAAATGGCGCTGGACGCGGGGCTGATGGTTTTGGGCAGCGGCTTGACCGATCCGGATATTTCCCTCGCGGCGTCGCTGGCTTTGTACGGCACATACAATTTGAAGTATCCGGCTGCGCTTAATGCACCGCAATATCTGGAAGGCAGCATCCTCAAGAAACCGCTTGGCGCCGTGGACGGGGAACTAAAGGTGCCGACCGGGGCCGGTCTGGGTGTGGAAATTGAAGAGAGGGAGTTTGCAGACGGCTGATCATCATCAATCGCCTTCACGCTTGAATTTCGCTCTGACGTTCTCGCCAAACCTGCCGGATGCGAGGTCGAGGCGATCACAAATTTCCTCCGCGTTCCGGCCCGCCGTGTCCCGCCCTGCCGAGATGCCCGTGCTACACTCGTTCGCGTCCATGAATTGCGCCGCCTCAAGCAACCCGGGTTGCTCCTCTGAAGTAACGCTTGCGTTGCAGCAAGTCGGCGTGCGTGAGCGGGCGGTTCGGATTCATCGCGGCAAAGCATTCATCCTCCGCGCCGGCGATTCAAGGCTCCAGCGATGCTGGAGTTTTTCCCGTGCGCTGCCGTTGACATCGAATTTCAATCAGCATCGTCTCGTTAGCGCCAGGTCGAATCGCAACGCGCCCATGAGACCGTGTCGCAGGATCGTTGAGCGGCAGCAAGCCATTCCCGACGGATAGTGCGGTGGTATATCCCTCGGGCAACCACTCGGCGAGCCCACCCTCGCGAACAATCAAGATCGTTCCGTTTTGCCATTTGAGGCGGTCCCCTTTGGACTTCGGCCCGCCCTGACACCAGAACGGCCAGTGAGTTGAACCGTTGCGGCGGACCATTACCTTTCCCTTCCGGCGATCCAATTCAATCTGCGCGGAAGGCCGGGAATTGCTGCCGCAACGGATCACGGCGTGCTGACCGTCGTCGGTGACGTCGAAGATTTTGTCGTCCGCTGGACGGTTCGTGGAAATGCCCGGCTCAATCAGCACCGCGGCACCGCCCGCGTGAACGACAATTTCACCTTTGCGCACGCCCACGAGGAGATCGCCTGCATTCCATGACGCCCGCGCGTAGGCATCGTCCACGGAGGGGAAATACCAGGAGAGTTTCTTTTCGTTTGTCCGGTCGGGTATGGAATCGTCGCACCAAAGAAAGGCGTAACCGCCGAGTTCGAAGAGCAGTTCCTCGCCGTGCGGGGTGATATAGCGCGAGCGTTGCAGGCTGCCGAGCGATTCGTCCCAGCGGGCGAGGTGCTGATGAATCGGGCGGCGATATTCCCGGGCGAGAGCCAGCAGAATCGGCGCGTAGTAATCGAGCTGGCCATAGGAGGGTTCGAGGACGACGTTCGCGTGATGTTCGTCCAGCCCGGGCTGTTTGCGGCCGGCCACGCTGGCCAGCGCGAGATCGGCGTTCATCTGCCGGGCGAAGGGTTGATACAAATCTTTGCCGGTCACGCGACGCAGCGCGTCCATGAAGAAAAGGCGATACTGCATGGTGGATGCCCAAAAGGTTGCGCCCTCGCTCTGAGCGCCGTCCGGGGCGAGGCCGTTAGGTAGAAGATGTTCCTCGAACTTCCGCGTCGTGGCGTCAAGCCATTCCTGGGCTTCGGGCACTTCGCCAAGCAGGGCCAGCGCGAGGACGCCGAAGGATGCCCATTCCACGACCGCGTGATGCGTGTGATAGCCTGGTCCGCTGATGGCCGGGGTGTTGAACCATTCCACGAAATACTTCCGCCCCATACGCGCCAGAAGGTCGCGAACCTCGGTTCGTTCAGAATTATTGAAACGGTCGAATGCGGCGTCGTAACCGACCGCCACGCCTTTCATCAACCGCGACACAGCGTAAGCCTTGCCGCTGTCGGGACGATCGTCGGCCTCGCGCTGCCAGGCGCAGCAACTGGCGAGCACCCATTTCCGAGCGGCCTCGCCGTAGCGCTTGTCATCGCTGAACGCATAGGCCAAGGCGAGATGTTCGGTGATCGCCAGATCGCCCATGATCGCGTAGAAGCGGTCGTAAAGATTTTCATAGCGCGGATCAGTTGTGGCCGGGGCGATCCATTGTGCGCGGGGCGTTTGGGTGAGGCACCAATCGGCCGAGGCAGCGAGGTTCCTCCAGATTTTCCGATGAAGACCGTGCGCGCGTTGCTGGCGAAGCTGCGGCAGCTCTTTCGCCGTGAAGTAAAGTCGGGGATGGCTCAGGTTTGTGGTTGCCGCCTCACCCAGGCTGACAAACGAGCCAAGGATTAGGAACAAAACGGGTAAGCGCATCGCAAAATATTTTTTCGCAATTGACCAGTTGCTCTTATATGGACGCGCATAACAAATTCCACATTTTGCATAACTACGGACGTTGAAGCGGGCTGAAGTCCGCCCCGGGGCGCGACATTCATGCCGCTTCACTGGCCGGATGACCAAGAGATGTCGAAGAACTTCCGCGCCGACATATTGCAATCCGAACTCACCGCGTTGATCCCTCAAAGCAGGGGCACGCTCCACATAAAGTAAGTCAGCAATCGAAGTGCGAGGCCTTCTGAATCCTGTCAGAACCGCCTCATTTGGGCCGCGTGGCCGGCGGTTGATAGTTTTTGTGCCAGTAAAGGTTCCAAAGCGCCTCGAGTCGCCACGGGCCAGCGTGCCCGTCCATGAAGCTGATGTTGATCGCGCCGGGCAGTGGGCTGCCAGAAGGAACATTCCGCGGTGCGATTCCAACACTGCCATGGCGCGCAAGACCGTAGCGACCCATGCCGCCCGGCGGATAGCCCCAACCTTCGTAAAGGTTCCGCGGCGCCGGGTCAGTCGCCTGTGGCCAGCCGTCAATCCACATGCCATCGCCGAAGACCGGCGTTTCCACTGGACGCTGAACCGCCATGTCTTTCTTGAATTCGTAGCTGGAGCTTGCCGGGCCGTCAGAATAAAACCAACCGTTGAAACAATAGCCACCAAACGAGTAAACGCCGTTGACCGGTCCCCAGATCCACGCCTCATCGCAAGTGCCGTACTCCTGCAGGGCCTGGGACGGTTTGGGGATCCGCTGAACCGACTCGCGCGTAATGACGGGACAGAGCCGGATCTTGTCCACTTTCGAGGAATACTGTCCGATCTTCGCCAGCCAGAGCACGTAACCTTCGACCGGGTCCTGATACGGGACGGTCTTGCCGAAGTCATTCAAGTACATGCTGTGGGCCAGGCCAATTTGCTTCAAATTACTAACGCATTGGACCGCCTTGGCCTTGCGTTTGGCTGCGCTCAGGGCGGGCAACAGCAGCGCCGCGAGGATGGCAATGATCGCAATAACAACCAGCAACTCAATCAAAGTAAAGCCGTCCCGGCCGTTTTCTTTCGTGAAGTCAACTTGCTCGTTCATTAAGCAATTCCAAACTCACATCTGCGCGCTCGGTGGTCAATGACTCAAATCTACCAGGAGAGGATATCCAGGAAGTGGCAAGCCAAGCGGCAACTCGCGGAAAGGTCCACCTGCTTCTGCCGCCTGCCTATGCTAAGCCTCCGCGAGGTGACTACCCGACTTCAAACGTATGCAAAATGAAACTTGCGACGCGGCTCAATTGTGTTTTTTGGACTTAAGCAGCGGCTTCACGCGCCAGTCAGCGTTTTCGCCGAAACGCAAGTTGTTTCCGCCCCAGCCGGTCCACTGATTTCCGTAAAGGGCGCGGATGCCGGCAGTGTAACACGTCATGGTGGCCACGAGCAGGGCGACCAACCACCCGGCGGATTTTCGGACAAGAACCCCGAAGTCGGCCTCGCGAATAACCGGCGTTTGATCCGGCTGCCGCCCGAAGCCGAGAAGGAGCACCGTGCAGATAAGGGCGTTGAACATCGTCGCGCCTTCGGTCGCGATGCGGCCATCCGAGAATGCGACCACGGCTTTCGTGAAATTGCCGATGACAATCAACCAAAGAAACATGAGATAAAGCAACTGCCCTTTGCCCAGCCACGTGGATGGGATCAACGCGATCGGTTGCTGGCGATGCCGCGCCAGCACCCACACGGTGCAGGCGGTAAACGCGAGCCACATCAGCGTGAACCAGGTCCACGCAGAGAACGAGAAATTGCCGAACAGCGGCCCGCGGAGGAATTCAGGGACGGAGTGAAACACACCCGGTCCGACGCGCCGGGTTTCCGTCCAATCGCGGACGTTTTTTACGAGGTTGATGTAGGCGACAATGTTGAACACAAACACCACAGCGAAGATTTCCGTCCACGGACGGACGCGCGGTTCGGCGCGGCGAACGGGCAGACGGGACGCGAGCATCCCCAGCGGAATTACGATGGCGAGGCCGTACAGGAAGCCGGCGAATTGTTCGAGGGCGATGCTGTGCCAGTTCGCGCTGCGCCAGTGTTTCCAGAATTCGATGACGGTTGGGTTGTCCGTAAGTCGGGGGTTACCGAACGAATAACACAGCACCTTGACGAACTGCGCCGTCGTCAACGCCAGCCCGCCCAGCGCTCCTGCGAGCAAGGCTGCGAAGACCACTGGCTTCTGGCCCGACTTGCGGAAATGCAGGATGAGTCCGATGTAACAGCCGAGAATGTTCGCCCAACTATCCCCGCGCGGCGGCGTGAGGCGGAATCCGCCGACGCTCTGGAAGAGCGGCAGGTTTGAAAGCAGCACGGGCCCGACGAGGAAGACGATCAAACTCCAGCTCGCCATGCGCACGAGCAACGCCGCGCCGGATCGCCAGGCGCCGTAGCGGCGGAAGTAAATCGCGATTCCAGCCACGCCTCCAAATATCCAGCCGAGGTGCGCACCGAGTTGGGCAAACAGACCAGGCCAATTGGTCAGCATGTCGGCGGGCAAAAATTTCGGTGCGCCGGTCGCAGGGTCAAGCAATGCGAGATCGCCTTGCGGATGCACGAGCCCATTCGACATGAAAGTTTGCCAGCCGGTTGCAGCCAGCAATTGTTGAATTCCCCACCCCATCGCCGCTCCACCCAAAGCGAACGCCACCAGGTGGCCGAACTTGCGGAAACGCCGATCCCAGAGATCGAACGCACACAACGCCATCAGCGCCAAGACCGCCTCCAGCCATTCACTGTCCAGCCAGTAGAGCGGATCGCGTTGGCGAAAATCCGTTCGGTCGGCGCCAAACGCCGTAAATAACCGGTCCTGGAGGTCGAAAGGCGTGTCTTGAATGATGTACTGCACCGTCCAGAATCCGAAGACCCAGATCAGCGGACGGAAGATCGCAGTCAGCTTGTCTCGATCCTCAACAGCCGCGTACGCCGTGGCGGCGCCACCGAGTCCCGCCCAAAGAAACGCTTCAAAGAATGTGGCGAAGAACCCAAATACCTGTGTCGCCAGGTGGCCGGTTTCCGTGTACGACGGCGGGTGCATGTAGGAAATCGAACCGCCAAAGGCCCAACCGAGCGCGCCGAAAAACGCGAAAAAAGGCACGCGCCGCCGCCAATCTTCGCGGCCGGACATCAGCGCCGCCGCGATTCCGGCCAAGGCACCGGGGATCATTGCTCCGGCTTCGTGCCCATAATTGCCACGGATGCCCCAGCCGATGGACAAGGACAACAGGACCAGGAGAACCGAGGCCGTGCGGAAGGACGGTGGTTTCATTTCGGGAAATTGAGCCAGCCACGTTATTTTTGAAGGTATTTGACCACGGCCTCGGTCCGTGAGCGAACGCCGAGCTTCTCGTAAATCTTTTTGAGATGCGTGTGTACGGTCCATGCACTGATATTCAAATCACGGGCGATATCCTTGTCGGGACTGCCGTTGCGCAGGCACCCCAGGATGTCGTGTTCCCTCAAGGTAAGGGTGGTCGAACCATTGACCTCTTCCCGCGTTTGTGGAAAACGAAAGAGATTCTGGACGTAGGCATGAATTCGGGGGAGCCACTCCGCAGGTGTGGCACGACCGCCGTACCGCCAGGCCCCGCAAATGGGTTCCAACATACGATCGGGTGGACGGCGCCGAAAATAATACCCTTCGGACACGCCCGGTTGGGAAAAGAACATCTCGTCACTGGTATCATAAATCCGGTAGCCGACGGCGGGGACATAGCGCGAGAATGTTTGCAATGTTTTGAGAAATTCGCCCGCGGCCACGTCCGGCAACAGCCGGTTGAAGAGCACCAAATTCACCGGGCGACGCCTCAAGGCGAGCAACGCCTCCGTGCCCGTCGAGAATACGGCGCGGCAGGAATACTCCGGTATGTTCCGAATCCATTTGGTGAGGGCCCCCCGGCAGCTGTTCTCGGCTTCCACGATGGCGACAGAAATTTTGGATCCGCGATTGAATGGACGTGAACGCGGTCCTTTGAGGTGGGCCAACGCCTCGGTCGCGGTGTAGAGCGTGGTGTAGGTAAAAACCATCGGATTCTCGGCCCAGAAAAGCGCCAGGGTAAATTCGCGTGGATAGCGCCGGAAGACATTGTGCCAACCTTCCGCCAACACACCGCGGTAAATCTGAAGGGCGCGAACCGCCGCTGCATCCTCGTCGCCAGTGTCGAGTGGAAAGAAAAAACCGCTGCCCTCGTGCTCTATCCGGGCGGAGAGCTCACGAAAACTCCGAGGGCGCGCCAATTCACCGTATGCACAATGAATCAGCCGCGGCTTCCAGTAGCGGATGTCCGTTTTGGGGAAGGGGCAAGAGACAGCGTTGACACTGGCGCGTAAAGATGACGATTCGACAGTCGGCGACACAATTTGTTTGTCCAGGCGAACCGCAGCTCGCGGTTTTCGAGTTCGTGTAGAGCCTCGCCGCAGCGACGACTTTTTCATGGCAGCGATGGCTCGCGAGTTTCCGTGGCCAGAATGACAGCGTGTTGGTGCATTGGGCGGCATCCCCAAAATGGGCGATTCACATGACCGATTAACCATGCTATTGAGTCGGCTGACAATACCAAACTCGGACATTTGGCAGGCGAACTTTGTCTTGAGGGTGTCGGACCTGGGTATCGGAACCCCTCAAGCGGACCCTGCTGGTCGTTGGGCAATTTGAATCGAGAAATGTGAAACCACGAATGACGCCAGATTTCCAAGTCACCTGCTCACCGAGCACAAATTCGAGGGGATTGCCGCCTTGCTCGCCAACCGCCTGACGCCGATCACCTCGTTCCCTTCGCGCATCAAACCCGAAATCAACCTCAGCTTGAACAAAACCATGCAAACACAAATACGTTCCAAATACAGCGGATTTACGGCGTCCGTATTCTTAAGCGCAATCGTCGCCCTGGCCCCGGCCGGGGTCGCTAAAGGTGACGCTTACAAGGTCACTGGCCAATGGGATTTCAATCAGGGCGACTTGCGCGCCACCCTGGGCGCGGACATGCACTATGGCGATGCGCCGGGAGAAACGGCGGTGAAGGATCACACCTCGTTTGGCACCACGACCTCTTTTGGCATACCGAACATTGGCGGGCAGGTGGCGATGGTAATGAAATATAGTCGTGACACGAATCCGCCGGCACCGATTGGACCGCGCGGCTACCTGACCCCGCACGGCATGTCGCCGAATGGCGGGGGAACCAACGTCAACCAGTTCACCATGATCCTGGATTTCATGATTCCGGACCTTCATGAATTGGGCACCACGTACAACACGGTGGTCAAATGGGAGGAGCCCGATAACTGGAGCCGAGACGGCAGTATTTCGATCCGAGCGAATGACATTGGCGGTCCCAACACAGGCGGCATCGGCATCAGCGGCCAATACACAGGCGACGGGAACACCTGGATCATCGGCGGCCAATGGCAGCGGCTGGTTGTGGCCGTGGATATGGTCGGCGATACGAATGAGCCAACCGATGGCACCATCACTTACTATCTCGATGGCGTGAAGTTCGGGCAGATGACCTCGGGTGATCGCTGGGGATTCGACCGGCGCCACGCGATTCCGCCCGTGGTCCGGATGTATGCCGATGGAGAGGGCGACAACGAGGTGAATACTGTGTATATCAACAGCCTTCAGTTCCGCGAAGGAACGATGAGCGAAGCACAAGCCCTCGCGCTCGGCGGGCCCACCGCGAGTGGCATTCCCATCCCCCCAAACCCGGTCAAGGGGCAGTGGGATTTCAACCAGGGCGACTTGCGCGCGACTTTGGGGGCGGACATGCAATATGGCGATGCGCCAGGCGAAACGGCAGTGAAGGATCACACGTCGTTCGGCACCACGACTTCGTTTGGCATACCGGACATTAACGGGCAAGTGGCGATGGTAATGAAATATAGCCGCGACACGAATCCGCCGGCACCGATTGGACCGCGCGGCTACCTGACCCCGCACGGCATGTCGCCGAATGGCGGGGGAACCAACGTCAACCAGTTCACCATGATCCTGGATTTCATGATTCCGGACCTTCATGAATTGGGCACCACGTACAACACGGTGGTCAAATGGGAGGAGCCCGATAACTGGAGCCGAGACGGCAGTATTTCGATCCGAGCGAATGACATTGGCGGTCCCAACACCGGCGGCATCGGCATCAGCGGCCAATACACGGGCGACGGGAACACCTGGATCATCGGCGGCCAATGGCAGCGACTGGTGGTGGCGGTGGATATGGTCGGCGACACCAACGACGTCGCCGATGGGACGATCACCTACTATCTCGATGGCGTCAGATTCGGGCAAATGATCTCGGGTGACCGCTGGGGCTTTGATCGGCGCCATGCAATTCCGCCGGTGGTACGGATGTATGCCGATGGGGAAGGCGACAACGAGGTGAACACTGTGTATATCAACAGTCTTCAATTCCGCGACTACACGATGACGCCTGAAGAAGCCGCTGCGCTTGGGATGGCCTCGGCCAGCGGGATCCCCATCCCTCCTTCAACCAGCAATCCGACCCTGGCCGTCAATCGCACCGGGGCGACGGTGACAATCTCCTGGAACCCTGCGGTCGCTGGGTCTGAGTTTACCCTGCAGAGTACTCCCAGCTTGTCACCACCAACCTGGTCTCCGGTGCCAAATGTTGTGAACTACTCGGTTACCATCACGAACGGAGTTGGCAACAGATTCTACCGATTGACCAAATGATGCCTTTCTCGACGGACTAACGTATGAGGTTCGCGCGAAGGATTGCTTAGCGCGAATGTGGAAATTGCGGTTGCACCTGCCCCTTCCTCGACCCTCCCGTCGGGGAAGGGGCAGTCTGCTTGAGGCAGTTGAATTGTTTTACAGTACCGCCACTCCTTCGATCTCGATCTGGTTGCCGGGCGGCGCGAGCTCGGTCACGCCCACGGCGGTCGAGGCGGGATATGGCATTACGAGGAATTCCTTCCGCACCTTGCGATACGCTGGCAGATCGCGGCTGAAATGAACGAAATAGGCGCGCAGGATTACGAGGTTACGCATCGAGCCACCGGCCTGTTCGAGAATCACCTTGATGCGCTCGAAGGTCTGGCGGAATTGTGTTTCCATATCGGCGTTGTAGTCGCGCGGGCCCTGACCGGAAATGAAAACGAGCCGCTGCCCTTCCGCCAGAATACCGGGCGTATAGCCCACGTCCGCTGCCGGAGCGTCAGGCGGATTCAAGCCTTTGATTTTCGCGGGCAGCGAATGTGCCGCGCTTGCTTTGGAGTCTTCAGCGGCCTTCGCGGCGACCGGGATTCCGGCGGCAAGTCCGAGCAGGCCGGCAGCAAGAAACTTTCGCCGACCGTGTGACCGGTTGAATGGAGGTTTGGGTTTCATGTCTGCTGGCGGTAACGACAACGTTCAGCGTAGCGCGGTGGCCCCTCGTTTTGCAATGGCATCGAGATCAACGATGGCGGCCCGATCGCCCGCCCGCTTCACCAAATCACAAACCAGTTCCACGGTCTTGAACTCCGGATCGTTCGGATACAGCACCGACGGATGCGAGAGCAGATCGAACACGGCTTTGTTCTCGATGGCCCATTCGACACCGAGCCGAATGGCGCGCAGGAAATCGTCGAGCTTCCAACGAGCGTTGCGGAACGCACCGATGTCGCTAATCGGGCTCATGGGGACATCTATCAAGCCGGTCGGATAAACGAAGGGTTGCGCGGCGGTTTGGGCCTGGACGATGTTGTCCAGGACTTCTTTGGTTGCGGGCTGACCCGGCTGGTCGGGGAGATGCTTTGGGTATTTGCAACTCACCCATTTGAAGCCGCAGTCGAGCAACATTTGTTGCACGTCGTCCCGGCCATGCAAGCCGTCCGCAAAGCCGCCGGGCGTACGAAAGCCCGCCGGATTGAACCCGAGCCGCGTGCGCATAGCCTCAGTGCAAAGCTGAATGTTTTCGCGGATCACTTGGGCGGGAGTCTTGCCCTCAATCAGCCACGGCGCACGCTTGAAGCGATACTGAATGTCCTCGGGTTTGGTCGCGAGGACATAGACGTGATCGTAGGTGTGATTGCCGATGGGATGGCCGTTCTGGTGAAGTTCCTTCATCCAGTCCACGTTTTCCTGCTCAAACACCTGGCCGACCGCAAAGAAATGAATCACTCCCCCGTGCGCTTTAACGCGGCGCGCGGCTTCAATCGCGTAACGCTTGGCGTCCTCGTTGAGATTTCCTTTCTCATAGTCCCAGTGCGTGTCGTCCCACTTGGGAAAATTGCGCGCCATCTCGAGATCGAGCGTGATCGCGATCAACGCCTTGTCGCGCAAGGATGGTGAAGCAGGTTGCGCCGGTGCGCTCAGGCCGCCCATCCCGGCCGTGACGCCGGCCAGGGCGACGGAGCGAATGAAATCACGGCGCGTTGACCGAAGGCCTCCAGTGTCTGGGAGCGCCGGCATCCCTGCCGGCCCGTTGCCTCGCTGCCTCGAGCGTCCCGCCGGCAAGGATGCCAGCGCGCGCCAGGGGTTATTGCTTTCGTGGTTCATACTTGATCCATGAGATTTGGGTGACGAGTTGGTTGAGTGAAGCAAAGGCGATGTGTGCGCTCGTCGCGAACCGGGGCGTTTCATGCGCCGGAAACGTCGCCAACGTCGCGTCGCCGACCAGAAACGTATTGAAGTCTTTCGAGAGATTTTCGTAGCCGGCGCACGTGCGCGCATAGCACATGTCCGTGGCGTAGCCGGTAAGCAGCACATGCCGGATGCCTTGCTGCTGGAGAAAGGCCCGCAACTTGTCGTAGCCCTCGCCGTCATAAATCACGACGTCGTCCGGATGAACCGTAATATCGCGGGTGACAGGAATCGGCAGCTTCCAGAAATCAGGATTGTTGTAGCGGTACGCATCCAGGCCGGGAAATTGTTTGAAGTAATCCACGACCGGCTTGTCGCTCGAGAGCGTGAGTCCGGTCACGAGCGGTTCGCCGCGATAGTCGAAGCCACGCAGTTTCGCCTCGAGTTCGAGCGCGCCTTGTTTGCGTTCCTCCGCGTCCGGATTGTGCGTAAATGAGCGATACATTTTGCGGCGGATCGGATCGCACTCACCCGGCAGGCTGTACAGAATGGCGCTGACTTTGCCGCGCAGCGATTTGTGAAATGGCTCAATCACGCCTCGCGTGTGCTTCGCGGCGAGGTGGTTCTTGGCTGGCGTACAAAAATCCGCCACGCCCGCCGGCTCGGGCGTATCCCAACCCTGGCCATCATCAATGCCCCAGGGATGCACCATAATGATGGCCGTCTGGCGGGCGCGAAGATGATTGGGCATCTCGATGATCCCGCGTGCATTGTAGCTCCAACGCCAGGCGCGCACCTGGAGGTCGGCCTCTGGATCGGACACGATGGCCGGCGCCTCCCAACGATTTGTTTCGCGGATGGGCTCCACCCATTCTGCATGGTCGGCCAGCAGAGGCTTTGGCCGCTTGATGGGCGTCAACTTGTTCTCATAAGCGCGCGGCGCATCAGCGGCGGCGAGCGAAGTCGCCGAAACAAGGAGGAAGAGAAACTGAATTGGGTTGAATGCTTTCATGGTATTCTGCATGGGCTTCACTTGGCTGCTCCCCTATTGCCGGCGGTGGATGGGGAATTTGAAGCCGGAGGTTTGGTGTTTTGAAGAAAGCTGAACAAGTCGCGCAATTCCTGGGGTTTCAGCGGTTTGACCAGGCCCTCCGGCATCACTGATACGGCGGATTCGCTCATTGAGACCACCTGCGCCCGCGGAACGACGATGCGTTCGCCCGTGCTGATCCCGAGGGTGAGATTGCCGCCCGCCTGGTCCACGATGACGCCGGAATACGCGCGGCCATCCTTCGCCTCGACTTCGTAGGCGAGAAACTCCTTCCGGATGGCGGCACTCGGGTCCACGATGCTGCCAAGCAGAAATTCGCGGTCGGCGCGGTTAGCTTGCGCCAGATCAGGACCGATCCTTCCGCCTTCGCCAAACAGCGTGTGGCACGCGCCACAGACCTTCGTGAAGATCTCCTGGCCGCGCGCGGGATCGCCGGAGCCAGCGTTAAGGTCGTTGTTGAGCCGGCGCATTTCGGCCAGTTTTTCTTCCGCCGTGCCGCCGCTCAACTTGCCCCAATGTTTTCGGACTAGATCATTGAGTTCCTTGTCTTCGTGCAGGGCCACGATGCGGAGTTGTTCGACGGAGAAATCGGCAGCGGGTAAGTGACCCGCATCCACGGCGCGCAAAAGCTCCCGGGCCCAAGCCTGGCGACTCAACAACACCTGACGCGCGTGGGCTTTCACGCGATCACTAAGCTTGGCGTAACGCTGGAGCAATTCGACGGCAAGACCAGGCGGAGCGAACGAAGGCAGCGCGTCGAGCGCCGCAAGTTGAAGCGCCTCGGGCGCATCGCCGACGAACCTGAGCAACCGGGCTGCGTCGGAGGCATCGCCCAGTTCGCCGAGTAGTTGGATCAGGTCAAGTCGCAACTCCGGTTTGGCGTGGTCATCCGCGAGCAGGGCGCGAGCACGAAGGACGGCGGTTTCCCGACCGGTGCGGGCCGTCACGCGAATCAGGGCCGAATCGGTCGCGTCATCGCGCCAGAAGGAATCGAGTTGCGCGGACAATGCAGGAGTAACGTGCTCAATGCTGGCTCGTGTCGCATCGGTTCTGACTACGGCAATTTCGGTGTTTGCGAAGAGCCCGCCCGTCCCGAACTTGACGGCCCCGGCAGGGCGGTCGTGAAATCCCTGCTCAAGCGCGACGAGCAGCCGATGTCGTTGAGCGTCATCGGGCGCGCTGGCGAGCAACCGGGCGCAGGCATTGTAGGTGGCCACGCTGCCTTCGGCCGTCCAGCGACGCATTAGCCGCTCCAGGATAACGTCACGCACAAAGGCTGATTTCCACGCGGCGGACGAAGTGAAAAACGCTTCGACCCTCGGCAGTGCACTCACCGCGTGCCGCTCGACGGCCCACCAAAGCAGCAGCGGCATGTAGGGATCGCCGCCATCCACGCCGCGGAGAAGCAGGGCCTCAATGATTGGCAAGGCTTGGTTCGCCGGCAGGCGCTGCGCGGAGGAAGCAAGCTGGGCGCGGACGCGGACATCTGATTCACTCTTCGTCAGATCGGCCAGGCGTTGGGCGATGACGGACGAAACATGCTTGTCATCGCCCAGCAGGCGAACGCTCCATTTGCGAACCGGCGCGCTGCGGTGGCCGAGAGTTTTCGCGGCGAAGACTTCGTTGAATCCGCCGCTGACGTAAAGTGCCCACAACGCTTCCAGCGCGAGATGATCATTTTGCGATTCGAGGACGAGCGTGCGCAGCGGCAGGATGGCTTCCGGGTCACGACGATCGGCGAAGACGCGCCGAGCTTTGCGAACAAGCCAATCGTTTCGGTCGCCCAGAAGCGCGATGAGTTGCGGCGTCGAAAACTTCCGCAGGTCCGGAGCGGGTGTGGGTTTAGTACTTTTCGCGGAGATGCGATATACACGACCGTTGCTTCGATCCCATTCCGCGTCCGGGTCCGGATGTGCCGTGCGCTGGTCGCACCAATCCGCCACGTAAACTGCGCCATCTGGCGCCATCGTGACATCCGTCGAAGCAAACCACTTGTCATTTGCTTCGAGCAGATAGCCGCCGTGCGACGAAGTGAACGTTGAACCCCAGCGATACATTTCATGCCATTGCACGCCATGGCCAAGCAGGTCGCCACAAACGTAACGACCTTCATAGCGCGCCGGCAGATTGGTGCCTTGATAGATGATTCCACCATCCGTCACGTGACCGCCGGTGAAGTTGGTGTGCGGAATATGATCGAAAAAACCGAACGCGTAAGGATTGTGCAACGCGCCGTGTTTCCCAAAGCTTTTCCAGTAGTAAGCGCCCTGCACGCCGTGAAGGTTTCGATACGGTCCGAGGTTGGTGCTGTAGATGAGTTCGCCCTCGCCGTCGAAGTCGAGGCCCCAGGAATTGCCGCCGCCTTCACAAAACAGTTCGAATTCGTGCATCAATGGATGATAACGCCAGACGCCCTGCTGGAATTCGATGTCGCGGATGCGCGAGGTGACCGTGCTGCCCTGGCAGCCGTACAGCCAGCCGTCCGGCCCCCACGTGAGCGAGTTGGCAACCGAATGCGCGTCTTCCATCCCGAAACCAGTGAGGCAAACGATCGGATCGCCATCGGGAACATCGTCTTGATTGCGGTCCGGATAGAACAACAGGTAGGGCACGTTCAGCACGAAAACTCCGCCGTGTCCGAATGCGAGTCCAGTGGCGAGGTTCAGTCCATTGACGAAATCATGCGCCTTGTCCGCGCGGCCGTCGGCGTCGGTATCGTCGAGAATCGTGATGCGGTCGGCGCCCTTCGGTCCGCGCGGCGGCGGTTCGGGGATGCGATCGTAGGTGGTGCGCGACCAGCGGTCCACGGCGGCGCGTTGCAGTCCGCCGGGATTCGGGTACTGGAGATACTGCATGACCCACAGGCGGCCCCGATCATCGAACTCGATGCACACGGGCTGCGCGATCATCGGTTCGCTGGCAACCAGTTGGACTTGCAGGTCGGCTGGCAGCGTCATGTGCTGTGGGGCTTCGTCGGGAGAATAGCCCTGCGCCCCGCCCGGAAGTGGCGCGCAAAGAAACGCGAACCCGATCAGCGCCAACGTGGCGAGGCAGGAGTTTGATCCGGGCATGATTCCGATTCTTTGCGCAAAGTCGGGAAGCTTCAATTGCAAAATGAGAATTGCCGACCGGTCAATTCCCGCAAACGCTTTCCGTTTGCGCTGACCCGCCAAACCTTGCACTCTGCGCCACCTTTCTTATGCAAGACCATCTGGCGGCCACGACAAAACAACCGAAGATTGAAATCAGCAAGTTCCGGATGCTCTTTTCCATTTCCAGCCTCGTGTGTTCGCTGATTCCCCTTACCGCCCAGGCCGCGCCACGCCACGTTTACCTTACCTGGCAGGGTGACACGAGCCACACGATCACCGTCAACTATCAGACGTTTGAACCCACGGGGGCCAGCACGGTTCATTTTGACACCAAGCCAGGTGAAGGGCGTCCGTATTCCTACCGCTACACGGCTACCGGCAGCGCGCACCAGATTCCCGGCCTGGCCGACGGCCGGAAAGTTCATTGGGTCGAATTGCGCGAGCTCGCACCGGGACAAACTTATTACTTCATCGCTGGTGATCCTCAGAATGGGTTCACGCCTGAACGGAAGTTTCGCACGATTCCCTCGGGAACTGAGAACTTACGGTTCGTGATCGGCGGCGACATGGGCACCGCCTCTGACTTGCCGGAACTGCTCCAGCAGGCAGCGCGGTTGGCGCCAGCCTTTGGCGTGGTGGGCGGAGACATTGCTTATGCCGGAGACTTGCAGACGAATTATTCCCGCTGGGACCTCTGGCTCGACTATTGGGAAACCAATATGATCACGCCGGACAACTACACGATTCCCATGGTTCTGGCGATCGGCAACCACGAGGTGCGCGGCGGGACGGCGACCTCCCCGACCAACGCCCAGTTTTATCTGCGCTATTTCGCGCAAAACGGCGAGCGCACCTACTACTCGCGCACGTTCGGCAAAAACCTGGCGATCTTCCTGCTCGATTCAGGCCACCTCAGCCGGCACGGTGGCGAGCAAGCCGCCTGGCTGGACCTGAATCTGCAAGCGCTCCACAACATCCCAAACAAGTTTGCCGTTTACCATGTGCCATTGTACCCGAGCGTGCGGCCGTATGACGGGGCGGGTTCAGCCGTCGGCCGGCAGAACTGGCTGCCGCTCTTCGACAAGTACCACCTTACGGCGGCTTTCGAACACCACGACCACGCTTTCAAACGCACGCAATTGCTGCGCGAGAACAAACTCGATCCCCATGGCACGCTCTATCTCGGCGACGGCTGCTGGGGTCAGACCGCGCGCAAGGTTGATCCCGAGCTTCGCTGGTACGAGGTGAAGGCCGCCACCATTCGACATTTCTGGCGCGTGGACGTGAGCTCCGAAGGCGTGGAATATCGCGCGGTCAACAAGGCGGGCCAGGTCTTCGACGTGTATCCGTCGAACGCAGTGGGGGCGAAAGAGGCGGACGCAATTTACGCCTCGCTGGCAACTACCAAAGCCGCCGAAACGCCAAAGCCGGTCGGCCCGAAACCCTGAGGCTGTTTAATGAACGAGTCACCATCCGCCCCGAACCCATCCATACCGCGCGCGGCCACGAAGCTCTCCACCACGATCCTCGAACGTTTGAAGTGGACGATCACGCCGGAATTGTATGACAGCATCCGCCGATTATGGATCAACCACTCGAAAGCGGAAGACGCACGGGACTTGGACGGGCTGATCGCCACGCTGACCGAGGACTGCGTTTATGAAATCGTCTCCACCGGCCAGCGGTGGGAAGGACACGCGGGCGCGCGCGAGTTTTACTCTTCGTTTCTGGGCGCGTTCCCCGATGTGCATTTTGATCTGACGGACATCGTCATTGGGCCACAAGGCGTGTTTGAAGTGGCAGACATGACCGGGACGCAACTCGGTCCATGGGCGGGCGTGGCGGCCACCGGCAAACGAGTGTGTTATCCCGTGCTCATCTATTTCCCCTGGAACCCGGTCGCCAAGAAGTTCGCCGGCGAAAAAGTTTATTACGATCCTAATGCCCCGGCCGCGCAGTTGAAGTGAGGCAACCCCGAGCCACGTGGCGCAGTCCGTCCCGGCTGCGGGTAGCGGCAGCGTCTCGCTGCCCGCGCCAATCCCCGCCGAGACACGCGGGTTACCTTACGAGGTAAACCCTCATTGACGTACAAACACCACCGAAAGAGAACCACATCAAGCGCGCCGTAATAGGCGGCGGAGTGCTCTGGAATATCTCTTACATGCGATAAACATGATCCACAAAGCTTCAAGAACTCTTTTTGCAGAAAGCATCCGCTTCGACGGTCGTGCGCCAAAGCGAAGCTTGATGGTCCGCCTCCGTGATTCGCACTAAGGATTCGTTCGTGCCCGATAAAAACGGCCGGGTGGATTAACTGTGACCGGGTGGGTGAACTGCGGCGGGCCCGCGGGCGGAATGGTGTTGGTGGCAATGGCAGTCCAGTTCACCAGGTTGGTCGAAGATTGCAGCACATAACTGGTGCCGGGTTTTCCCTTCACTTCCAGTGTCATCTGTCCGCCGACCGGCGCGTTGGTTTGCCAACTGACCACCGGCACGCGGCTTTGCAGGGTGAACATGTCCAATGGCTGATTGTTGTCATCGAAAGTTTCCCAGGAAAGAACCGGGCCGTTCACTTCCATGATGTCGTAATGGTACTTGCTCCATTCCACCAATCCCGTGAAGGGCCACGCCGCCACCACCTGGGTGTCCAGCGCGCCGCCGCCGCCACCGCTGACGATATACACGACGCCGTTGGTCGCGCCGCGTTGATAGGAGTGCTGATGGCCGCTGATGACGATGTCCACGTTCTTCTGCTTGAAGAGCGGCGACCAGTCGTCGCGGACAAAAGTTTCGCCGGTGTAGCCGCCGCCGTTCCATACGTTCACGTAGGGCGGGCGATGAAAACAAACGATGCGGAAGGCGGCTTGCTGGGTTTCGGGGCGGTTGAGTTCCGCCTGCAGCCAGCTGTATTGCTCCGGTGAACTGCTGGTGCTGGTTTCGCTGTCGAGAAAAATGAAGCGGCTGTTGCCGTAGTCGAAGGCGAACCAGGCTTCGTTGCCGGGCAACGTGCCGTAAGCGTAAGCGAGGGCGTGCTCGCCGTCGTGATTGCCCCGCGCATAAATGACCGGCGTGGTCTGCGCGGCGTTGAGCGTCTCGAGCGGCTTGAACCAGTAGTCGTGCCATTCGGAAAGAATGTTGCCGCTGTTCACCATGTCGCCGGCCACGCAAATCATGTTTGGCGCGTGCGCCAGCAAGTGGGTCACGTGCTGCGCCAGCGTGACCGTGCCGGCGTGATTGTCGCCCCACCACGCAGTGACAAACGGGCTTGAGCGTTTCGGCGCGGTTTGGAACGAGTAAGCCGCGGTGGCGTTCGGTCCGCTCCGGACGCGATAAACGTAACTCGTCTCGGTCTCCAGACCAGGGATCGTGGCGCGATGCACGAAATGCGTGGCGTCAATCTGCAACGTCTCCACCAGGCTGAGCGTGTGTTCGGTAATATTGCTGCGACCCCAATCCACATAGTGTCGCGCGAGATTGCCGTCCGTCTCCCAGATCAACGTCATGGCGTTCGGGCGCACATCCTGGAGCATGGGCAGCTTCGTGATGTTCGGTGTGGGCAACGGAAACGGTTTTTGCAGACGCACGATGAGGTCGTCCGCCATGCTGTCGTTGTCGGCGTCGCGGCGATGTTTGCCGATGACTTCGAGCCGCAACTGGCGCGTGCCCGCCGGGAGCAGACCGGAGAGCCTGCGTTGCAACCATGTGTTGTTGGCGGCGATGATGCAACGGACGGCGGACAGTTCCTGACCCGCGCCGTCGAGATAACCGACGCGGCAAAACACCTGATCGTCGAACGTGCCGGCGCCGTAATAATTCCGCAGCCAGGCCTCGGCATCGAGCACGGCCCCGCTATCAAGGTCGTTCGTCGTGAACCCGGCGGCGACCAAATCAATGTCCTGCCGCACGACGGTGTTACTGGCGGCGGTATTGATGCCACCGTGGAAAAAGTTGCCGCCGCCGTGTGGCGAACCCTTGCCCCCGGCGCTCGTTAGTACAAGTGGCGTGCCAGCGATGGTCTGCCAGTTCGCGAATAACGATTCGAAGCCGCCGTTGGATTGCAGCGCCTGGCCGAAGAGCGGGTTGGGACCGGCCACCGAACCGAACACCGAGAAGTCGGCATCGGAGGAATCCGCCAGCGCCGGATAACTGGCCGACGTCAGCCGGATGCGGTAATTGTTTGTGTCACCAAGCGAAGGATTGATAGCCCAAACATAGTTGCTCTGATTGAGCGGCACTTGCGCAAGGCTTTGGAACAATGCACCGCCGCGGAGCAGGTCAATTTGCACCTGCCCAACGGGATTGACGATGGTCCAGGAGATAGTTTGCGATGAGCCAGCCTGGTAACTCCCGCCGCCGTTGGGGCTGACGAGCTCGAGTGTGGAGGGCGCGGACGGCAGGGGAATACCGGTGGCGGTTGCGGCGCCGAGGGCAGCGATGTCGGACGGCAACATGGCTTCCGCCCTAAGCTGAACGCTGTTCACCAAGCCGGCGGCGTTTTCCTGATTTTCATCCGCAAACAGCAAGACCGTTGGACCCATGGCCCAACGGCCATCGGTAATCAGCCCGGCCGCGGCGCCTGAGTTCTGTTGGACCTGAATGCCATTGACGTAACTGGTGAAAGTGCTGGCCGCATTGTCCACGACAACCGCCAGGCGATTCCACGTGCCATCCGCCACCGTGCCGCCATAAACTCCCGAGATGCCGAGACCGCGGCTGCCATTGATGAACCATTCGCCATCGTTGTTGTTGGCCGGCGAGTTTTGATAGAGCACCGCCCAGGGGTCCGTGTGGCTCGGAAACATCACGTCCAGAATGAGGGTGTATTGGTTCAGCAAACTCCCGCCGCCGTTCGCGCCAAGGCCATGGGTCAGGGTGAAAAAAGTGCCACGGGTAAACTCTGCCACCTGCGCCGCGCCACCGTTGATCGTCACGCTCGAATAAGTCACGCCCGCGCTGAGGGCCGGCGACGCGAAGCCGGTGGTCAGCGGGGCGCCGCCAACGGAGGAGTTGAGGTTGCCATTGAAATCATATTGCGCCACCGGCATCGGGATGCCACTTGCGGTCGCGCCGCCGAGCGCGGCAAGGTCCGCGGCCGACATCGCCTCGGGCCGCAGTTGAACACTGTTCACGAAGCCCGCGGCGTTTTCCTGGTCTTCGTCCGCAAACAGCAGGACCATCGGACCCAGCGACCACCTGCCGTCCACCGAAGGTCCGCCGACTTGTTGAACCTGGGTGCCGTTGATAAAACTGGTCAACGTGCCCGCGACACCGTCCACCACGACCGCAAGGCGGTTCCAAGTGCCATCCGCCACCGTGCCGCCATAAACTCCCGAGATGCCGAGACCCTGGGCGGGGTTCACGAACCATTCGCCGTCATCATTGTTGCTGGTGCTGGATTGATAAAGAACGGCCCAACCGCTGGGTCGGCTTGGAAACATTACGTCGAGGATGAGGGTGTACTGATTCAACAAAGTGCCGCCGCCATTCGCGCCAAGGCCGTGCGTCATGGTGAAATAACTGCCGCGCGTCAATGAAGCCACCTGGGCAGGCTGGCCACCGATCGTGGTGGTCGTAAAACTGACTCCCGCACTCAGGGCCGGCGCCGCGAATCCAGTCGTCAACGCAGCGCCACCCACGGCCGAGTTGAGGTTGCCGTTGAAATCGTATTGGGCCACGGCGCCGGGAAGCGTCGTCGAAGAAAACCAAGCGGCCAGGAGCAGACACGCGATCTCATTTTTCTTCATAGGATGTCCAAGTTGACCTCAGGTTAACTTTCGGAGGACGGCTATTTTACTGCGCCTCCCCCGGAGCGCAAGGACGCCAGCGAGCCTTCCACCTTGGCGCGCAATTCCGCCATGACGGGGGACGTATGCATGCGCGGGGGCAACGCGTCAATCGCTTTCAAGGATGCGGAGAAAGCCGCCTGCGCTTCCGGCGCTTTGCCTGCCGCCAGCAGGATTTCACCCTTCCACGCCAGCCACGTCTCCTTCCGATTGGCCCGGGCAAGGATCGTTTCCAACCGCGCCAATGCCTGGTCTGGCCTTTGTCGTTTCAGTTCGTATTCAATCGCCACTTTCTGGAACGTCACCACCCAGCCCAGGCGGGCCATTCCTTCGTCCAGCCCCTTGAGGGCCTCGTCCGCTCCGCATTCGTCAGCTTGGAGGCTGGCGCGTTCGAGGAATTCCTCGGGCTGCGGATTGGTGAGCAGCGCCAGGCCGCGCGAATAATCGGCGATGGCGGATTTGCGTTCACCCAGCTTGGTGAGGACCCGCGCCCGGCCGATGAACGCCGCGCCATTCGTCGGATAACGGGAGATGAACTCATCATACGCCGCCCGCGCGGCGCGATCATCTCCCGCGTCCGCGTTTAACCGCGCCAGCCCGAAGAGAAGTGGAGCTGTGTTGGGTGTCAGTTTCCCCACTGCCGCATAATCACTCCGGGCTTCCGGCCAATTCCCGTGCAACCGAAACAAATCCGCGCGCTGAAGTAATGCGTCCACGTTGTCCTGGTTGGTGCTGAGTTGCATGGTGATCGCGGCGATGCGCCCCAGCAAATCCTCATGCGCCCGGAGCCTCCCCTCACAGGCGGGCCCAAGCGCAACACCCAATGCGACGATCAAGCTGGCTTTCATCGAGTGTCTCCCGCTCTATCTCCCACCTGCTTCATTTAGGATCCTCGCTCTCGATGTCCCTGGCCAATCGCTTCATTGGCCAACGGTCGGATTCAGTGCGCGCTTCCTTGAAAAGTTTTTCGAGCTTCGCCACGACTTCGGGATTTTCTTCCGCCACATTTTTCTTTTCGCCTGCGTCGGATTTCAAATTGTAAAGTTCGAGCTTTTCCTCCGCCTGGGGTCGGATGGCTTTCCAATCGCCGAAGCGGATGGCTTGCTGGAAACCGTGTTCGTGGAATTCCCAATAAAGATATTCGTGCCGGTTCGTGTCCGTCTGACCCGTGAGCAGCGGAAACAAGGAGATGCCATCCAGTCCCTTTGGCGTTTTGGTCATTGCGATGTCGGCGGCGGTCGGGAAGAAATCCCAGTTGGCGCACGGCAGATCACTCACCCGGCCGGGCTTGATCTGGGCCGGCCAGCGGACGATAAGCGGCACGCGGATACCGCCCTCGGTCAGGTCGCGTTTGAGGCCGCGGAACGGGCCGGCGCTCTGGAAGAACGTCGGGTCCACGCCGCCTTCCTTGTGCGGGCCGTTGTCGCTGCTGAAGAAAACCACGGTGTTGGTGTCAATTCTCAGTTCCTTGAGCCGGGCGAACAGCTTGCCGATATCCGCGTCCATGCGCGCGATCATGGCGGCCTTGTTCTTTTCGACCTGGGGCCACGGCTCGCTGGAGTAAGGCGCATCGGTGGGCACTTCCATGCCATTGCCAGTGCGCTGGCCCTCTTCATTGTTGGCGTGGGGAATGGTGTAACTGAGAAACAGGAAGAACGGGCGATAATGGTTGAACTGATCAGGCTTATTGATCCGGAGGAAATTCAAGGCAGCGGTCGTGCATCGGTCCGGGATATACGTAACCTTGCGCCCACCGGCATTTTCCATGAGATGACTCTTGCCATCGAAGCCGGTCTTGCCGGGTTGAGGCGGATCATAGCGCCAGACGAATTCCGGGTAATAATCATGGGCCTCCTGGTTGCTGAGGTAGCCGAGGAACTCATCAAACCCCTTTTTCTGCGGCACACCGGGCAAGCCTTCTTCCGTCAGCCCCCATTTGCCGAGCAGACAGGTTCGATAACCCGCCGCCTTGAGCACCTCCGCCACCGTGAGTTCGTCCGCCCGCAAAGTGGCCCCTGCAAAATTTCCACGGATATTCACGTGTCCCGTATGCTGGCCGAGCATCAATGCGGCGCGCGAGGGCGAACAAACCGTGCTGCCGGCGTAGGCACTGGTGAAGCGAATGCCTTCGCTTGCCATCTTATCCAGGTTCGGCGTGGCGAATTTCGTCTGGCCATAACAACTCAAATCCCCGTAGCCCAGATCGTCGGCCAGGATGTAAATGATGCTGGGGCGGCGCGGGGCGGGCGGCGGGTCGGGGGTGTTCTGCGCGGGCGAAATCAACGTACCCCCCAGCCACAGTGCAAGAATAATTCTGTCTCTCATGAGTCGAGAATGATTCTGGAAAACGCCGTGCGAGCCGTCCAACGAAATCCGCATAGCGAGCGGGCAAAATTCCCAGGCACTCCTAATACCCAATTACCCAAAACCGGCGCCGAATTTGACTGCTTGGATAATTGGCTTTGGGGGTGTTTGCGTACTTACCCCTTTCGCTCTTTTCCTCGAATTCCCTTTCCATTTCGCGACTCTGCCGGCATTGTTCTCGAAAGATGCCAGAGAACGTCACCCCAAAATCCGCCGCGCCGCCGCGGCGTCATCGAGGCCGCCGCGGTGGCCGTGGCCGCGGACGAGGACCCCGACCCCTTGCGCCTCCCGCCACCGCCACCAGCGCCGCCGAACCGGCGGCACCTTCCGCCACCAATGAATCGCCGCGCGAAGCATCGCCGGAACCGCCCGCGGCGGTCGAAGCCGTGTTGCCCAAGGTGATTCGGGTCGTGCGCGAGCCCGAACCGGAAACGAAGGGCCCGGCCATCAGTCAAGCCATCGAACAAATTTCGGAAATCGTTGAATCCCTCAAGCGCATCCTCGACCAGATGGAAGAGGTGTTGGAACTTACCGAGGTCGCCGAACGGCAGAAAAATCTCGACGAACGGGAGATTGATTCGTTGCGTCGCGCGTTACGGCAATTGCAACCACCGCGCGGCGCCCGGCCCCGCGAAGAGGAGCACCACGAGCCGAGGCATCACGAGCCAAGATCGGGCGAAGGGTCGCACTAAATCCCGATTGCAATTGGGGAGGATGTTGTGCGGCTTTAGATGGCATAATGCCTCGCCACTTTCCGAACCGCCCTGGCCACACCCCGCATGTATTCCTCATCCATCGCTTCGTTCACGCGGAATAACATGCAGGTCTTCAAAATCTCCTCGGTCACCGGGCAATTGACTTTGGTGTAATCCATCGCCGTCAAGCCGAGTTCCTTGATCGGCCAGTGTCCGGCGAAGAACGAATGGTTTTGAAACATCGGCATGCCATAAAGCGCCGTCGCAATGTAGCCGTTGCTGAAGCTCGCGCCTTCGGCGGCCAGCGCCTTGGTGAATTGCGTGCGATCGCAACGCAGGTTCTTGGGCACGACTCGCGCCAGGTAGAACCAGTAGGAGCAACGGTCTTCCGGGTCAACCAAGTGCGGGGCGATGCCCGGAATGTCCGCTAGTTCCGCCGTCAGCAGATTGCCGAGTCGCGCGCGTTTCGCGACGATGTCCTCCAGTCGCGTCAATTGTGCCGCGACGAAGGCCGCCTGCAATTCACTCATGCGATAGTTGGCGCCTAGCGCCGTGGCAGTGTCCTTCGGATTGTAACGGTTCGTGCCTTTATCGCCGAACTTGGTCAGCAGCGGACCGATGGTTTCGTCGCTCGACACAGCGATACCGCCGTCGCCGCAAGTGATCTGCTTGGAATCCTGGAGCGAGAAGCAGCCAATCTGGCCGACGGTACTAACCGGTTTGCCCCGATACAGTGCGCCCCACGCCTGCGCGCAGTCCTCGATGAGAATCAGTTTGCGCCGGTCGGCAATTTCTTTCAGGTCCGCCAACCGGCGCGGATTGCCGGCCAGATGAACCGCGATGATGGCCCGGGTCTTGGACGTAATCTTGCGTTCGACGTCAACGGGGTCGAGGCAAGCCGTGAAGGGTTCGAGATCGGCGAACACCGGCACCGCGTTCTGAAACAACACGCCGATCACCGTGCCGATGTCCGTGATGCCCGACGTGATGACCTCATCTCCGGGGGCGATGCCCGCCGCCGCAATGGCGAGGTGCAATGCCGCACTACCGGAAGAGCAAGGCTGGATGAATTTGTGCGGACAAAATTTCTGGAGCCGTTCGGTCAAAAGCGCCGTCTGCTTGTTTTTCCAGTAGTAAAGCGAGTCCTGCTTCACTGCCTCGCCGAGCTGTTGCAACTCCGGCTCGCCCCAACGTTTGGGCGTCGGCATTTTTTGCCGAACGGCTTTCTCGCCACCGTCGAGCGCGAGCTTGTCAGCGGCGGATTCTGCGCCGGGCAACTGGCTGGCGGCGAACGCCGCGCCCGTGGTAGCGATGAACTGGCGACGGGTGAGGTTTTGCTTTGAAGCCATGCCAGCCATTGTGAAGCGCCGGACTGCGGTGTCAAAAGGGAAAATAGAATGCAAAATCCACAACCCGCGCATGGTCAATCGTGCCCGATTTTGTCGTGCTCCTGTCAAAAGTTGGGACTGGATTTGACGGGTGATCGCGGGACGAGGCGTGTTTTGTTTGGCAGGCTCAGCCGTTCGCCGTCACAATACCCCTGGCTCAGGGCTTGCTCATCGTCCCGCATGATTGCGATCACGTTCAGAGTGCAAAGCAAGAAGGGTGGCTATGTCGAAGCCTTCGCGGTCCCCGCAAACCACGCCGCGCGGTTTCGCTTTAGCCTGCTGGAGGGCGCCATAGTGACGGCTTTTGTCCTGGGAATCGGCGGGCTGATCTGCCTCCTCGTGCTTTCCTAACTCGCTCCGCCTGATCGCTTCAGCGCGGCTGGGAATCTCGCGGCGACAAAAGCTTTTGCGCCGGCGGCGCATTGGTGGTTTTCGATTTGAACGCCGAACGCAAAAGCCAGTGCCGCTTCAAGCCCTGCACCAAGTCGTCCAGATCCACCACCGCCTTCGAAATTGCGCCCAGGATGTTCGTGTTCGCTTGCACCTGCGCATTGAGGTTGCTGGTGAGATCCGCGAGGTTGTCGAGCGAGCGGGCTGTATTTTCCGCCAGCGCTGTCAGGTTCGTGTCCGCATGTGTGATTGCGTTGCGAGCGCTCTCCAACGTGGTCCCCAACTGCTGCTGTGCGTTGGAGCCCAACACCCATTCCCCGAGGGCCCCCGGCGCGCGGAGTTGCGCGCTCAGAGCCGCGAGGTTTGCCGATGCGGGCTGCGCGTTCAGGGCGACAATGTTCAGGTTGGACGTCAGTTGGGAACTATTCGTAAGCACGCCCGCGATTTGGTTCGTAAGGCTGAGGATGTTGGGCAACGCGGTTTCCACCTGCGCCACGAGGTTCTCGAGTCGGTCGGTGATGGCCGGGGATTCGTCCGCCGTTAATCCGTAGGGATTGGCGCCGGGGTTGGGCTTGGCGATGTAATTCGTATAGTATCCCCCCTCGTCAATCCAGACGGCCGTCGGAAAATTTCGCGTCTCGTTCGTGTTAAGGACGGAAAATTTTTGGACGCCGAGTTGTGCGAGCGTGGCGAGGGTTTCTTTGGTAACCGGCGACAAGGCCCGCAGCGCGATGTTGGTGCCGGTAACGTCGTCAAATTCCGCCGCCAACTGCCAGTGGAGGGAATTGGGGGCGGTCTCCGCTTCGGCACGGGTGACCTCGCGCAGCGGATGGAAACGATAGGCCGGATAGCCATCCGTGCCCTTCGTCACTTCGAGCACGCGCTTGCCAAGAAAATCCGCCGTGACCACTTTCGCGCGGGAACCGCGGTGGCCAGTCCACAGGTAGCCGTTGTAAGGCTCCTTGATCTGAAACTCCACATAAACGTTGTAGGGCGACCACGGGTCCATAGTGTCAATGCGCGCGATGTGGCCGACCTGGAATCCCATGAGTGTCACCGGGTCGCCGACCTTGATGCCCGTGGCGCGGTCAGTGAAAGTGTAATAAGTGGCCTTGGCGACGAACCAGCCCTTGTTTTTGGCCGTATTGCGCAGGTAGTAGGCGAACCCAAAAACCAGCAGGACCGTCGCCAACAACATGAACCACCCCACTGCCCGCTCCATGCGGTTGAGGCGCGTGCGCAGTTGTGGCGTTAAATCTTGCAGGGCCATGAATTGATTTTCATTCGTTGAATCCGTTTCACTTGAACAGTTTCCAATTCCCTCGCCAAGTTCAATTGCGGGGCGATCCGTCCGACAACAATTCACGCAGAACGGCATCCTCACAATTGTCCGCCGCCTGCCAGTCGCCCACCACCTGCAGCCTTCGCTTGGCCAGATACGCGATGCGGTCGGCGTGTCGTCGCCACGGGCGCAAATCGTCTGCGGTGACTACCAACGTGACGCGCCGTCCTCCCATGACAACGTGACCGCGCGACAACTGGCCGAGCATGTCAAGCCACCAGGCCGTCTGCCGCGCATCCAGACCAGTCAGCGGGCTATCCAGCAAAAGAACCTCCGGTTGCAACCCGATCGCCCGGGCGAGACCCACGCGTTGCTGCCAGCTTCGACCGAGATGGCCGGGCTTGCGGTCCGCCCAGGGTGTCAACGCGGTCAAATCCAGCAATGCGGCTACGCGCGACTCGACCTCCGCCGATTCGACCATCCCGTGATAGCGCAACGGCAAAGCGATGTTCTCGGCCACGGTCAATTGGCTGAATAATTGCCCGCCATCGAAAACGAACCCCAGCTTGAGCCGATGACGGAGCCGCGGCTCTTCAAAGATAGGCATGCGCTCACCAAAGAAATAATATTCGCCGCCCACGGGCGGCGTGAGCCCGCCCGTCATCATTAGAAAATCGCTTTTGCCCGAATGTTGCAGGGCCCCGACGACCCAGAATTCTCCCACCGCCACCGTCCAATCCACTTCCTCCGCCACCATCACGCTGGCGTCCTTCTGGGCAGCGACCGCGACGCCGCGCATTTGAATGGCAGGTGGAAGGAGTGGGGTTGCTGAGTCGCTCATGAGACAGCCAGGTAAATGATGATGAACAGGGCGTCGAGCAACACGCAAGCGATGGTGCTTTGCGCCACGGCTCGCACCGTGGCCCGCGAAACCTCGTCGAGATGCAACGGCTGCGCCAGTCCGTGATAACAGGTGACGATGGCGATGATGAAGCCAAACGCGGAGGTCTTGAGCGCGAGTAAAACAAAATCCAGATAACTCAACGCCCCAACGATCTGGTTGAAATAATCTGCCGGCAACAGCGGCACGTCCTGGATGAACGCCCACAGGTAACCGCTGGCCATCGCGGCAAGAATCAAATAGACCGTCAACGCGAACATCCCCACCGCCATGCCCACCACGCGCGGCACCACCAGGTAATGGACCGGGTCAATCCCCAGCGCTTCGAGCGCCTCAACCTCGCCGGTTGCGCGCGCCGTGCCCAGCTCGACCGCGTTCGCCGTGCCCACTCGCGCCAGCACGAGCAGCGCCGCCAACAATGGCCCAAGTTCGCGCACCACGACAATGACCATGATGCCACCGAGATAATTGATCGCACCGACCCGTGTGAGCCACGACACCGTCTGGCCGATGATCAGAAATCCCAGCGCCGCCGCGATGAACAGGAACATGGGCAGCAAGCGCGTTCCCGCTCGCGAAATCTCCCGCGCCGCCAGCGGCCAGATGACCGGTCGCGCCACACGAATCTTGCGCAACAATACGCCCAGCGTGATCAGCGCGAACGCTCCCAGTCCATGCGCATCCGCCAGAAAAGCGATCACGCCTCGCCCGACGAGATTTTCATAAAGGCGGGGCCAAGTCCCCGGACGCGCAGGCAGTTCCAACGCGCGGGTTTCGGTTTCAGTCATGAACGCAGCGTAGTCTGGGTCGGTTTCCTTTCAAGCCGTTAAAGCGCAGGCGCGGGGCGTTTTGCGGGTGCGGGTTGGATCGCGTAGCGCCGGGATGCCCTGCGCCACTTGAAGCCGGACACAACCCGCCAAAGGACTCGCCCGAAAAATTGAGTTTGTGTCGAAGCGCGGGCGAGGGTTTGATGATGTCCGCAACGCATGGCAAAGAACATTGTTTATTTCGACCTCGAAACGCAGAAATCCGCCGGCGAGGTGGGCGGCTGGGACAAAATCAGCCGCATGGGGATGAGCATCGGTGTGACGTACAGCACCACGCGGAGCGACTACCGAATCTACGGGGAGAAACAAGTCAACGAGTTGCTTACGGAATTGCAACGCGCCGATCTCGTTGTGGGCTTTAACGTTCTTCGCTTCGACTACGAAGTACTCCACGGCTACACCTCATTTGATCTAAGCCAGCTGCCCACCCTCGACATGATGGTGGACCTGGCGAGCACCCTTCAGCACCGCCTGTCACTCGATTCCATCGCCACCGCAACGTTCGGCGTGGAAAAGACGGCGGAAGGATTGCAGGCAATCCGGTGGTTCAACGAAGGCAGATTGGTAGAGATCGCCGAGTATTGCTGCTATGACGTCAAGCTGACGAGAATGGTCCATGAACATGGCTTGAAACACCGGCAACTTCATTATAGCAACCGCTTCGGAAAAAAAATGACCGTGCCGGTTAAATGGTAAGATGCGGAGGAACCAGTGTTATAGATACGTCTTACTGCTTCAACTGTTCCACGTCCTGCGCAGTGAAAACGCCCTGATGAAATGCGGACCCGAGAGATGTCCAGACCTAGCGGAGCTTTCGCCTCTCCAAACGTGCTGCCCAAAAGAATCTGTGACTTATAGGGCGTCTTGGGCGTTACCTTTTGTTTCCGGGTTTCAACCTGACTGCCGTCGAAATAATAATCCACAAGGTCGTTCCTATGAAATTCACCGCTCGAGACCTGGCGAGGCGAGACTAAGAGGCAGTCTGAAATAACACAAACGTGCTCTTCCTCAAAGCGTCAGCTTTCGGTTAATCTCAAGCCTCAATTCAAATCAGGCGAATCGTCCTATGTACGAACGTCCATTGTTGTCGTCGGGATGAGATGCATATTGTTACCTATCTCAATCTATTTTATCGGTGAGAAGGGGCATGACCGGGTGCCTTGGGACCACCAAATGATTCGTCGAAAGAATCGCGAACTTGATCAAAGCTGTTTTGACTGGAAAGACTTTGTTTACTTATGGAAGAAGCTGTCATACTCAGCGGTTGCCGCACACCGATTGGAACATTTCTGGGGGATTTGTCGGCTATCCCGGCGACGTCCCTGGGCGCCATCGTGGTCAAAGAGGCGCTTCGGCGTTCGGGGGTGTCGGCAGAACACATCGAAGAAGTGATCATGGGAAATTGTCTGCCGGGAGGACTCGGGCAGGCCCCGGCGCGCCAAGCGGCGCTCAAGGCGGGTATCCCGGCGAGAGCTTCCGCGCTCACCATCAACAAAATGTGCGGCTCTGGATTGAAGGCCGTGATGCTCGCCGCACAGTCAATTCAGCTTGGCGAAGCGAAGGTAATCGTCGCTGGTGGGATGGAGAACATGAGCCGGGCGCCATATTTGCTCGCCGGCGCCCGCAACGGTTGGAAATTTGGGGACCAGAAGCTTGTCGATTCCATGCTTCACGATGGACTGATCTGCGCATCGGACGGCTGTCACGTTGGAAATCAGGCCGAGTACATCGCCCGCGTCAAAGAGATCTCGCGCGCCGATCAGGATGCCTACGCGGTCGAGAGCCAGCGTCGGGCGGCAATGGCCACAAAATCCGGACATTTCACTCCGGAAATTGTACCCGTCGAAGCACCGGTTTGTGAAGGGTCCAAGACCATTTCGATAGATCAGGGTCCGCGTCCGGATACAACTCTCGAAAAGCTCGCGAAACTGAGACCCGCTTTCGATCGGGAAGGAACGGTGACTTCCGGTAACGCCTCCCAACTTAGCGATGGCGCAGCGGCCGTGGTCGTCGCCTCGAAGAGCTTCGCCAAGAAGAATGGACTTGAACCGATCGCACGAATTGTTGCTTACGCGTCGGCCGGGGTTGAGCCCAAGGAGGTGTTTATCGCGCCCGTTTTGGCCATTCGCGCCCTGCTTCATAAAATGAATCTCACCATCGCAGACATTGATTTGTTTGAACTAAACGAGGCATTTGCCGCGCAGATGCTGGCGTGCATGAGACCCCTGCAAATACCGCCTGAAAAAATGAACGTCCATGGAGGCGCCATCGCCTTAGGTCACCCGATTGGCGCCAGCGGTGCCAGGGTATTGGTAACGTTGTTGCATGCAATGAAAGCAAGAGGTGCACGACGAGGATTGGCCTCACTCTGCTTAGGCGGGGGAGGCGACGTCGCGATGATTGTGGAAAAAGCGGGTTAATCCAGGAATGGAGGAATTCAACAACCAGGACGTATTGGGGACCGGGCTTTCGCGAGAGAGGAGCACAGCCATTGCGGCCGCCTTCGCTCAGCGAAACGCTTTTGTTTTTGCCAATGATCCATCCGAGAACGGGTGATTCCCATCGAGGCAAACGTTGCCGATGTAGCTCAAGTGTCCAAAATGTTTCAGCTGGTCCAAAGCAAGTTCGAGACCCTGAAGAGTAACTCCGTTTCACATCATCCAGGCTGGGAACTCTCCTCTTTCGCCAGTAAGCCGCTCCGGCTGCATTTTGACCTACAGCGAGGCCGGCTCTGGAGCTTCCGGTTCGCCGGACGCGGATTTGAAACGTCGAAGCCAAAGGTCCTTGTCAAAATCGTGGCTAGGTAAAGGTAGCAGTCGAATTGAGCGGGGACAACTGGTCAGACCGGGTGACCCAGGCAAGGTCCTTTCCGTCGTTGCGCACAACTCCGCAAGCGATTGCAGGATCATGGACCAAATACAGCAACCATCCCTCCTGGCTGGCTCTTCCCAAAAATCTCTTCTTCTCTTCAATGGTCGTGACCGGCAAAAGATCGTATGCCATCACGTAATTCAGTTTGACGTGAACCGCAGTCGGCACCAAATCGCTGCAACAAAAAAGGGTCGTTTTCCCGTCCGATATAACTGGCAACTGTAACGAGGGTGTGTGCCCATGCGCCAATTTGACGGAGATATTCTCAAAGAGGTCCGCTTCACCATCCACCAATTCTACTAGGCCGGCGTCAGCCAGCGGAAGAAAGTCAGTTGGCTTGAATCCAGCCCGGTCTTTTTCATTTGGATTCAGCGCGTGCTCCCAGTGCGCTTTCTGAACATAATGCTTTGCCCTCGAAAACGTGGGCGTATTTGCGCCTCCTTCCGGCGTCGTGCAGCCGCCGGCATGGTCGAAATGAAGATGCGTCAGGATGACATCAGTAATATCATTTGATTCTATGCCATACTTCCAAAGGCCACGTAGAAGTTCGTGATGACTGACGTCGTAGTCATAGATTCGAGCTTCCTTGCTCGCAAACTTTACCCCGAGTCCGGTATCCACGATGATCCGCTTGTTCGTACCAATCAGTAGGAGGACACGGGACGCCAATGGAATGCGATTCAGATCGTCTGCATCACAGTACTTTTGCCACAGGGCCTTCGGCACAGACCCGAACATGCTTCCGCCGTCGAGGCGAAAACGCCCCGTTTCGACAGAGAAAACTTGATAGCAGCCAATTTGCATGGATCAGCCGGCAGACTTCGTGATGATTCTCACGTCGAGGGCAATGTTGTGCTAGAGAGTTCCGGCGATGCCCGGGCGGTTTCGGCGACATCAACGGGATTTAATTGCGCGCGCTTTCGGTGGCGCATCGATTCGGCAAGTTGGACGGGCGGCGGCGTGTGCCCACGGCTCCGATGTTCTCACGAAAAACTTGCGCTTCCCTCAATTGAATTGGTGCCCACGACAGGACTTGAACCTGTACGGTGTTACCCACTAGAACCTGAATCTAGCGCGTCTGCCAATTCCGCCACGTGGGCCCGCTAGTAACGCCACTTCCAATACGCGGTCTGAGAGTCGGGGGCAAGCCAAATCCGGACCGCCAAAATCTAACATTGCTTTTTCGTCTGCCAGCGGGCAATTTGCCGCCCTTGGGTCGGGGCGTAGCGTAGCCTGGTAGCGCGCTTGTTTCGGGTACAAGAGGTCGTGAGTTCGAATCTCACCGCCCCGACCATCTATCTAACCCTGTAAACACTGGAGAAAATGAAGAACCCGTCCGTCGCGAAAACGATGACGGGAATACTCGTCCCACAACCGGCGCGCAGGATCCGCCCGGCTCCAAACCGAACCTGGAACAGGCCAAAGTGAAGGTTTCAAAAATCATGCTTTGTGCGGGTTGGAAGGTCGGCTTGCTGCTGGTGTTGCCATTCTGCGCCATCAACGATTTCGCTGAAGTTGCTCCAACGTTGCGCTCCGGCAAATTCACCCTTACTGACGCCGACCGTGGCTACTGGGCGTTTCAACCGATCCGGCGTCCGGCTATTCCCCAACTTAAGTCGCAGCGACCGGTCGCCGCTCCCATTGACGCGTTCCTCATCTTGAAGCTCGAGGCAAAAGAGCTTGCGATGAATGCGTCCGCGACGCCACGCGAACTGGTTCGGCGCGCGTATTCAGATTTGCTCGGCCTGCCGCCGACTCCCGAGGAGGTGGCAGACTTTGAAAGGAATCCGACCGAGGCGGCCTGGGAGCAACTGATCGATCGCCTGCTGGCTTCGCCGCACTATGGCGAGCGCTGGGGCCGGCACTGGCTCGATCTCGTGCGGTATGCGGAGAGCAATGGTTACGAACGCGACGGCGCCAAGCCTTACGCGTGGCGCTACCGCGATTACGTCATCAAGTCGTTCAATGACGACAAGCCCTACGACCGCTTCATTCGGGAGCAACTTGCCGGAGATGAAATCGCGGAGGAACTCCTGAGCGGCGATTCGACCGCCAGCGAAGAATGGCGCGATGCGATCGTGGCGACTGGTTTCTACCGGCTGCACGTCTGGGATGATGAACCGGACAGCACCGTCGTTGCCGAGTATGATGACCTCGACGACATAATGGTCACGCTCGACACGGCGTTTCTCGGCCTGACGATTGGCTGCGCAAGGTGTCACGATCATAAATTCGATCCCATCAGCCAAACGGACTACTATTCCATGCTCAGTTTCTTTCGCAGTATTGACCCGTATGGCCAGCACAAGACGGGCGGCGGCGGACGCGGCACGGGCAAGATCGAACGCCCGTTGACAACGCCCGCGGAATGGCGGCGCTGGGAAGAAGGGAAGCAGCAGCGGGTGAAGGCGGTTGAGCAACGTCTCGCGCAAGCAACCGAGCCGGAGGCGAAGAAGCAGATCGAAGCCGAATTGAAACAGGCGAAGGAAGCGCCGCCACCCTTCGATGTCGCGTTGGCAATCGCAGAGAACGGTTCCCGGCCCAAGCCAACGCATGTGCTGGCACGCGGCGATGCCCATTCCCCTCGCGACGAAGTGTCGCCGGCCTTTCCCGCGGTACTGGGCCTGCCGGCTCCATTTTTGCCCGAACGCCCGGCGGATGCCTCCTCGACCGGACGCCGCCGTGTGCTGGCGGATTGGATCGCCAGCCCGCAGAATCCGCTGACGGCGCGCGTCATGATGAATCGCCTTTGGCAACGGCACTTTGGGGTCGGCATCACCCCCACCCCGGACGACTTTGGGCAGACCGGGCTTCGGCCGACCAACCAACCGCTGCTCGACTATCTGGCGGCCGAGTTCATCGCGGGCGGCTGGAGTTTGAAGCGAATGCACAAACAGATCATGACGAGCCGGGCATATCGCATGTCGTCGCGGTCCGACAACCGCCACGCGCGGGCAGTGGATGAAGGCAATGTGTTGCTTTGGCGCCAAAACCTCCGGCGTGTTGATGCCGAGGTGATCCGTGACACGATGCTCGCCGTGAGTGGAACGTTGAATCCGAAGCAAGGGGGACCAAGTGTTTTTCCGACCTTGCCCAAGGAAGTGCATGGCACGCAGGATTCGTCGGGCAAAGGCTGGGCAGACAGTCCGGCCGAGGAACAGAACCGACGAAGTGTGTACCTCGTCGTCAAGCGCGCGCTCAAGATTCCGCTGCTCGAATGCCTCGATTTTGCCAATAGCGCGTCGCCGTCGGGCACTCGACCGGTAACGACGACCGCGCCCCAGGCGCTGATGCTTTTGAACGACACTTTTGTGCAGCTACAGGCTACGGCACTGGCCGAGCGCCTCACAAGGGAGGCGGGCGAACTGACGGAGGCACAGGTGAAGCGGGGATTTCAACTCGTGTTACAACGCGCCCCGACCCGGAATGAAATGAAAGCTGCCCAGAGCTTCCTGTCGGACCAGCGGGAGCAGGCCATCAGTGAGGGAACGCCCCAGCCGGAGCGCGTCGCGCTGAAAAGCTTTTGCCGCGGGTTGCTAAACGTGAACGAATTGGTTTACCTGGATTAGTCGAAGAACAGCGCAATGATTTATCATGGACCCCGCCCACCACATTCTCCGACCTCGCCGGCAGTTCCTCTGGGAAATGGGGGCCGGTTTTGCGGGACTGGCTTTGGCCTCGTTGCTGGACGGTGACGGGTTTTTCGGTTCGCAAGCGATCGCCGGGGAGACCGTGCCACGAAGTTCGCTTCTGCCGAAACCGCCGCATCGGCCGACCAAGGCCAAGTCGGTCATCTTCCTGTTCATGTTTGGCGGGCCGTCGCAGGTGGATTTGTTCGACTACAAACCGGAGTTGCAGAAGCGCGACGGGCAAACCATCAATAATGAGTTTCGCCGCAACACCAAGACCAAGGCTACGCTGCAGGCCAGCCGACGCACCTTCCGGCAACATGGACGTTCAGGGCTCTGGTGTTCGGATGCCTTCCCGCAAATCTCGCGGCACATGGATAAGTTGGCCGTGGTCAAATCGCTCTACAGTGATTCATTCGCGCACGGGAGCGCGGTGCTGCAAATGAACAGCGGTCGCATCCTGCAGGGCCATCCCTCTATCGGCGCCTGGCTCAACTACGGCCTCGGCACTTTGAATCAGAATTTGCCGGGCTATGTGGTGATGCTCGATCCGCGGGGCGGCCCAACAACGGGCGCGCCAAACTGGTCGAGCGGCTACATGCCGGCCGAGCATCAAGGCACTCTGCTCCGCACTGCGGGCGAGCCTATTGTCAACCTCCAGCCACCGGCCGGCACGAGCCGCGAAATGCAGCGGCGCGAAATTGACTTCATCAATGCGCTGAATGCGGAGCATCAAGCTGCGCATCCCGGCTATTCGGAGCTGGCGGCGCGCATCGCAAGTTATGAGCTGGCTTTCCGCCTTCAAGCGACCGCGCCCGAGGCGCTCGACCTTTCGCAGGAAGATTCGCGCACCATCGAGGCCTATGGGATCAACCAGCCCAAACCCGACTGGCACACGCTCGCCCAGGGCCCGGCCGCCTTCGGCAAGCAATGCCTCATCGCGCGGCGACTCGTCGAGCGCGGAGTGCGGTTTGTGCAGATTTATTCGGGTGGCGGCGGCGCCGGGGGACAGAACAGTTGGGATGGTCACCACGGCATTGAGGAAAATCTGAAAATTCATTGCCCCGAAGTGGACCAACCCATCGCCGCGCTTTTGGCGGATCTCGAACAGCGCGGCCTGCTGGACGAAACCCTCGTCGTATGGGGCGGCGAGTTCGGACGCATGCCGGTCTCCGAGACCTTCAACACCGGCGGGAAGCCGGGCGGTCGGGATCACAATCCGAAAGGGTTCACCTATTGGCTCGCGGGCGCCGGAGTGAAGGCGGGCACCAGCTATGGCGAGACAGACGAATTGGGCGAAGGCGCGGTCGTGGATCGCTGTCACCTGCGCGACCTGCATTCCACCATCCTCCACCTCATGGGTCTCGATCACGAGAAACTGACCTATTTTTACGGCGGCTTGAACAACAAACTCACTAGCGTCGTCGAGGCAAACGTAATACGTGGCATCGTTGCATAACGAACGCATCGCCACCGAGAGCGGCAGCAAAAAGGAGCAGGCTGCCGGGTGATAGCCACCCGCTCCTTGCTGAAAGACCAGGTTTTTGGTTTGCTCGGCGAGTGGATTTTGCCCGATGCCGCCGAAGAGGTATTGATTGGGTGTTTGCCTGGCTCGCATTGGCTGGAGGCTTAGCCATTTCGATTGGATCACCCGCCGACTGCCAACGCATCCATGAGGCCGGCCAGGCGCGTGAGTTTGAATTGGCTCGTGATGAGCTGGTAGAATCCGGCGTCACTCCACGGCTCGTGCAATTGGCGCATTGCGAGTCTGCTGCGGGTTTGGGTGTGGAAGCGGGAAGGCTGCAGGCCGCAACGGGCAGCGAATATCACCTCGTGCTGTATGAACGCGGCGTGGTCCGCAATGAGTTCACGCGGCGGATGCTGACGCGGGAAGTGTTGGCGCGACTTGTCGCCCGAAGCGACCCGCATGAGTTGGTAGTGGCGACCGACGGTCGCGCCTGCCGAGCGGTGCAAGGCATGCCCGACTGGTGGCTGTTCGAAGCGCAGGGGCCGGACGGCGCGCTTCGTCTTGCGGAGTTGCTGCGAAACCAGGCCGGCGTGCTCCAAGCCGAACCACAACTGACAAGGCTGCGGCAAAAGAAACTGATTCCGGACGATTCCCTATTTCCACAGCAATGGCATCTCCGGAACACCGGGCAGAGCGGCGGCTTGGCGGGTGTGGACATCAACGTCGTTGACGTTTGGGATACGCTGCGTGGAACGGGTATCACCATCGGCATTGTGGATGACGGGGTGCAGTCCACGCAGCCGGATTTGTCAGCCAACTTCAATGCCGCGCTGAGCGCCAACCTCAACAGCAATAGCTTCAACTTGTCCTACGACACGCACGGCACGCCGGTGGCCGGCGTCGTGGCCGCACGAGGCAACAATGACCTCGGCGTCTGTGGCGTCGCCCCGGAAGCTTCCATCGCCGACATTCGGCTACTCGGCGATGCAGAAAGCGATGAGGCTGACCGCGCGGCAATGTTGCATCGCAACGATGCCATCCAAGTAAAGAACAACAGTTGGGGCGCCACCGATGGTGTGGGCACATTGGAAGGGCCGGGTCCGCTGATGGCCGAGGCGCTGGCGGAAAGCGTCTCGGCCGGACGCGGTGGACTGGGCGAGGTTTTCGTCTTTGCAGGCGGCAACGGGAGAATCTATGGCGAAGATGTGAACTACGACGGATTTGCAAACTCGATTTTTGTCATGGCCGTGGGGGCCGTGAGCGACCAGGGATTGCAAGCCAGCTACAGCGAACCCGGCGCCTGCCTGGTCGCGGTCGGCCCGTCTCGCGGCAGCACGACCTGCATTGGCCGCCCCGGCATTTTGACCACCGATCTGGTTGGCAACGACGGCCGAAATCCGGGAGCGATTTGCGAAACCGCATTGGTGGATTACACCGCTACCTTTGGCGGCACGTCGGCAGCGGCCCCGGCGGTGGCCGGGGTAACGGCGCTGATTCTTCAAGCGAATCCAACCCTCAGTTGGCGCGATGAGAAGGAAATCATTCTGCGTACGGCGGCCAAGGTCAGTCTGGCTGACCCCGACTGGGGAACCAACGCCGCTGGCGTCGCGCACAACCATCGTTTCGGCGGCGGCCTGGTCAACGCGGGCGCCGCGATTGCATTAGCGACCAACTGGTCCAACCTCCGTCCGGCCACCATCGTCACCCTGCGGCAAACCAATCTCAACTTGGCAGTCCCCGACAACGACGCGGGTGGAGTGAGTCTCTTTTTCACCGTGACCAACGAGGGGTTTCGCGTGGAACAAACCGCGTTGACGGCGAATTTGCCCCATGCACGTTTCGGCGATCTCGCCATCACCCTGATTTCCCCGAGCGGCACGGCAAGCCGCTTGGCGGAAATGCACAATTCGAGCGGCCAGGGTTACAATGACTGGACCTTCAGCTCGGTGCGGTCCTGGGGTGAGCAAGCGCAGGGTATTTGGACCGTCCATATCGCCGACCTCGCACCAAACAGCATCGGCACGCTGAACGCACTCCGTCTGGAAATCCACGGCTCCCAACCGGTCGCTTCCATTTCGATTGAGAAGGGCGGAACGAATCTGCTCTGCACGCTCCGCGCCGCGGCGCCGGGCTGGAACTACGCGCTCGAAGCATCACCGGACCTCGTGAACTGGACGAACTTCGCGTCAGCCAAAGTCGGGCTGGATGGCCAAGCCATTTTTCCGATGAACAACACCCAGACCGCAGCCCAGTTCTTTCGTGCAGGGCTGCTGCCGTGACCGGCTGCCCCATCTGTTTCCCACGCCTGAGGCAGAGCGCCGATCCCCGAGATCGGCGCATGTCAATTACAGCGCACTCATTGGCGCAACACCTCGCCGGATGCTGCCGAGAGCAAACAAACCGAACCGTTGGTTGAGCCGACGGCAACCACCTTGCCATCGGGACTGAACACCGGAAGATCCTCGGGCGTGCCGCCGGCCGCCTTGCTGCGAATCATCCCGCGAAAATCCGCGGACCAAACGTCCTTGCCACTTGGGACGTTGATGTTGGCCGCAGCCCTGAGCCCCGCAAGGATGTCCTGCAAGGCTCGCTCATATTGGGCCTGAACGACCGCGTCTGGACTGGGGGCAACCGCTGCCTCTTTGGCGACGAGGTTCTGCTGCAACATCAAGGCCGACATCAGCCGTTTCTCGAATTCCAATTGAGGGGGCGTTACAGAACTCCACGAAATTCCGCCCGGCTTGAATTTCGCGAGTGCGCTTTGATGGTGCTGTTCCACTCTATTCAGCCGCTGCCGTTGTTCAGGCGTCAATTCCACTGCCCGGGCTTGCGCGGCTTGAAACGTCAATTCCATTTCGATGGCTCGATTCAGTCGTGACTCGTACTGTTCGGCGGTCATCGTCCTTTGCCTTTCGTCGGGCGCGAGGGAAACCAGATCGGCAAGCCGAATCGCCTTGCCGTTGACCGTGGCCAACACCTGTTCTGCGCTCACAAGGTGTGAAGCCACTGATGGGTTGGCGGCTTTCGGCAAATCGGGAGCCGTAATGTTGACCAACGGGCGAGACGGAGCCGTTGTGGGGGCAGTTGCGGGCACAGGCACTGTCGCCGGCGCAACCCCGGGAGCGAATGACGCCGCCCCTGATGCAAGTGGTTTGGAAAATTCTGCAGCCGGTTCGGAACGACGCGGAAGGCACAGCAGACCGGTGATGGCAATCATCGAAACAATCGCGAGAGCGAGCTTTAGGTTTTTCATGGCTTCTCCGGTAGAGTTTGTCATTTGGCCTGCAAGGAAACCGTTTCGGACTGGGATTCGCCCGTGCTCACATCCGTAACGGTTACTTGGAGGATGTAGCACTGTGTGGTCTTGGGCAGTTTTTTGGTGTCGAGGTTATACTTCAATTGGCCGTCAATCTTGTCCATAGTGCCTCCCGCCTCACCGACGCCGTTGTAGTCAATGGGCAGAGCGTTGCCGTCGGCCACTCCATCGCAGTTCGTATCACCGAAAACGTCAACCTTGCCGATGACGTTGGCATGGGCGGTGACATCCGTTCCGCCGCAACCGAGCGCGTGGATTTTGATCGGGATCGTGCTGCCTAGCTTAAAGCGATACTTCAGCGTGCCGCCGGCGCCGGGAGCGGTGTCTTCGCTGGCGCCGTTGCGCGCCAACGGTTGGTGCCAGATGATGGCATCAGTGGCGAACAGGTTGTTGATGGTGATAATCTGCTTGCACGTGGTCACGTTGCCCGAAGCATCTGTTGCCGTGTAAGTGCGCGTGACGATCATCGGGCAGATGCCGGCGGCTGAATCCACAAAAGTGACTGCCGGGTTCGGATCGCAGTTGTCAGTGGCCGTGGTAATCGGCACCGACAGCGCATTGAAAGCAACCGTCACATTCGGCGGGCAGGCGACGCTGGGTGGAGTGTTGTCGTATGCACACCCGCTGTTCTGCGGCGGCACGAAACCGAAATCGAGCGTCAGGTTCGTCGACTGATCCCCGTCGCCATCTGAGCCCGGTTCGGTACCGACATGGACCGTGATGGCCCGGCTGGCGACACCCACAATTTCAGGTCCCTGCGGATCGAGATTTTCGCCGTTGTCGTCCCGAACGACGTCATTGTCCGGATCGGGCGCCGGGTCGTTACCGGTACTGGAGAGGAACTGGTAGAGAGGCCCATTGGACCAAAGGAAGTTCTCGAATCGCACCCAGACGAAGAAGTCGCCGGGAACCAGCCCACCGAAGGTATAATGACCGCCGTTGGTGGAAACAGCGCCACCTTGCTGCCCGTCGTGGAAATCGAATACTCCATCGCCGTTGTCGCGAAAGATATTCAGCACAACTCCGTCGATGCCCGTCTCACCCAGGCCCGGCTCGAAGCGTCCATTATTGTTGGAATCTCTGAAGACGATGCCACCGACCGCAACGCTTGGGCCGATTTTGAACCCAAGGTCCACGGTCAGGTTCGCGTTGGGATCGCCGTCTCCGTCGTTTACGGGCTCACCGCAGGGAGTCAGGGTTACGGCGCGTGACGCCACTCCCGAAAACGTACCGAAACGGAAGTTCTCCTCACCGTTGTCGTCTCCGATCGCGTCGTCATCCGGATCGGGAGACGGATCGTTGCCAGTACTTGAACGCAACCCGTTAAGGGGCGCTCCGGTCCCAAAATACTCGAGTTGCGCGTTTACCAAGTAATCACCCGGCGCCAGGCCTGGAAACAGGTAGCGGCCGTTGTTGCTCGTCGCCGTTGAGGTTACGGCCTCGTCGTATATCCTCAGCACACCGTCCCCGTCATCGCGGAATAGTTGCACCTGGACTCCATCGATGCCCGTCTCACCGAGTGCCGGCTCAAAGTAGCCGTTGTCGTTGAGGTCACGGAACAAGACACCGCCCACGCTCACGGTAGGCGCGCATGGATTGACGACATGGAACATCGTGGTGCAACTGCTGGTGTGCCCGGCGGTGTCGCTTAGTGTGAGTGTGATCTCGTGCGCGCCACAGCTAACGACCGTGCCGGGTGCCGGAGATTGCGTGACGGTGATGGCGGCGCACGGTGCGCAGACCCCGGTGATCACGGCCTGGCTCCGCAGGTCGGGCACGGTAACCTGACCGGATACGATGGCGTTGACAGTGATGTCGGGTGGACATGACAACGCAGGCTCGTTGGTCAGAGGACTGATCGGCGTGGGCTCGGCGGAACCGACGTAGCGCCGGGCGAAAATGCCACTCGGTGCCCCAGGACCGCTGAAGTCGCCGTCTGCTCCTGTCGAGTCGTCCCAGACGATGATGAAGTCTCCGTCCGGAGCGATTGCGACGGCGGGGAACCCCTCGGCGGTAAAAGTAGTGGCTTCAAACTCGTTGCAGAGGCCGTTGCCCTGGCTGCCGGCAGGCGGCGTGATGACGTTCCCGGCGGCGTCAAAGGCTTTCGCCACCACCCGGGCCGTCGGTTGGCCGGCGTAGCCATACCAAGTGATGACGAATTTGCCGTCTGGAGTCATCGCCACGTCTTGATGGCCCTGGGAGTTTACGCCGCGCGAGTTCACTTGAAACTCGTTCCCAATGCCGTTGCCTTGCGTTCCAGGCGGAGGCGGCAATTCGTTTCCAGATGCGTCATAACGCTTGGCAAACACACCGTCAGAGGAACAATCCTGCCCATGAGGCACACCGCCGGGAATATTGCTGCCGTCCCACGCGATCACGAAGTTCCCGCTGGCGTCCATCGCGACATTAGGTCCATGGCCTGCTCCGCCAGGCGATTGAGAATCCCAATGCTGATGGAACAGGTTCGCTTGGAATTCATTTCCAACGCCACAGCCCTGCGTGCCGAATGCGGGGGCAAGTTCATTCCCGGTCGAGTCGTAGCGTTTTGCCATGACAGCATCGAAGCCTCCATCCTGGAGAAAGCTCCACCAAGTGATGATGAAATCACCCGCTGCGTTCATCGCCACATCCGGCGTCATCTGTCGGTAACCAGTGAACGAGTTTACCTGAAACTCATTGCCTACACCCGCTCCCTGAACACCCAGCGGTGGCGGGATTTCATTCCCGGCAGCGTCGTAGCGTTTGGCAAAGATGCCAAATTGGTCCCCGTCCTGGCCGGTTCGATCTTCCCACACGATCACGAAGTTCCCAATTGCGTCCATGGCAATAGCTGATTGGAAGCGCGAAATTGGAGACGCGAATGGAGGGCCTGTCTTAACGATGAATGCATTGCCGACCTCCAGTGGCACTCCCGGCGGGGGCGGAAGTTCGTTGCCGAGCGGGTCGTATCGCTTTGCGGTGATCTGGCCAAGATTGCTCCACGCGATGACGAAACGACCATCCGGTGCCATCACTACCGAAATCTTGCCCCCGACGCTGTAGGAATCACCAAACCTAAACTCTGCACCCACGGGGTTTCCGTTGTTGTCGAATCGTTGCGCGAAGCCGCCTGAGGTGGCGTAGTCATAGGTGCCGCTCCCCCACACCACGATGAAATTTCCGTTCGCGCCCATCGCAACATGTGGGCCGCCTTGGGCGCCGACTGTGGTTGTTGGCACGAGAAACTCCGGCCCAGCGGGAGCGAAGCTGAAGGCGGGCGCGGCCAGGGCGCACGCGAGTCCAAGGAAGGTTACAGCAAGCTTAGCAACCGCAGTTCGCGAGTTCGCCTTGCCATTGAAAGGTCGTGTTTGAGGTGGGTTTTTCATAAAGGTTGAGTTTGTTCGCCAATAGAAGCGTTTGACCTTCGGGAAATCTTTCATCCGTTTTTTTGAAAGATTTTCGGCGGCCGTCTCGCTATTATCGGCAGCGATGCCCGCTCAACTTCCATCTTCAGGTGCCGACGCGCTGCATACCCGGCGCAGCCTCATTAGCCGGCTGCGCAATCTCGATGACCGGGATAGTTGGGAGGATTTCTTCGGCACGTATTGGAAGCTGATCTTCAGCGTGGCGCGCAAAGCAGGTTGCACCGAGCAGGAAGCCGAAGAGGTGGTGCAGGAAACGACGGTCACGGTGATGAGGTGCATCCAGGATTATCGTTACGATCCCAAGGTGTGTTCGTTCAAGAACTGGCTGCGGCACAAAACGCAATGGCGGATCATTGATCAGGTGCGGAAACGCCCACCGGATTTCGTCCAGCCGTTCGCGCCACCCAGCGACACGTCGGCCACGCCGCTCATCGAGCGCATCGCGGATCCCGAAACCCTGGAACTGGATTCCGTTTGGGAAGAGGAGTGGGAAAAGAACCTCGTGGATGCGGCCATGGAGCGGATCAAACGCCGCATCAAGCCGGAGCATTACCAGATTTTTTATTTGGGGGCGGTGCGGAATCTAGGTCCCAAACGCATTGCCGAGTCAATGGGAGTCAACATTGCGCAGGTGTATCTGGTGCGGCATCGCGTCGCCGCGCTGGTGCGGAAGGAGGTCCGACTATTGGAGAGCAGGACGTATTGAGCGCCCTTGGAGTGCGGTTCTATGAGCCGCAGCAAGTTGAATGATCTACAAGCTCGGAAGTAATTCACGCGAGTTTTTTGACCGGAGTTTCTGCGAGTGGCAGGCCCGTGCTCCGCTGGCTCGCAACTCAATTGGAATGAAACACTACATTCTTATGATCAAACGTCGGCTGCTGGCGATTTGGATTCAGGCGCTGGACTGGATCGGTTACCGGTCGCTTGCCTTCGCGAAGTACCGCCTCGACGCACGGCGTCCACCGCGTCGCATCGAGCGGATGCTTCGCCGCAAAGTGCGAAGAACTTTTCGCGTAGCGCTGAACTGAACGATGTCACCGGAACGGCCAATCACTTCGACGAATAGCCTGTCCAACTCAGGATGCGAGGGCGAGCCAACATCAAAGCCAGCGATTCCCGATCACGAACTCATCCGGCGTATTGGCGCGGGTGCATACGGCGAAGTCTGGCTGGCGCGAAACGTCTTGGGTGCGTATCGCGCGATCAAAATCGTTTATCGGAAGTCGTTTCGGGACGAGCGCACCTACGAGCGCGAATTTCGCGGGATTCAGCAATTCGAGCCCATCTCCCGCACGAATGCCGGATTCCTCGACATCCTTCAGGCCGGTCGCAACGATGAAGCGGGTTATTACTTCTACGTGATGGAACTGGCGGATGCAGCGACCGTAGAAGAGGAAGGGAGAAAACGAGAAAAGGGGCCAGCAGAAATTTCCTCTGCTTCCTTTCCTCGTTTCTCCCCGCCGGAATATCAGCCCCGTACGCTCCAAGGCGATTTGCAGCAGCGCGGCCGCCTTCCCCCCGTGGAGTGCGTGGAACTCGGCATGAATCTGACCCTCGCCCTGGGTCACCTGCATCGTCAGGGATTGATTCACCGGGATATCAAGCCGGCAAACATCATCTTCGTGCAGGGCATTCCGAAGCTGGCGGACATCGGATTGGTAACGACCTTCGATGACACGTGCTCGTTCGTAGGTACGGAAGGGTTTATTGCCCCGGAAGGGCCCACGTCTCCGCGCGCCGATCTTTACAGCCTCGGCAAGGTGCTCTACGAGATCAGCACGGGGAAGGACCGCAAAGATTTCCCCGAGCCGGCGACTGGATTCGGCGAACAAACCCTCCCCTCGTCTCACTCCTCGTCGGATAACGCGAGGGACAACGGGAAAGCGGACGCACTCGAAGAACTGAACACAATTATCCTCAAAGCGTGTGCAGCGAGGGTGGACGACCGCTATCAGAGCGCCGAGGAAATGCACGTGGACCTGGCGCTTTTGCAAAGCGGCAAGTCGGTCAAATCGAAGCCTTTCCAGCACATTGGGATCCTAAGCTTAGAATTCCACGTGGACAAGTTGTCGCG